>SXGU01024360.1_pt1 | contig 12316 bp, 10 predicted proteins | sample 3174531 | NCBI WGS metagenome assembly SXGU01 (sample SAMN11356863, study PRJNA531348) | freshwater metagenome | isolation source: freshwater sample F1-140 | place: China: Fuxian Lake, Yuxi | collected 2017-12-25 | reverse complement strand
TTTCGCGCACTATTTGAAAGCGATGATGCGCGACAAAATTGGCAGCTTTATGTCCAGGCAGGAAGCGCAGGATTTCTTAAATCGCTGGATTAACAATTACGTGCTCGATTCGGACGTGGCGAGCCAGAACGCGAAAGCGTCGCGCCCGTTGCGCGAAGCGAGAATTGATGTGGCGGAAGTTCCGGGCAAACCGGGCGCTTACCGCGCCGTCGCGTTTTTGCGCCCGCATTTCCAGCTCGACGAACTTTCGGTTTCGCTCAGATTGGTCGCCGATTTACCGGCAGCGGCGAAATAAAAATTTTGAGAGGAAAATATTTACGCAAAGTTTGCAAAAATATTTTCCTCTCCCGTCTTCTCAATGTAAGCAGGCACGTATCTCATAAAGAGTTACAAACGCAAGAATTACAGCTTTCGGTTGAGGATTTTCATTGAAGAGAAAAACAATTTATATTTAGTAAAAGGAGATAAAATAAAATGGCAGACATGTTTATCAGATTTGACGGAGTAGATGGCGAGTCGCAGCAAAAAGGTCTCGAAAAATGGATCGAACTGCAAAGTTTCAGCATGAGCAGCGCAGCATCCGGTTCAACGTTAGTCGGCGGCGGTTCCGGCGTCGGCAAACCGTCTATCCACGGAGTTAATTTCAGCACCGTTGCCGGAAAACATACGCCGGCAATCGCTCAAAAATACTTCAAAGGCGAACACTTTCCGGTTGCTGAAGTTAAATTCATCAAACAGACCGGCAATGCTAACGCGGAAACTTATTATCACCTGAAAATGGAAAAAGTTTTTGTGACCAGCATGCAGAACGGCAAATCGGACGGCAGCCTCGGCAGCGAATCAATGAGTTTGACAGCTGAAACTTACGAGCAGGAATATTTCGTGCAGGGCGCAGACGGAAAATTAACGAGCGTCGGCAAAACGAAATACAACGAAAAAACCAACGAATCAAGCTAAACCAAAACGCAGAGCATTTCAGCCTGCAATCTTTGGAATCGAAATTAGCAAACAAACCGGACGCGTTGCCGTTGACCTGAAACTAACCGATTTAATTTTATTTAATCGGTTAGTTTCAGCCTTTTCAGTCGGCATCGCGAATTGTTTATTTAACGGAGAAATTTTCTGTGCGCGAAAGTGAAATCAGAATCACGCCTTCGATCGTTGATCGCCTGCTCGATTTCGAGCCGCGCGTTTCGTCCGAAGCGCCGAAATCGCGGTCGCAAAGCTTGCGCGAATTGAAACAATCGGTGCGGCGCGATTTGGAATGGCTGTTGAACACGCGGCACACGGCAGACAAAATTCCCGAAGGTTTGGAAGAAGTAAATCGTTCTATCGCCAGTTACGGATTGCCGGATTTTACCGGTCTCAGTTCAAAAAATTCCGATGACCGCAAAAGTTTAATTCGCAGTATCGAAACGGCGCTGCGCACTTTCGAGCCGCGTTTTATGAATCTGAAAGTCGAACTCGAAGAAGTGGACAGCGTGCAGAGAGGCGTTAAATTTCGCATTCAAGCGACTTTGCGCGTTGAACCGACGCCGGAGCCGGTCGTTTTCGATACCGTTTTGCAGGTCGGCAGCGGCGAATTTAAAGTCGAAGAAAAAGAGTAAAATCATATTTCCCAACATATTAAGCAGTTAACGACAATTATCTATTAAACGCTGAAATTCTAATTTTTAATGCGCGACGAACTTCTCGATTATTACGAACGCGAACTGATTTTTCTGCGGCGAATGGGCGCGGAATTTGCGCGCAAATATCCGAAAGTTGCCGCGCGTCTGCTGATTGACGAAGAGAAAATCGAAGATCCGCACGTCGAGCGAATGATTGAAGCGTTCGCTTTTTTAGCCGGTCGCGTGCAGCTCAAACTTGACGACGAACTGCCGGAAATCACCGAATCGTTTCTCAACGTCATTTATCCGCATTATCTCGCGCCGATTCCTTCGATGGCGATTGCGCAGTTTATCTTCGGCTCGCCAAAAGATAAATTCACTTCGATTCAAAACGTTCGGCGCGGCGCAAAACTTTATTCGCGCCCGATTGACGGTTCGCCGTGTCGCTTTCGCACGAATTACGACGTGCAGCTCGCGCCGGTCGAATTGCTTTCCGCCGCGCTCGAATCGAACGCTCCGCCGAACGCACAGGGAAAATTAACCGACAGCCACATTCGCCTCAGTCTGCGCGGTTTCGGCGAATCGGCATTGTCCGAATTGAAAAACGCGGAAACGGGCGAGCCGCTCGAGTTTCTTCGTTTTTACCTCAACGGCGATCCGCAGCTGGTTTTTCCGCTGTACGAATTGATTTTTAATCATTGCGCGCACGTTGAAATTCAGCCGAAAGAAAAGCCGCTCGGCAACAAAACGATGCTGACGATGGCTAATTTTCAGCTCAAAATGCCGGATCCGGTCATTTTAACCAGCGATTATATTCGGCAAGTCGGATTCGGCGAAGACGAAGGAATGCTGCCGTATTCGAGACATTCTTTTGCCGGCTATCGCCTGCTGACCGAATATTTTAATTTCCCGTATAAATTTTTATTTTTCGACGTTTACGGACTCGATCAAGCGGCGCAGCGAAAATTCGGCAGTCATTTCGACGTTTTAATTCACCTGAAAAATATCACGCCGCCGCGCGCGCCCGTGACCAACGACACTTTTATGCTCGGCTGCACGCCGATCATCAATCTTTTTTCGCAGACGGCGGATCCGATTTATCTTTCGCAGCAAAAATACGAGTATCAGGTTTTTCCCGACGTTCATCACCAGACGGCGACGGAAATTTATTCGATTGACGAAGTTTACACGACCGATCCGCGCACGAACACAACTCGCGAATTTTCGTCGTTTTATTCGATGAAACACAGCTACGGCGAGCGCGGCGAAAAAGTTTTTTGGTACGCCAATCGGCGCGCATCGCAGCGACCGGAAGACGACGGCACGGAAATGTTTATGTCGCTCGTTGATATGAATTTCAATCCGCGCGTTCCCGCCGAAGAAGTGATTACGACCAAATGCACGTGCACGAATCGCGATTTACCGGCGCGGCTTCCCTTCGGCAGCAAAGAAGGCGATTTTGAAGTCGAAGGCGCGGCGCTGATTTCGCGCATTCGCTGCCTGACGAAACCGACCGAAACGATTCGACCGCCGCAGCGCCGCGCCGCGCAATGGCGGCTGATTTCGCATTTGAACTTAAATTTTCTGTCGCTCGTCGAAAATCAAAACGGCGTGCCCGAGGCTTTGCAGGAAATTTTGCAGCTTTATAATCTCAACGATTCTTCGGTGACGCACAAGCAAATTCTGGGAATTACCGGCATCGAAAATCGGAAAGTCGTGCGGCAGATCGGCAACCGCATCGGCGCGGGATTTGTGCGCGGATTGGAGACGACGCTCGAATTCGACGAAGATCAATTTGTCGGCAGCGGTTTATTCGTTTTCGCGTCGGTGCTCGAAAGATTTCTGGGCGTTTACGCGTCGCTCAATTCGTTTAATCAAATGGTCATGCGCACCAGACAGCGCGAAGGCATCGTCAAAAGATGGTCGCCGCGCACGGGCGAACAAGTGCTTTTGTAAATGCAAAATTAAAAATTGAAAATGCAAAATTAAATCGAAAAATTGTTCCCAACTGTGCACTTTTAATTTTTAACTTTTAATTCAAATGGTGAAGCCGTTAAATCAAGAGCTTTTCGACGAGCCTTACCGGTTTGAGTTTTTTCAAGCCGTGCGAATGCTCGAAAGAATTTTCCCCGAACGTTCGGCGGTAACGCGCAGCGTGACGCCGCACACGGAAATCGCGCGTTTTCGCTCGAACGCGTCGCTGCGGTTTCCGCCCGGCGAAATTCATACGATAAACGAAACGAACGAGGAATTTTCCGACGAACGGAAAATCGAAATGTTCGTTAATTTTATGGGAATGGTCGGCATCATCGGCGTTTTGCCGACGCATTACACCGAGTTGATTATCGAGCGCGCGCGCTATAACGACACGGCGCTCTGGGCTTTTCTCGATATTTTCACGCACCGTTCGGTTTCGATGTTTTACCGCGCGTGGGAAAAATATCGCTTCCCCGTTCAATACGAACGCGGCAGCGACGATTTTACCGGATTTTTGTTTGATTTTGCCGGGCTCGGAACCAGCGGTTTGCGCGGCAAAATGAATCTCGAAGATGAAAATCTGCTGCCTTATACGGGTTTGATCGTGCAGAAACCGCATTCGACCGGCGCGCTCGAACAAATTTTAACCGATTATTTCGCGGTCACAGCAAAAATCGAGCAGTTCAGCGGTCAGTATCTGACGCTCGATGAAGAAAGCATTACGCGGCTCGGCGCGGCAAACAGCGCGCTCGGCGCGACGACGATCATCGGCACGCGCGTTTGGGATTATCAATCAAAATTTCGCATTCGTTTGGGCGCGTTGAAGTTCGTTGAGTTTCAAGCTTTTCTGCCGAACGGCAGCGCGTACCAATCGCTGATTTCCATCGTCCGTTTTATGATCAGCGCCGAACTCGATTTCGATATTCAGCTTGTTTTAACAGCCAAAGAAGTTCCGAGCACGATTCTGACGACGCGCGCCAAACGACGACCGATGCTCGGCTGGACATCGTTTCTCAAAACGAAACCGTTTGTGCAAAACGATGAACAGGTGATTTTGCAAGTAGAAAATTAAACCACGTGAAAGCACGAAGCGGCAGCGAAGATTTTCGCCGGTTTTCGTGCTGAACGGCGGCAAAAAACCCGGAGAATGACTATGAACGTAAATCTTAAATCTCTTATCGGAAGACTGAACGACACGTGCCGAACGGCGCTCGAAGGGGCGGCGGGATTATGTTTATCGCGCACTAATTACGATGTTGAAATCGAACATATTCTGGCGAAACTGATCGAAACCGACGACACCGATCTGCATAAAATCTGTCGTCATTACGAAGTCAACATTGACCGTTTAACGAAAGACATCAGCGCGGCGCTCGACCGTCTGAAAACGGGAAATTCACGCACGCCGGGAATTTCCGACCGTCTGCCCGATTGGTTTCAAGACGCGTGGCTGCTCGCTTCGGTCGAATTCGGCGCGGCGCGCGTTCGCTCCGGTCATCTATTGCTCGCGCTCCTTTCAAACGAGCGAACGGCGCGCATTGCCCGCGACATTTCAAGAGAGTTCAGTCATATTTCAATCGAGTCGCTGCAAAAAGATTTGGACGATGTAACGCGCGATTCGGCGGAGGCGCGCGATGCGCAATCGCTCGGCGAAAATGCGGGCGCATCAAACGGCGCGCCAATCGCGGCGGGCGTTCCCGGCAAAACGAAAGCGCTCGACCAATATACCGAAGATTTGACGGCGAAAGCGCGCAGCGGGAAAATTGACCCGATTTTAGGACGCGATTTTGAAATTCGGCAGGTGATTGACATTTTGACGCGCCGCCGCCAGAACAATCCGATTATGACGGGCGAAGCGGGCGTCGGAAAAACGGCGGTCGTCGAAGGCTTTGCGCAGCGAATCGCGGACGGCGATGTGCCGGAACCGCTCAAAAATGTCGCCGTGCGCACGCTTGATTTAGGACTTTTGCAGGCTGGCGCGGGCGTCAAAGGCGAATTTGAAAATCGCCTCAAAAATGTGATTGATGAAGTCAAAGCATCGCCGCAGCCGATTATTTTGTTTATTGACGAAGCGCACACGATGATCGGCGCGGGCGGTCAAGCCGGACAAAACGACGCGGCAAACTTATTAAAACCGGCGCTCGCGCGCGGCGAACTGCGGACGATTGCGGCGACGACGTGGGCGGAATACAAAAAATATTTCGAGAAAGACGCGGCGTTAGCGAGACGTTTTCAAGTCGTCAAAGTCGAAGAACCGGACGAAGAAAAAGCCATCGGAATGATGCGCGGACTTTTGGCGAAAATGGAAGAACATCACAACGTTCGTATTCTCGACGAAGCGATTGTTGAATGCGTCAAACTTTCGCATCGTTATATTACCGGTCGGCAATTGCCGGACAAATCCGTGTCGGTGCTCGATACGGCGTGCGCGAAAGTCGCCATCGGACAAGGCGCGACGCCCGCTTCGATTGAAGACGCGACGCGACGCATTCAGCATTTGACCTCGGAAATCAATTCGCTCGAACGAGAACTCGTAACCGGCGCGGCGCACGACGAACGGCTTAGCGAACTGAAGGAAAAACGCGAACGAACCGAAGAAAAACTCGCTGTATTAAATGAGCAGTGGACGCGCGAAAAAGACTTGACCGAAATGATTCGCAACATTCGCATTAAACTGGAAATGTCGCGGCTCGGCGGGAAAGTGAGCGGTGAGCCGTCAGCGGTGAGCGGTAAATCAAACGGAAACGGCGCGCAGCCCGATTCGGGCGCGACTGTTAATGAGCCGGAAACCGAACCGGCGACAGTCGTTTCAGCGCAGTCATCCGGCGCGGCGACAGAAAGTTCCGCACCGGCGGCGAATGTTGAAACGGCAGCCGGCGAAACGGTTGACACGGAACTGCTGAAAGCGGAACTCAAACGGTTAAACGCTGAATTAAAAGAAGTTCAAGGCGAAAATCCGCTGATGCAGCCGGTCGTTAACGGGCAAACCGTCGCTGAAGTCATTTCCGGCTGGACGGGAATTCCGGTCGGCAAAATGGTTTCCGACGAGATTAACGCCGTTCTCAATCTGGCAGACACTTTGAAAGAAAGAGTGATCGGGCAGGATCACGCCCTCAACGCGATTGCTGAACGAATTCGCACGTCGCGCGCCGGTTTGACCGATCCGAAACGTCCGATTGGCGTATTTTTACTGGTCGGCACGAGCGGCGTCGGCAAAACCGAAACCGCGCTCGCGCTTGCCGACACGCTTTACGGCGGCGAGCGCAACCTCGTTTCGATCAATATGAGCGAGTATCAGGAAGCGCACACGGTTTCCTCGCTCAAAGGTTCGCCTCCGGGATACGTCGGTTACGGCGAAGGCGGCGTTTTGACCGAAGCCGTGCGCAGAAAACCGTATTCGGTCGTCCTTTTGGATGAAGTCGAAAAAGCGCATCCGGACGTGATGGAACTTTTCTACCAGGTTTTCGATAAAGGTCAGCTCGAAGACGGCGAAGGGCGCGAAATTGATTTTAAAAACTGCGTGATTCTGCTGACTTCCAACGTCGCCACCGACACGATTATGAAATTGTGCGCCGACCCGGACACGAAACCGGAACCGGAAGGCTTGATCGAAGCGATTCGACCGGAACTTTCCAAAGCGTTCAAACCGGCGCTTTTGGGCAGAATGACCGTCGCGCCGTATTACCCGATTTCCGATGATATTTTGAAATTAATCATCAAATTGCAGCTTTCCAAAATCGCGCAGAGAATTTTCGCCAACCACAAAGCGCAATTTTCCTACGACGATTCCGTCATAGATGCGGTTGCCAAACGATGCACCGACGTTGATTCGGGCGCGCGCAACGTATTTAATATTTTGAACGGAACGATGCTGCCCGAAATGTCCGGCGAATTTTTATCGCGAATGGCATCGGGCGAAGGCGTGAAAAACGTTCGGGTGAGCGTCGGTGAAAACGGGAATTTCGCTTACGATATTCAGTAGAAAGAAATTTATCGGCAAACGAAATTAACCGAAGAAACAAGCGTCTTTCGCGCGAAAACGGCAGTTGGATTGTTTTCTTGCCGAGCTAAATTTTAGAGCAATGCGGAGTTTCCCTGTTGAAGAAAACTCCGCATCGGCGGCAAATTAAACGAACCGGAGTTTTCAAATTCGATTTTGTTGGGGAAGAAATAGAAATGCCAGTAACGACACAAAAAGACCGACTTATTTCGATCAGCACGCCGCTCGGCGAAGATTATCTGCTGCTCAATAAAATTCGCGCGGAAGAAAAAATTTCGGAGCTTTACGAAGTTGATGTCGAGCTTTTGTACGACGAAGAAGAAGACGACGAATATAAAATCACGTTTATTGACGGAAATCAGCTGATCGGCAAAACCGTGACGCTTTCGATTGAGCAGGAAGACGGCGGCAAACGAGTAATTTCGGGAATGGTCAATCAGTTTGTGCAGGTCGGACGCAATCGCCGATTTACGGCTTATTACGCGACGATTGTGCCGCACGTCTGGCGACTGACGCGCATTTTTCAGAGCCGCATTTTTCAGCAGAAAAGCGTGCGGGAAATTTTGAAAGAAGTTTTTAAGGGTTACGAAATCAAAGATCAGCTGCAAGCTGATTACAAACCGAGAAATTACTGCGTGCAGTATCAGGAAAGCGATTTCGATTTTGCTTCGCGCCTGATGGAAGAAGAAGGAATTTATTATTATTTTGAACATTCGGGCGACACGGAAAAACTGATTCTGCGCGACAATTTTACGCAGCCCGAAGATTGCCCGAGCAAATCTGAGCTGAATATCTACAAAGAAGATTCGGGCAAGCCGTGGGAAAGCGCGGTCAAACACTGGCAAACAACGTATCGCCTACAAACCGGCAAAGTCACTTTGTGGGACAATAATTTCCAGCTGCCAAACAAAAAACTCGAAGCCGAAAAATTGAGCGCGATTGAAAGCGGCAATAATAAAAAAATGGAAACTTACCAGTTTCCCGCCGGATACGCCAGAAAATACGACGGAATTAACAAAGGCGGCGGCGAACAGCCGCAGGAACTGACGAATATTTTTCAGGATAACAAACGAACGGCGACCAATCGGATGCTGGCGCTCGACGTGCAGTATAAAACCATCAACGGTTATTCCGACTGCGCGACGCTGACCGCCGGTTACCGATTCAAACTTAAAAATCACCCGAACAGTGATTTTAATATTCAGTACATCCTTACTTCAGTCAAATACGAAGCCGATCAAACGCCCGATTACATCGTCGGCGACACGCAGCCGAGCGCTTACAAAAACGAATTCACCTGTATTCCGCACGGTTCCGGCAGTCCGGAATTTCGACCGGCGCAGAAGACCGCCAAACCGATTATTCACGGCAGCCAAACGGCAATCGTCGTCGGACCGGCGGGCGAAGAAATTTTCACGGACAAATACGGGCGCGTCAAAGTGCAGTTTCACTGGGATCGCAAAGGGCAAAACGATGCCGACAGTTCGTGCTGGCTGCGAGTCGCGCAGGCTTGGGCGGGCAATAAATGGGGAACGATGTTCATTCCGCGCATCGGAATGGAAGTGGTCGTCGGTTTTCTCGAAGGCGATCCGGATCAGCCGATTATCACCGGCTGCGTTTATCAGCCGGAAGCAATGCCGCCGTACACTTTGCCGGACGAAAAAACAAAATCCACGATCAAATCCAATTCGAGCAAAGGCGGCGGCGGTTTCAACGAATTTCGTTTTGAAGACAAAAAAGGCAGCGAGCAGATTTTTATTCACGCCGAAAAAGACGAAGATATTCGCGTGAAAAACGATTGTATGGAAACAATCGTGCGCGACCGCCATCTGGTTGTGAAAAACGACCAGCTCGAAAAAATAACAGCCGATAAACACTTGAAAGTCGGCGGCGATCACAACGAGAAAATTGACGGCACGATGTCTCTGAACGTCGGAATGAATATTCAGGAAAAAGCCGGAACGAATTACGCGCTCGACGCCGGAATGGAAATTCATCTCAAATCGGGAATGTCTATGACGCTCGAAACCGGAACGAATCTGACGCTCAAAGTCGGCGGCAATTTTATCAATATCAATCCGGCGGGAATTTTTATCAAAGGAACGATGGTGATGATTAACAGCGGCGGCGCGGCTGGTTCCGGTTCGGGCAGCAGTCCGGAAGCGCCGAAAGACCCGAAAGAAGCGGCGACGGCAGAAGCGGGCGCTCGCGCCGGAACGCCGGTTAATCCGTCGCCCGTGCCGCCCGTTTCTTACAGCCAGACGAGTCAGGCGCTGATGAAAGCGAAAGGAACGGGCGCGGCTTTCGTCAGTAAAAATCAACCGTCGGCGAAGTAGTTTGGCGGCGCTTCTAGCGAAAAAACAGCCGAACGGACGCCGGAAGCCCGAAGAAAATTACGGCAAGGACGAACAGCGGAAAACGAACTGCGATGGCGATCAACACGGAAAAATTAAGTCAGCATATTATCTCGTTCAACACCAGAATTTACGCGATTCTCGACGGCGCGAGCGTGGCGGGCTTGCGGATGAAACTTTATGAAATGAAACCGCCGCACTACTGTCTTTTTGCCGGAGATTTGGAGCCGGATATGGCGGAAGTTGCGCCGTATCTTGTTCGGCTTTACCCGAATACGCCTTTTACCGATTGGGTTTTTCAGGAATGCTGCGGCAATAATTGGGGAATTTTCGTGCACAGCCGCCGCACGCTCAACGATTTGCGCGGACATTTTCGCGCGCTCGTCAACGTTTACGACGAAAAAGGCGCGCCGATGTTTTTTCGCTACTACGACCCGCGAGTTTTGCGTGAATTTCTACCGACCTGCCAACCGGCGGAATTGAAAATATTTTTCGGCGATGTCGAATCGTTTTTCGCCGAAAGCGCCGAAGAAACGCTGACCCGGTTCAGCAACTCTGACGGACAATTAAAACAAGCGGAATTGGATGTAAGTTAGTTGCAGATCAAAAAGGAGAAATGAAACTATGCCGGGAAAACCTGCCGCCCGAATTACCGATACAGTCGCTCATCCGCTGCCGCCGATTTTGACCGGCGGACCGACCGCGATCACCGTGATCATCGGGTTTCTGCCTGGCTGGCGCGGCGTCAATCCGGCTGTTGCCGCCGCGCTTCAGGCGGCGAAAAAAGTTTCGGAGATCGCTATTAAAACAGCGGAAGCGGCAACGGTCGCGGCTGCCGGAACGCCGGGCGCGCCCGCCGCCAAACTGGCGGAAGAAACAACGAAAGCCGCTGCCGCCGTTGCGATGGGCAGTATGATTTCCGGCGCGGCGGGCGGTTCCGACATTCACGTTTGCGCAACGCCTTTGCCGATTCCGCCGCACGGTCCGGGCGTAGTAATCACGCCGTCAAACACGGTGATGGTCAGCGGAATGCCCGCCGCGCGAATGGGCGATACGATTCTCGAAGCCGTCGGACCGCCGAACAAAATCACCAAAGGCGAACCGACAGTGATGATCGGCGGTTAGACCGGAAACACGAAACTGAGAAACGATGTTAATAATCAGAACAGAACAGATTCAGCATTTTATCGCGAAAAACGACGCGGAGTTAAACCGCTTGATCGCGCAGGCGTTGCGCGAAGCGAATCCGGAGCGCATTGCGGATTACGACGATGAAAAATTAAGCGCGATGATTCAAATCGGCATCGAGCGCGCGAAATCGCACGACATTGAACGCGCCGAAGACGTCGGCGCGTTCGTCGCGCTGATGTTTGAAATCGCGCCGAATTTTGACGAACAGGACGAAATTAAAATCGTTCTGGCGGACACAAATTTCCCCGTTTCCGACCGTTTGGCGCAGCTCTGGGAAAGAACTTCGGACGAAGCGTGGGAAAAAGCCGAACAAAACTACAAATCAGACGTCTGGTTTCGCGCTTAAATTGATCAGTTAAAACAGTATGGAAGAACCAACCGAAAACCCGGAAAGAAATGTGCAGCGGCGGCAGTATCTCGTCGAAAAGCTGCGTGATTCTTACGACGAAAATCCGTCCGAACAAACAAAAGCAAAGCTCGACCGCGAAGTTGATTTTCTGCGTCAACTGCAAAACGCCGAAAAAGGCGAAGCGAAAAAAAGAGCGCAAACAAAAGCCGAATACGTGCGCAAAACGCTGCTCAACCGCGCGATTCAGCAGGTTGATCTTTGATCGAAAAGTTAAAAATACTAACTGAGAAATAGCGCCCGCAAAAAAGCGCGAAATGAAAGCGAATAGTTTTTATTATTCTTTTCATTTCGCGCTTTTTGCGTTTTTCGCGGGCAATCTGCCTTTCCCAAAATTTTCGGATTGTTGTCCGCTTTTCAGGTTGAATTCAGCTTCTTACGGATGCGTCATATCAACCGGAACGACCCATTCGTCAAATTGTTCGCCGGTTAGAAGCCCGAGTTCGAGCGCCGATTCTTTGAGCGAAGTTCCCTTTTTGTGCGCGTTTTTGGCGATTTTGGCAGCGTTGTCGTAGCCGACGTGCTGATTAAGCGCAGTGACGAGCATCAGCGAATCCTGCAAATATTTATCAATCTGCGCGCGATTGAGTTCGATTCCTGCAACGCAAAATTCGACAAAACCTTGACACGCGTCGTTTAATAATCTGACCGAATGCAGAAAATTGTGAATCATCACGGGCTTAAAAACATTCAGCTCGAAATTTCCCTGCGAACCGGCAAAACCAATTGCCGCGTCATTTCCCAAAACCTGCGCGGCGACCATCGTCATCGCTTCCGA
>SXGU01271881.1_pt1 | contig 12317 bp, 10 predicted proteins | sample 3174531 | NCBI WGS metagenome assembly SXGU01 (sample SAMN11356863, study PRJNA531348) | freshwater metagenome | isolation source: freshwater sample F1-140 | place: China: Fuxian Lake, Yuxi | collected 2017-12-25 | reverse complement strand
GATCAACTGGACGTCGTAATGGCGCATGCCGTGCACCCGTTTGGCGGCTTCCCGCACGGCGGCGAAGGCCTCCGGTAGCAGCGCATCCAGGGTTTCACCCTTTCCCAATCGGGCCTTGAATTCGTCGGTCTTGCCGCGCAACTGCTCGTCACTGAGCTGTTCGAAGGCGGATTCGAGGGAATTGACCTTGGCAACGGCACCCCGATACGTTTTCAAAAGGCGATCGTTGCGGCTGCCGAAAACTTTTTTGAGTAGGTTGGAAATCATGAAAAATGAAGGAGATAGGAGGGATGGGTGGAATCGGCGAATGCTACCATAACGCGGTTCCAGCCCTTTCCGACTGCCGATGGCCTTTCGCCCATCCCCCCTTGTCCGCGTGCGCGGATTGCTACAGGCGGATCGCGCCCTGGCCGTGGTCCTGCCCGAGGCGGAACGTCTGGTCGCCCTGAATCGCCGTTTCGCCGGCGTCGTGCCCAAGGCCGTGGCGCTGGCCTGTCGGGTCGCGGCCATCCAGGACGATACAGCCCTGGTGTACTGCGCCAACGGCGCCGCCGCCAGCCGGGTGCGCGCCCAGGCCAAGGGCGTGGCCCAAGCCCTGGCCCAGGCCGGGGTTCCCGTCGCCGCCGTGAAGGTCAGAGTGCGCGCCGACTGGTCCTTGCCCGAGCGCCCGGAAAAGCACGATATGCCCAGTGCCGCCCTCGGCGCCTTTCGCGAACTGGAAAATACCCTGCCTGACGGTGAGCTCAAGGATGCCGTGGAACGGCTCCTGGCCCGGCGAGTGCAGTCAAAATCCGCCGCCTGACCCGGTTACAATCCGGCCATGATCCCGAGTTGCAACATTTTTCTGGTCGGCCTCATGGGCGCCGGCAAAACCACCATCGGCAAGCTGCTGGCCAGGCAGCGCGACCTGGAGTTTCTCGATTCCGATCATGAAATCGTCAGTCGTTGCGGCGTGACCATCCCCACCATCTTCGAGATCGAAGGCGAGACGGGTTTCCGCAGACGGGAAACCGCCATGATCGATGAGCTGTCCCGGCGCCGGGGCGTCGTCCTGGCCACCGGCGGCGGTGCGGTCCTATTGGAGGAGAACCGGGCTCACCTCAAGAGCCGGGGTACCGTGGTCTACCTGCGCTGCCAGCCCCAGGAACTCTATCTGCGCACCCGCCACGACAAGAACCGCCCCCTGCTACAGACCGACGACCCCCTCCGGAAACTGAAGGAGCTGTACGCCATCCGCCACCCGCTCTACATGCAGGTGGCTGATATCGTGCTGGAGTCAGGCCGGCAAAGCGCCCACAGCCTGGTGCACCGGCTGGAGAACAGCCTGAGCCTCGCATCCATCGGCCAGAGCGACCCATGCGCGGCGCTGTCGGCCCAGCCCTGAACGATCTCCCCTATCCTCTCGGGGTAGCCAGCGACTTGGCTGGTGTTTCCCGCCAGCCTATTCGATTGGCTAATGGTTTTATCAGGGGGGCAGGGGAAGAGGGAACCCGGCCCGACAGGCTGCTAGGCATTACTGATTGTTGCAACAGAAAAGCCACTGCCTTCCCCCTCCCGACCCCCCCGCTCGCGGGGGAGGCGTTGGCTCCCTCCCCGCTGGCGGGGGCTGGGGTGGGGAGATGATCGCCACCAAGATGGCGCAGGGCGTTACTTCCGAGAAAATGAGTAATCCGGATTCCGGCTTCCGCCGGAGTGACGATTCGAGGCGCTATCCACCTCGCACAAGACCTCGCTATTTACCCTGCTTTCTCGTGCTGGCGAACTTGCTGTTCACCAGCAGGGCAGACCTCTCAATTGCCGCCGACTACCCCGCCGGCCCCGAGGATTACCGAACCTACCTTTCCCGCCTCGGCCCCGGCGACCGCCTGCTCCTGCGTGAGGGCGACTACCCGCGCGGCCTGCCTCTGCATGACCTGGAGGGCCGATCCGATGCGCCCATCATCATCCAAGGCCCCCGGGGCGGTCCCCATGCCGGCCCCCGCGCCCGCTTCATCGCCCGGCCGGGCGTCAATACCGTCAGCCTGCTCAATGTGCGCCATGTGATCCTGCGCAATCTGGAACTGGATGGTGCCAACCAGCGCGTGGACGCGGTCAAGGCCGAGGGGCATGCCCGCTACGCCCACCACGTCACCCTGGAAAACCTGTACATCCACGACTTTGCCGCCTCTCAGCAGAACGTGGGCATCTCCAGCAAATGCCCCGCCTTCGGCTGGATCATCCGTGACAACCGAATCGAACGCGTCGGCACCGGCCTCTACCTGGGCGATTCGGATGGCTCCGATCCCTTCGTGGCGGGCCTGATCGAAGGCAACCACATCTCCGCCACCCTGGGCTACAACCTGCAGATCAAGCACCAGAAGGCGCGCCCGGAGGACATGCCCGAAGCGGGGGAACGGCACGACACGATCATCCGTCGCAACTTCTTTTCCAAAGCGGGTGCGGCGCCCAATGTCCAGTCCAGGCCCAACGTGCTCGTCGGCCATTTTCCCCGGCAGGGCAACGGGTCCGAAGACCGCTATCGCATCTATGGCAACCTGTTCTGGCAGAACCCCGGTGAAGCCCTGTTCCAGGGCGAGGGCAACGTCGCTCTGCATGACAATCTGTTCGTGAACGTGGAGGGCGCGGCGATACGCATCCAGCCGCATAACGACGTCCCCAGGCGCGTGGAGGTGTTCCGCAACACGGTACTGGCCCGGGATGGAGGCATCACCCTGCGCAACGCGGAGGAAGGCCCGAAGTTCCCGCAAACGGTCACCGCCAACCTGGTTTTCGCCGCCCGGCCTCTGGAGCCCCTGGGCTGGGCGGGTAACCTGACCGGTCCGCATGAACTTGCCGCGCGCTACCTTCGCCAACCCTACGCGTCCCTGGACGAACTGGACCTGGCGCCGCGCTTGCCCGTATTCGCCGGCGTTGGTATTTCCCCGGACTATCCCGAAGCAGAATTGGACTACACGCGCAAGCCCAGACTGCGCAATGGGATGGGTGCGTGCCAGACCGCTAGGGCGAAGCGGTATTGCGGCATGCGGAGCGTATCGAGCCTCCGAAGTGAATGATCAATAAGCTTGTCCAGGCATCGCCTGGCTTGTCGGAAATTATTACATTGATGCTGGAAATCGCCGCGCGGTTGGCATTATGTTGTTGATTAACAAGATGATTTACACATGGCGTGATATTTGCTGATGCAAACGAAATATCATCCTGCGGTGTTATCCATTAACGGTTTGAGCCAGATTGTTCCTGGCCAAGGAGTTACGATCATGAAAAGTTCGGCTTTCATCGGCGTTGCACTGTTATTGACTTGTTCCGGATCGGCCATGGCGGTTGATTGTAGCCAGGCTACCCAGATTGGAAATACCGGGACGACCACGATTAGAAACACACTAGGCGGCAAGACGGTCTGCGCGAAACACAGCTCCGACAGCTGGCAGGAATACCATCTGGTTGGGGGCCTGGCAGGAGGCGTCCTGGTCGATTACAAGATGGGGGCAAATCACTCCACGGATCCGAGCAAACAGGTCGGCACCTGGGCGACTTCGGGTACGGGTGCCAATAGCGTGATTACCTACAATTACGGCCCCGGTCAGTCATATACCTATGAGCTGCATCTCTCCAACGGCATTTATACCTTCTGTGGGCGGAACGGTGCCCCTAACATCGATGTAATCCAACTGAAAGTTGGCCTAACTTCGTGCGGTTTCTGAGTTTCTCAGGCAGGGCGCCCGGCCCTTTCGCCCTGCCCGGCTAGCCAGGCCAGAAGCAGGAACAGCAAGAGCAGGCGCGGGCTGTCTATCAGACTGCCCATGCTGGCGATGATCAGAAAGCCCAGCGTCGAGCCCAACAGCGCGCCTGCGTAAGGATCCCCGTTCCAGGTACGGCGGCTGGCGTGTCTGATAGCAACCAAGGTAAACAGGCCGAAGGCGATGGCGCCGAACCAGCCCTGCTCGAACAAGATCTGGACGGGCAGGCTCCAGGCGTGCCACGGCTTGTCGTTGTCGACGGAAAAGAACCATCGGTCCAGCCGCCAGGAAAACTCCCCGTTGTCCAGCAGGCTATTTTCCCCACCCTGATGCAGGCGAAGCTTATCCACATCCACTGCGGTATTACTTCCGCTGTTGAACAGGGATAACTTGACCGGGCGGGCTGCGAACCAAGGCTCGCCGCCGATGTCGCCCGATTGCAGGTGCACCTCGATGGCCTGCCATCCCTTGATGCCGGCTATGTCGATGTTTTGCATGACGCAGCGGGCCGAGGTTAGCAGCCATTTCTCGCAGATCGAGACGGTCAGACGCGCATCGGGCTGTTCGCTACGTACCCGCAGGCTGAAGACATAATCCTGCTTCGGCATGATCGCGACGAACTGCTCCAGATAGATCGGGTCGCCCCCCCCCAGACGCAGGAAGTTATTGCCTCCTTCGGACACCAGTCGGCAGGTGGCGGCCTTGCTTTCCGTGCTGCGCCAATAATGGGTTTCCGGGTAGCGGCCCAGGCCCATGCCGAATACGGTCGTGGCCCAGTCGGGATCACGCATGTCAACGGCGTCGGCCCAGTGAGCCTTGCGTGTTTCCAGGTCGGCGCCCGCTCGGGCCATGCGCTCACGGGCAAAGGGGCTTTGGAGGATCGGCACCGCTACCGCGATGGCCAGCGCCGTCAGCGCGACGGCCGCCGCGAGTCGCGGCAAGGAGGGGGCTTGGTGACGCAGCCTCAACCCCAGTAGCAGCGCCAGCAAGACCGTCGCCAGCGCGATGCCGTAGCCGGCATAGCCTACTCGCGAGAAGGTGACCATCACCCCGTAGGTGGCGCCAAGCAACAGGGCCGCGCCGGATAACCTGGCCAGCCAGCCGGATGCCTGCAGGGTCAGCAGCAGCAGGAAGGGCGCCGAAACCGTCAGCCAGGTCTCGATGTCGGCCCCGCCGGTATGCATCTGGGAAAAGGGGCCGGTGACCCGGTAGACATCGCTGAAGTTGAACAGGCCGGGAAAGGCGAAGCGTTCCCACAGGATGACCGCAACCGTCCCCGCCAGGCCGATGACCAAGCCGCGTGCGAACAAGTCGCGGGCATCCCGACCCTGGCCGGCGAAACGGCTGATCAGGCCGAACACCAAGAATGCCCATAGGGCGCCCTTGGCGATGCGGAGCGCATTGTAGGGGCTGAAATAATTGGTGAAGCTGTTCGCGTCCGGTATTTGCCAGGGCAATACGCCCCGCATGACACCCGCCACGTAGGCAATACTCAGCAGCGCTGTGGCAAGGTAGAGAGAAGGGTGGTGTTTCGTGCCGTGCGGCCTGGCGCGGGTGCGCGGATAGCCGATGGCGACGCTGGTCAGGAGCAGCAGATCGAATTCATCGAAAAAGAAGCGACCGCTCCAGGGAGCGAGATCCAGCAGGGGCAGAGCGGCAGGAATGGCGACCAGGATCAGGTGCGGGCGAAGCCAGATCAGCAGGGCGTATCCGGCCAGCGACAAGCCGAGCAGAAATGGCGCGAAGGGAAAATTCGCAACGCCCCAGCAGACGCCGGCGAGACCAGCAAACAAACCCGCGTATTCCGGCCACGACAGCCTGCGCGCCGGGAGCGATGCCGGGGCCTTAAGGACGCTGCTGCCATCATCTTTCGCGCGTGAAGGTGCGTCGGGGAGCCCCGCAGGCACGCTCCCCCCTTTTTTCGAAGGCGCCGATGGCGGTCTGGCGATGGACCCGGCCAATTGTTTGGCCAGCTTGGCCGTCGCCCAGGCGGAAAAGCCGGCGAGGAGAAGATTGGTCGGATCGGGATGCAAGCCTTGCAAAAACAGCTTGCTGGCCTCGACGACAGCGGCCGTCAGCAGCGCCAGCGCCATGGCCAGTCTGGACGGGTACCACGAGGTCCAGGCCAGGATACCGAAGGGAGCATACATGGCGCATACGGAAATCAGGCTCAACAGGGCGGCCTGTTCGGTGGTGTAGTAGTGGTAATAAAAAGGGGTGAAGCGGATCTCGGCGAAGGCTTGGGTGGCGAAGTCCATACCGTTCCAGCGTTGCTCGAACCAGCCGTTCACCCCAGCCAATGCGACCAGATAGAGCGCGGCCAGCGGCAGGCTGAAACGCCTCAGCCTGGCCGCCAGCAGGGTCGGGTGCAGTCGGCCGCGCTGGCGCCAGAGCGGCGTCCCGGCCCACAGGCCAATGCCGCGCGTGACCAGGGAAAGACCCTGGGAGATACCGGAGACGATGAAGAACTGGGCGATCTCGATGAACACGCCCAGGGCAGCCCCGGCATAGAAGGATTGGGCGCGCGACCAGGGGCGTCGCCCGGCGCGGGCCTGACCGATGATCAGACCGAGCGGAATGACAGCCACCACCTCGCCGAGCAGCTTGGCCAGGGAAAGCGCGATGCCACCATGGGTCCCGCCGGGCGCCACCAGCCAACCCCAATGGTCCGAGCGGAGTTTCTCATCGAGTTCAGCGGCGGAGACCAGAAAATCGAAGGGAAACAGGCTGAAAGCGAAATAGGCCAGGACGTAGGCCTTGAGCAGGCGAGACGCCAGCTGCTCCGGGTCGCCCAGAAGCGCGCCGAGGAACGCTCTGAAGCGATCCGCCCAATAGGCCGCGAATCCCGCGCCGACGCCGGCGCCGATGATCTCGGCGATCACATCGTTGAGGGAAACCGTGCGGGGCGGGAAAAAGAGTTGAACGAATTCCACCGTCAGCGCCAGGGCGACCGAAAACAGCAGCGCGAAGGCCAGGGCGGGAGCCGAGACGCGATGGGTGACGCTGCTCGCCAGGAGGTTGGCGGTGAGGAAGCCGACCGGCAGATAAAGCACGCCATTGGCGACCCAGTCGGCACGCCCCTGGGCTCCGACGTCCAACAGCCGGATGCCCTGGAACATCTCCCAGGCCCGGTCCCAGGGCAGGGCGTGGAAATCCAGCGGCACCAGACTGCCATAGACCACGAAACCGGCATAGAGCAGCCAGGACAAGAATGCTTGAGCGCCTGAATGGATGCCAGGCTTGACTGGCGGGCGGCGGGAGGGGCGGGCGGCGGTCATGAGCGGCCTGACGATGGGGGTGATCTCTGGCGAGTCGCGGGGGAGGGGGCCGCGTCATTCTTGGGCTGTGTGGCGTTAGCGTCAATAATCACGCCGGCCGGGAGCCGCCCGGTTGCGATGCCCGCGCCTCAAAAGAAGAAGCGGGGCATGGCCCCGCTTCCGATCGTGCGTGTTGAACCGGCTTTCAGGCTGAGCCAGACTTGCGTCCCTTCATCCGCCCCAGGCCCAGGCCGGCGAGGCCGAGGCCGAGCAGGGCAAGCGTGGCGGGCTCGGGGACGGGCTGTTGGTCGGCCCGTAGCACGATATTGAAGATTTCGGGGCCCAGAGCTTGTTCGGGGATATTGACCGTCACCGAGTGGGCCGTGAAGCTGGTCGTGACCCCATTCAGGGCAGTGGTGATGCTTAAACCCAGAATGTCGCTACCCATATCGAGATCCCCGAAGATCAGGGTGAGCACGTCACCAGATCCAACTCCAAAGATGGATTCATAGTGTATATCGGAGGATAAACGAATGCTGTTGTCACCTAGATCCACGGGTGCCCTACCCATCCCGAAAAGGTCAAACTCGACACCTGGATTTATGACTGGCGCGACGTGGGGAGTTGCCTCGCCACCGCCGTGTGAAATTGATGACCAATCCAAGGTCACATTGTCCCCAATCAGGCCGGCATTGGAGGACAGGGGCGCCATGCTGGCGACGCCGACGGCAAGCAAGGCTAGAAGTTTTTTCATGTCTTTCTCCTTGGGGCAGAGTGAATGTGCTGAGAGTTCGAGAATAAATGTCGCGAATATCTAAAGCACAAGCTATGCCAATACATAACCATATGAATATAAATGGTAATAGACTGAGCGTAGATGGGTGATGTAAAGAATATCGACGATCTGCCTTAGCGCTTTGGATAGGACTGACCACGACTCGCCAGTTGGAGCAGGGCCAGCACGGGCCAGAGAATGGCGACCGCCTTGGCCAGGCCGACGATGTTCAAGACGCTGACGCCGGGCCACCAGTGGAAGTCCGCCAGCCCTAATCGGATCAGCGGTGCCGTCACAAGCAGGAACAGGGCGACCCGCATCCTGTATCTTGATACCCGCGGATTGAGCAGCAACCAGAACGCCAGCAGGAAGGCGGTCAGCGTTTCCAGGGACAGTACGCCGCCCACCACCTTGAGCTTGAGCAGGATGGTGGCAGCCAGCAGTTTCATGATGAAGGCCAGCAGCACCAGCAACAGCATGGCGCTGACGTAGCGCCCCGGCCGCAGCAGGTTGGCGGCGAAGGCTCCCAGGGTGGCGATTTCCAGGAACACGGCGGCGAACCAGGGCAAGTTGATCTGGTCCAGCCCGCCGGGGGGCATGTCGATGGGGCGCAGGTGCAGATCCAGCCAGCCCAGGCCGGGGAAGGGCAGCAGCGCGAACTGGGCGAGGAACCAGAGTAGCAGCAGGCCCAGACCGACATTGGCCGACCCACCTGGCAGGAACCAGCGGTTGCGCCAGTGACGCAGGGCGCGCTGCGCGCGCAGCCAGCGTCCGTGGTGCAGGGAGAGGAGGGCGCCGGTGAGGGCGCCAAGACCGTTCACCAGCACATCGAGATTGGACGCGATGCGCCCGGGCAGCAGTTCCTGGCCGCTTTCCAGCAAGAAGCTCAGCGCCAGGCCGGTCAGCGCCCCGGCGGTGACACCCCGCGCGCCATGGCCTGGGTGGGCGTACCAGCGCGCCAATGCATAGCCCAGGGGCACGTAGACCAGCATGTTGGTGGCCAGGTCGGTGCGCGTGATGTAGCGTGGCCAGGGGGCGGTGAGAAAGTCTGGCGTCCAGTTGGACAGGGGGGACCAACCGGTGAAGGGATACAGGCTGCCGATAGACAAAAACAGGGCATAGACGGTGATGAAACCCGTCAATCGGGATTTCGGCATGGGAATGATGGTCAGGCGAGCCACAACACAATTCAGAACTGGGCAGTCTTGAATTCTAATGGTTCAGCCATTGCAGCGCCTTGGCAGCTGGGCTAATCAAATGGCGCAAGCGCGATGCGCTGATTAAGGTCTGCCGGCCGCCACGTTGGATAATTTCGCCAGGGTATGGGTACTGGCTTCCTGGGCGCGGTTTATTTCATCCGTGGACATGGCTGCGGTGAGCTTGTCGCGATACTGCAATGCATCATCATGTCCGCGCGCGGCGGCGATATTGAGCCAGATGTAGGCGTTTTCTTTACTCGGTGGCGTGGCCAGTCCATCCCGATAAAACAGGCCAAGACGATATTGGGCTTCAAGGTGGGCATGCTGAGCAGCGCGGGTGAACTGTTCGAGGGCAAAGCGGTAGTTCTGTACCGTGCCGTGTCCTTCCAGATATGCCATGCCAAGCATGTATTCCGCTTCGGTGTGGCCTTGCCCCGCGGCGGCTTTGATCCAAGGCAGGGCTTTCAAATATTCGCCTCGTTGCCAGTACGCCGAGCCCAGGTTGTATTGCGCTTGCGGGCTTCCCTGACGGGCGGCGTTTTGAATTTTTTCCAGCGCGCCCTGGTTCTGCATGTCCACGGTGGGTTGGTAACTCATGATCGGTGGATCTTCAGTTTCATGGTCACTGGCCAGGTACAGAAACGAACCGGCGCTGATCAGCAACAGTGCCAGAAAGGACGTCGCCGCGATCAGGCCTTGTTTGGCTGGACGCTCGATCTGAGCCCGGAAGTGGCGTTTGCATGCCTCGCAACGGTAAGTCGCGTGGGAGGTGCTGCCTGAAGACCGGCGTGATATCCGGATATCCGAACTGCCGCAATGACGGCATTTCACGATAGCGGAGTGCGATTTGATGAAAGGCAAGTTCATGTGGATTCAGGCTTCCCTCATGTTTTATTGATGTTTATCCGCATACTTCCCATTGCGCTATTTCACTCAGCGCTTGTGCTCTCTGGCGATCAGAGAACCCGCGATCATGCCGCCGCACGCCATCAGAAAACCCGCAAATTGCGGCGGAATGGGACCCTCGCCCTCGGACAAGAGAAACTCCATGGGTAGCCAGGTGGCCAGGCCAAGGCCGATGGCGAGGATGGCGCCAAGGTTGCTGGCGCGTTTCCAGTAAAGCCCCGCCACGAGAGGCACGAAGGCGACCACCAGAGTCACCTTGTAGGCGTTTTCCACCATTTGGTGAATGCCGGTTTCCTGGCCCAGTGCCCACAGGGCGTAGAGGGTGACCAAAAGGGAAAAACCGGCCACGACCCAGCGAGTCATGACCAACAGTTGTTTTTCGGAAAGATGTCTGCGCCGGGTGATGAAATCCTTGATCACGTTTTCCGAGAGGGTGACCGAGGGCGCCAGCAGCGTGCCGGAGGCGGTGGACATGATGACCGACAGCAGGGCGCCGTAGAAGACCACCTGGGCCATGAGGGGGAGGTGGGCCTTGACCAGTTCCGGCAGCAATTTCTGGCTGTCCTCGGCGAGCCACTTGGCGGTGAGGGCCGGGTCGATCAGATTGGCGGAATAGGCCAGGAACAGGGGCACGGCGGCGAACAGGAAATAGGCGATGCCGCCTAGCACGGTGCCCCAAACAGCGATGTTCTCGTTCTTCGACGAATTGGCGCGCTGAAACACGTCTTGCTGGGGGATGGAGCCGAAGCCCATGGTGAGCAGGCCGCTGATGAAGGCGACCATGGCGACCGCGTTCAGCTCTGGCCAGAAGTGGAATTTGCCGTTGTCCGCCGCGTGTTCGATGACCGGCGCGACGCCGCCGGTCAAGTCGGAGATGAGCCAGGCGATGTAGAACAGGCCGAGGACGATGACGATCATCTGGAAGAAGGTGGTGAGCGCCACCGACCACATGCCGCCGTAAAGGGTATACATCAGCACCACCGCCGCGCCAATGAGAATGCCCTGGGCCTGGGTGATCGAGCCGTCCGAGAGTACGTTGAAGACCAGCCCCAAAGCGGTGACCTGGGCCGACACCCAGCCCAGATAGGACAGGGCGATGGCGATGCCGGTGATGACTTCCACATTGCGGCCATAGCGGTTCCGATAGTAATCGCCAATGGTGAGCAGGTTCATGCGGTAAAGCTTGCGCGCGAAGAACAGGCCGAACAGCACCAGGCAGAGGGAAGCGCCGAAGGGATCGGAAATGAGTCCGCCCAGGTCCTCCTCCAGGAAGGTGGCGGGGATGCCCAGCACGGTTTCCGCCCCGAACCACGTGGCGAACACCATGGCCATGACGATGTAGATGGGCAGGCTGCGGCCGGCGGCGATGTAGTCCTTGGCGTTGTGGACCTTGGTGGCGGCATACATGCCGATGCCGAGGGAAATGACCAGATACAGGATGACGAAGCCGAGCAGCATGGGGTAAGCCCTTGTCTTTTGTTCAGCGCAGTTTTATTTCCGTCCAGATATGGTTGAGGCCGCGCCGGCTCTTTCGGTCCAGGTCGCGCATCATCTCCAGATTCTTGAGGTTGACCGCATCGGGAAAGATGCGCGCGATTATCCGCGATTTCCGGCTGGATGTAGGACATGGCGGCGCGATTGGGGTTGCCGGAGCCGATCAGGATCACCGTGTAGGCGTAGATGCCCCGGAATCGGTCCCCGGACAGGTCGATGCGGCGAAGCGGTGTCGGGATCGGCCGGATTTTCAGGCTGTGACGGGCTCAGTGATGCAGCAGACTCATGCCCACCAGCACCGCCATCAGCGCGGCGATGATGCCCAGCCAGCGGTTGCGCGTCCGCTGCTGGCTCAGCAGCAGGCTCAGGCCCGCGTCCAGTTTGTCCATGCGCTCGGCGCGCAGGGCCTGATTGATCAGGCGGGGAAGCTTAGGCAGCAGGGTGCCGATGAAGGGGGCTTCTTCCTTGAAGGTGCGGATCCAGCCGCGCAAGCCCATCTGCTCGCTCATCCAGCGTTCCAGGAAGGGTTTGGCGGTGGCCCACAGGTCCAGTTCCGGATCCAGTTCGCGGCCCAGGCCCTCGATGTTGATGAGGGTCTTTTGCAACATCACCAGCTGGGGCTGGATTTCCATGCCGAAGCGGCGGGAGATCTGGAACAGGCGCAAGAGCACCTTGCCGATGGCGATGTCCTTGATGGGCCGGTCGAACACCGGCTCGCAAACGGCGCGGATGGCGGACTCGAAATCCTGGGGCGGGGTGTCGGCCGGTACCCAGCCGGATTCAATGTGAGCCAGGGCGGCCTTCTGGTAGTCCCGGTTGAAGAAGGCCAGGAAGTTGCGCGCCAGGTAGTTCTTGTCCGACTCATTGAGGGTGCCCATGATGCCGAAGTCCAGGGCCACGTACTTGCCGTCGTCCTGGACCAGGATGTTGCCCGGGTGCATGTCGGCGT
>SXGU01079847.1_pt1 | contig 12317 bp, 14 predicted proteins | sample 3174531 | NCBI WGS metagenome assembly SXGU01 (sample SAMN11356863, study PRJNA531348) | freshwater metagenome | isolation source: freshwater sample F1-140 | place: China: Fuxian Lake, Yuxi | collected 2017-12-25 | reverse complement strand
GCCGAGTACCGAGCCGAAGTATATTCCTCCCCCGAAGACCCCGATAGCCCTCGATTCCTCAATCGCCGGTTGCCACCGTGTCCCTCCTCGCCGATCTCGTCACCCTGACCAAGCCGCGAATCATTTCGCTGCTGTTGCTGACGACGATCGCCCCGATGTTCATCACCGACCAAGGCATGCCGAGTTGGAGTCTGATCGGCTGGGTGGCGCTCGGCGGGTACTTGATGGCGGGTGGGGCCAACACGGTCAACATGTGGTTCGACCGCGATATCGACCTGCTGATGGCCCGGACCCAAACCCGCCCGATTCCCTCGGGCCGGCTCTCAGCCGGCGCCGGCCTCACCTTTGGCCTGTCGCTCGCCGCAATCGCGTTTGCGCTCTTCTGGAACTTGGTCAATCCGCTCTCGGCCTGGCTCGCCCTCGGCGGCTTTCTCTTCTACGTGTTCATCTACACCGCGTGGCTCAAGCGATCCACCCACCTCAACATCGTAATCGGCGGCGCGGCCGGCGCGTTCCCGCCCCTGGTCGGCTGGGCCGCCATGACCAACACGATCGACCTCGCGGCCCTGACGCTGTTTGCCATCATCTTCTATTGGACGCCGCCCCACTTCTGGGCCCTCGCCCTCGTCAAACAAGGCGACTACGCCAAGGTCGGCGTCCCGATGATGCCGGTCGTCAAAGGCAACGAATACACCAAGCGGCAAATGCTCGCCTACACCGTGCTGCTCCTGCCGTTGACGATCCTGCCGACGGTCGCGGGCACCCAGGGGGTGGTCTACGGTCTCGCGGCTCTGGCCCTGGGCGGCCGGCTCTTGTGGTATTGCTGGCGGTTACTGCAGGAGCCCGGGGTAACCCCGACCGCTTGGAAGATGTACCGCTATTCGCTGCTGTATTTGGCGCTGCTGTTCGTGGCGATGGGAATCGACCGCGCTCTGCCCTTTGGGCACCGGGAACCCGAGCCGACCCGGCTCGAGGTCTCCCGGGTTGCCGACAGCGCAGCCGCACACGTTGCCCACTAGTTCGGACCGAGTACCGCCCGCCCAAGGAACGCCACGACTTCTTTGACCCCGGCCGGGGTCAGAATCTCTTGCCACCGCCGCTCCGCCGGCTCCCGGCCGTCATTCGACCGGACCAAGATGGTGCCGCCTAACGGACCCCGGTCGGCGAAGACGTAAAACCGGCTGACCGGATCGAAGTAGCGCCAGACCTCGTACCCCGGGACCGTCCCGCGCTGCTCCCGCCGAAGGACTTGGGGCGGCAGCCCTTCGCGCAGGAAGATCCGGCCCCGGTCGGTCTGCCAACCGGTCAGGCGACGCCGGGCATCGCCGTAAAACGCGTTGGCGTACCCGACCCCGGCGTAGAACTGGGCCCGTCGCTCATTCCCGGTGGTCTGGGGGGTCGGGTCCCGGCCCCGCCAGAATGCCGCCAGGAAGGTCCGCTTCTCCTCCTCGGAACCGCGAGCCGGCCACCCAGCCAACTCGTCCGGCTTCGCAATGACTGACAACGGCGCGAACGCCTGATCGAGCGCCCCCGCCCCCAAGGCGCCAAAGTAGGTTTCATCCGGCAGCGCCGCCGGGGCATTGGCGACTGCGGGGTCTACGACGAACGGGGCCTCCCGCAGCGTCGCGACACCGCCCACCTCAACCGTGGCCCGAAGCCGGTACGACCCCGCCTCCAGGTTCCCGATCTCCAGTTGCCCGGTCAGGAGCCCGATCCCGGCCGCTACCTTCAGGGCGGTCGGTCCGACCCGCTTTCGCTCAGTGCCGCCCCGATCGAGAAAAGCCAGGGTCAACCGCCCGTCGGTGGCGGTGCCGGCGTAGGTCTCCAGCAAATAGGCGACCGAAGCGGTGGCGCCGCCGACCACGACTTCGGGTGCGATCGCGACGATCAAGCCGCCCCGGCGGAACTCCCCGGGCTGGGGGATGGTATCCACCGAGGCCACGGGACGGAGCCAAGGACTGATCATGAGGTCGGACGCGCTGGGCGGCGCACCGTAGCCTTCGATCTGGGCACTCGAATCGAGCCGGCGGCCCGACACCGAGTCGACCACCGTCGCCTCCAGCCGATAGCGACCGGCGCCGAGGGTAAACCGAATCAGATCGAGCCGGTCGGCGTCTCCCCGGGGAGAGGGTACCGACGTGCGGCGTTGCCAGGATTGGGAATAGAGCGCGGCCCCGGCCGAGTCGAGAATCCGGACCGATAGGGCCAACGACGCTTCCCCGGCGGCGCCGGCCCTCGGCAAATCGGCCGGGATTTGGAGGAAAGCGGTGACATGAGTTTGGCCGGGAGATTGCCCCGGATCGGCGCGGTAGGACCGGACGGCACGAACCAGGAAACCGGTATCGGCGGCGGCGGCCATGACCAAGCTGAACCACACTCCGAGCATCGCACCCTCTAAGGCAAGATCAGATTCCGCTGCAGCTCTTTGGGCGTGACGACCGGCCCCTCGGGTGACCAGAACACATTGACCTCGCTCCGGACGCCGAACCGGCCCGGGAGATAGATCCCCGGCTCGACCGAAAACCCGACCCCTGGGACGATCAACCGGTCGTCACGGGTTTCGTAATCGTCGCAGTGCGGGCCGGATCCATGGAGATCCCGATCGATCGAATGTCCGGTCCGGTGGACGAAAAACTCGCCATACCCGGCGCCCTCGATGACATCCCGGGCGGCTCGATCAACGTCGAATCCTCTAATGGGACGTTTCTCCCGGGCCGCCCGCCACACGGCGTCCAGCGCCGCGTCCCGGGCATCCCGAACCGTCTCCCAAACCCGGAGTACCTCCTCGGGGGGCTGATGACCGCTGAATCCCATCCAGGTCTGGTCGGCAAACACCGTCTCCAGGGTCTTGCCGCCGAACAGGTCAATCAAAACCACTTCGTCCGTCCTCAGGGTCCGGTCACGTCCGGCCTCGGGCGCGTAATGGGGATTGGCGGCGTTCGGCCCAAAGCCGATGATCGGGAGGTGACCCGGATCGACCCGAACCCCCGAGCTTTCGAGCAAGTCGATGACCCTTCGCTGCACCCCCGACTCAGTGACGGATTTTCCGCCCTCGGTCACCGTCTCGGCCATCACCTGCTTGGCCACCCGGGCCAGCACCTCGGACGCCTCGACATGGTCCCGCATTTCCGACGCCGACCATCGGGCCGTGAATTGGGTGACCAGCGGTCCGCTCGACACCACCGTGGCGCCGAGGGACTGAATCATTTCCACCACCCCAAAGGGGACCCGGTCGAGATACGGTACGGTATCCCGATTCGAGATTTCCATGGCGACCGTTTTCCCGCCGATCACCTCGCGAAGTGCCGCCTCCAATTCCTGCCATCGGGCGTAGGCCAGAATCCGGCCGGGGAACCCCTCGAACTGCTGGAGCTCGATCTTGTGGGCCACCGCAATCGGCGGCCCGTCTTTCGGCAGGTAGACGAACAGCCGCCGGGTGCCGGGTTTGACGCCGAGCATCCGAAGGGCAATCGGATTGGTGCCCCGAAAATCGAACAGAAGCCAGCCCTCGGCGCCCGCGGTGGTCAAGCCGTCACGAAGCGCCGTCCGGTCCAACCCGCTCAGGTGTTTCATCCCGCCTCCTGCCAGCGTTGATCTGGTTCCGCGGTTTTCCAGCGGCAGGCGTCGTCCCCGCGGGACCGGCACCGTTCGTGGATCATCGATCCCTCGAATCCGCTGGTGACGCGGAGAATTTCGGCCACCAAGGCGCTGTAGAAGTAACAGCCGGCGCCTTCGAACCCGGCGCGGGTCGCCAGCGAATCAGGCAACCGAAGGGCCAACCCGGCCGATTCGCGGGTCAGCTCGAGGCGGAAAACGTTGAGGAGCGCCCGGCCGGCCGCGCGTTCGCCCGCTCGGCGCCGCATTGATTTCGGAAACACTCGCCATGCCATCGACGGCGTTCCGCCGCGAGTCCGGGCCGCGTATCGGGCGGCCCGCCGGCCGGCGTCGGAAAACGCCAGCGTCGCGTCGGCCCGCCGGCCGACCAGCCGGAACACCTGCACTGCCTCGTCCTCGGTCACTTGCGCCCCGCGATCGGCCATGTCCCGGTACCGCTCGATCTGCGCGGCCACGGTGGACGTCAGGCCGAGTCGTTTGGCGAACGTCTCCTGCGCGAACTCGGCGGGGAGGCCGTCGTTCAGCGGGGTGTCCAGGTTGCGGATCGCTTCGAGCAGCGTCAGCGGAACGATCGCGTGGACGGTGGTCGGGATACTCACGGGATGTCGGGGCGGGTCATGCTGGCCGGGCAACTTAAGGTCGAAGATGCGCCACACCAAGGGGAGTTAGATTCGCGGGGTGTCTCTCGGTCTGGCGGCCCTGGTGTCCACGGCCATTGCGCTGGTGGCGTGGCGGGCCCGAACGCTAAGTCGTTGGGGCACGGTCGCCGCGTCGGTGATCGGCACGCTGGTGCTGTGGCCAACGGGGTGGGCCGGTTGCCTGGTTCTCGGGGCATTTGCCTCGGCACTCTCACACTCGGCACTCGGCGCTCGGCACTCGGCACTCGGCGGGGAGCAAGCGGATGTTGGGGGGCGGGGGTGGCGGCAGGTGGTGGCCAATGGCGGAGTTGGGGCGGTTGGGGCGGTTGGGGAGTTCTGGGTGCCGGGGATCGGGATTTGGTTGCTCACGATCGTGTTGGCGGCGGCGGGGGCGGATACCTGGGCAACGTCGTTTGGGGGGCGAAGCCGGCGGCCGCCGCGGGACATTCTCAGCTTCGGGGTGGTGGAGCCGGGGACGAGTGGCGGCATCACGTGGTTTGGAACGGCGGGCGGCATCATGGGGGCTGGGTTCATTGGGGCGGTGGGCGGATTGGCAAGCCAGAATTTGGAACTCGGAGTCACCTCGGCCGCGGTCGGCGTTCTTGGAATGCTCTTCGATTCAGTCCTCGGCTCGGCCATCCAGGGCCGGTTCTGGTGTGACACCTGTCGCCAAGCGACCGAGCGGCGGGTTCATCGTTGCGGCAAGCGGGCCACCCGGACGGCGGGGTGGGCCTGGCTCGACAACGACCTCGTCAATCTCGCCACGACCGTGACGGCCTTCGGGGCGGGACTGGCGCTATGGCCGACGTCCTGATCGTCGGCCTCGGTCCCGGTGGCGCCGCGGCCGCCGTTCGGTTGGCCCAGGCCGGGCTTCGAGTGGTGGCCGTGGATCGGGCGGCGTTTCCCCGCGAAAAGACCTGCTCCGAGTTCATGAGCCCTCAAACCGTCCGGCAACTCGACCAGATCGGCGTTCTGCCGGAGGTCCTGCGGCACTCGGTTCCCCTCTACGGCACCCGGGTCTTCGGCCCCCGCGGCTCCTCGCTGACCGGGCTCTTTGCCAAGGTGGCCGGCATGCCTCCGGCAACTGCGGGTATTTCCCTGCCCCGTCACATCCTCGACGCCATTCTGGTCGATGCCGCCCGGCGGGCTGGGGTCGAAGTCCTGGAGCGGACCAAAGTGGTCGACCTGATCCGCGATGGAGGCCAGATCACCGGGGCGATCGGATTCCAAAACGGCCGCCGCACCGCGATCCCGGCTCGTCTCGTCATCGGGGCGGACGGGCTCCATTCGGTCATCACCCGGCTGCTCGGCGGGCGCCGCCACGAACCGCTCCGCCGCTACGGCTTCGTTGCCCACGTGTCCGGTGTCCCCGATCTGTCCCTGACCGAGATGCATGTCGGGCCCGGGGGCTACGTCGGACTCAACCGAATCGGCGCGGACCTCGCGAACGTCGCGGTCGTCGCTTCCCGCCAAGAGGTCCGGAGGGCCGGCCGGGATCCTACCGAGTTCTTCTTCGGGATGCTCGACCGATTCGACCGGGTCAGGGGCCGAGTCCGGCGCGGCGCCGTCGTTAGGCGGGTCATGACCGCCGGACCCTTTGCGGTCCGGTCCCGGCGGGTCATTGCCGATGGCGCCATGGTGCTGGGCGACGCGGCCGATTTCTTCGATCCCTTTACCGGCGAGGGGATTTGCGCGGCCCTCCGGGGGGCCGGGTTGGCGGCGCCCGTGGCGCTTGCGGCGTTAGGCGAAACCGGGCGCCCGACCGTCCGTCACTTGGAGCCGTACCGCCATGCCCGCCGGGCCGCCTTTGGCGGCAAATGGATCGTGGAGCGGATGATCGGCTACGGCATGCTGGCGCCGGCGCTGTTTGACCGGGCCGTCAGCCGCCTCGAACGGCGCGGCATGGCCCACACCCTCGTCGGGGTCACTGGTGACGTCCTTCCGGCCCGCGAGGTCCTCAATCCCAGATTCCTCTCGGCCATGGTCATCTGATGGGCCGCCGCTTGACCGAGCCCGACCTGTCGGCCGCCCCGATCGGGATTGAACTCCTCGATGACCGCCGGGCCGATCCGGCATTGGTGCGGGAATCGCTCCGCCACTTGGCTCGATCAAACCGGTGGTTCGGCGGCGTCTCTGCGGCCAAGACGGGGATCGCCCGGGTCCTCGGATCGAGCCGGCCGGCGGAGCTCCGGCTGCTCGACATCGGCACTGGTGACGGCGACATTCCCCGGGCCTTGGTTGGCTGGCTCGGGCGCCGGGGCATCCGGCTGAAAGCAACCGGCGTCGACTGGCACCGGGCCGCCCCGCCGTTGGCGCGGGGAAACGGGATTCCGGCCGCCGTGGCCGACGCCTTCCAGCTCCCATTCGCCGACCGGACTTTCGATCTCGTGGTCATGAGCCAATTCGCCCACCACTTCTCGGGTGATGGAATCGTCCGGCTTTGTCGCGAGGCCAGCCGCGCCGCCCGGCTCGGCGTCGTCATCGCGGACCTCCGCCGCACCGTATGGGCCGCCGCCGCCTTCGGGCTGGGAAGCCGGATCCTCGGATTCGACCGCTACACCAGGGTGGACGGTATTACCTCGCTGCGACGGGGCTTCCGACCAGCCGATTTGGCCGCGGTCATTCAGGCCGCCGGATTCCAACCGACCGTGACCGCCTCACCGGGCGCCCGGCTGGTGGCCACTTGGAGCACCAGCTGATGATGCGAATCGTTGATGTGATCGACATCGAGGCCCCGATCGAAGCGGTCTTCGCCGCCGCCGCCGATGTCGAACGGTGGCCGGTCATCTTGCCCCACTACCGGTGGGTGAAAATCCACGAGCGGCGCGACGACGGCACTACCATCGTCGAGATGTCGGCCAACCGGCCGTTTGGGCCGTTCAACTGGCCGACCTGGTGGACCTCGGAAATGTGGATTGACCGGCCCCGGTTCGAGGTGCGGTACCGGCACATCCGCGGCATCACCACCGGCATGGATGTCGTGTGGCGGCTTACCACCCAAGGAAAGATGACCCACGTGGACCTGATTCATGAATGGAATGGGCCCGCGTGGCCGTTGATCCGCCGGCCCGCCGCTCAATGGGTCATCCTCCCGGTGTTCGTTCACGGCATTGCCGCCCGGACCTTGGCCGGAATCGGCCGGAGTCTGGCCGGAGCCCGATGACCGCCCCGCGCCGGGTCGTCATTTCCGGAATCGGCGCCGTCACCCCGATCGGGGTCGGCGTCGAAGGATTGTGGCAGGGCCTTCGGGCCGAGCGATCGGCGGTCCGGGTGGTGAACCGGTTCGATCCGTCGCCGTTCAAGAGCCACCTCGCCGCCCAAGTCGACGACTTCGACCCCGTCGAGTACCTTGGCGCCAAACGCTCGAAACGGATGGACCGGTGTTCGCAACTGGCGCTCGCCTCGGCCAAGATGGCCCTCGAGGACAGCGGCATCCGGCTCGAAGCCGAGGACCGGAACCGCGTCGGCGCCATGATGGGAACGGCGTTAGGTGGCGTGGCCTTGGCCGAAGCCCAGCACGAACGGTATCTGGCCGGCGGGGTTCGGGCGGTCGACCCGGGGGTGGCGCTGACGGTGTTTGCCGGGGCGTCGAGCTGCAATCTGGCCATCGACTTCGGCCTGAACGGCCCCAACATCACCAACGGGATGAGCTGCGCCTCGGGGGCGATCGCCATCGGCGAGGCGTTCCGGACCATTCGACGGGGCGAGGCCGATCTGATCTTTGCCGGAGGATCGGAGGCGCCGCTGGCCCCGCTCACCTACGGGGCGTTCTCGATCATCCGGGCCATGTCCACCCGAAACGACGACCCGGCCACCGCCAGCCGGCCGTTCGACCAAGACCGCGACGGCTTCGTCATGGCCGAAGGGGCGGCGGTGCTGATCGTCGAGGAACGGGGACGGGCGCTGGCGCGGGGCGCCAGGATCTATGCCGAGATCGTCGGATTCGGCCTCACCAACGACGCTCATCATATGGCGGCGCCGCTCCCGGATGGGAGCCAAGCCGCCCGCGCCATGACCATGGCCCTTCAGAGCGCGGCCATCCAGCCGTCGGAAATCGGCTATCTGAACGCCCACGGCTCGTCGACCGGGTTGAACGACCCGACCGAAACCCTGGCGATCAAGACCGCGTTCGGCCCCGCGGCAAGCCGGATCCGGATCAGCGGCACCAAGGGATACTACGGCCACGCGTTAGGCGCGAGCGGAGCGTTCGAAGCCGCCATTTGCTGCTTGACCACCAGCCGGAAGTGGATCCCGCCCACGGTCAACCTCACGGTGGCCGATCCGGCCTGCGATCTCGACTACACCCCGGGTAGCGGCCGCGAAGCCGACCCGGAGTTCATCGTGAGTAATTCGTTTGGGTTCGGAGGGATCAACGCCGCCCTGGTGTTCCAGCGGGCCTGAGCGAAAACTATTTCCCGGAGCGATACCGCCGGAACAAACTGACCGCGTACGCCAGCAGGAGGACCGCCGCCACCGAGTAGGCCGCGATCATGTACCCGGCATTCTGTGGGGTATTCATGAGGCCTCCCCCGCAGCCCGGCGGCCAATTCCGTACCGGGTGGTCACGAACCCGAGGTAGACCGCGAAGTACGCCGCCATCGACATCAGAAGCACCCGGAGCATTTCGGGCGGCATCGAGGGGGCACTCGGCTTGAAGATCACCGGCTGAGGATGAATCGTCCGGAACAAGTACACACTCAAATGGACAAACGGCACGAGGACCAACGCCATGATCCCGACCACGGCACTGAACCGGGCCCGGTCGTCCGGATCGTCGATGGCCGTCCGCATGGTCCGGTAGCCGATGAACAACAGCATCAGCAACAGGGTCAAGGTGAGTCGCGGTTCCCATTGCCACCAAGTGCCCCACACCGGGCGGGCCCACAACGGGCCGGTGGTCATCATGACCGCGCCGAACGCCAGACCAACCTCGGCCGAGGCTTCCGCGAAGGTGTCGAGCCTCCGGTCCTTGAGGAACAAATAGCCCGTACTCGCCACGCCGACCAGCAAGAAGGCCAGCAGCGACATGGTCGCGGCCGGGGCATGGACGTAGAGGATTTTCTGCGCCGGCCCTTGCCACCGTTCAACCGGGGCCCGAAACAAGGCCTGGGCGAACACCCCACCGAGGGCCACCAGAGCCAGGGCGGTGATCCAGAGCCCCCGCCGGATCAGGCGGTCATGCTCGTTGGTTGCGGTCATTCGTCCATGGTCGCCGGAAAAAGGAGCCAGCCGAGTGTAATGAAGACAATGTCATAGATAACCAAGAACCGAATCCAGCCGAGAATCTCTCCTGCCGGACGCCCCCCAAGCAAGCGGGTCGTGGCCTGAACGCCCACCAACACCGGCGGAACCAGGAACGCCAGCAACAACACCGGGAGCATCAACTCGGCAAACCGGAACCGGACGGTCATCGCCGCGAGCACCGTCCCGATGGCCACATAGCCCGCCGCCGCCAGCACCAACAACCCGGCCACCCAAGCCAGGGCCCCGCCAAGCGCCACGTTGAAGAACAGGACGAAGAGCGGCAGCAGGACGGCGTTGACGGTCAGGACAAAGGCCAAATTAGCGAGGTATTTCCCGAAGTAGATGGCGCTCCGGCCCACCGGAGCGAGAAGCAGGCCCTCCATTGCACCCCGTTCCTGCTCCATCGCAAACGACCGATTGAGCGTGACCACCCCGGCAAACGCCGAGGTAACCCACAGCACGCTCGGCGCCAACACCGCCAAGCTGACCTCACTGGGGTCGCGGGCAAAATTGAAGATGACGAGCACCATGACCGCAAAGGTCACGGCACTCGTCAGCGCGGACCGGCTGGCCAACTCGACCCGGAGGTCTTTGGCGGCGATCACCAGCGCCCCGCGCAGGGTCGTCATGACGCGGGTACCCCGTATTGGCGCCGGAACTCGCCGAGCGGTGTGGCTGTGGTGGCCGAAAGCCGAATCTTCCCTTGCTCAACCAGATGCACTTTGCCCGACAGGCGCCATAACTCAGGCAGGTCGTGGGACACCAAGACGACCGCCACGCCTTCCGCCAGGACGGACTCAACCAAGGCCACCACCCGGTCGAGGCTGGATTGGTCCAACCCGGTAAGCGGTTCGTCCCACACCAGCAGGCTGGGTCGGTGGATCAGCGACCGGCAGAGGGCGACCCGCTGGACATAGCCCCGGCTCAAACGGCGGACCGCGGTCATCCGCTCGGCGGCCACCTCGAGGCGATCGAGAACGGCGGCGACCGCCTCGTCGACCCGAGTCAGTCCGTGCAACCGGGCCGCGAACTGGAGGTTTTCGACCGGAGTCAGGTCCGGGTAGAGTTGGGATTCGTGGCCCAGATATCCGATCACCCGCCGGGCTTTCTCAGACGACCGCGGGTCGAGACCCGCCACCCGGGCCGTCCCCTGATGGGGGCGTAACAGACCGACCCCGAGCCGGGCAATGGTGGACTTGCCGGAACCGTTCGGCCCGACCATGAGGTGGAATTCCCCAGGCCGCACCGACAGGGTCACTTGTTCAACGACGGTTCGATTGCCGAATCGGCGAGAGACTTGGTCAAGGCCAAGGAGAGGAGGTTGATCGGAAGACGGCATCGGCGGATCGATGCCGGAATATAGTCAGGACATCCCCTCGATTTCGAACAAGTCGTCGAGCTTGGTGAGCACCAGCAGGAATCGAAACTCATCCCGGAGGCTGCGGAGCACCACCCGCTGCTGCCGCTCCGAAGCCCGCCGCTGAATCAGCATGAGCGCCCCGAGACCGGCCGAGTCGATTCGCCGGGTTCCGACGAAATCGATCAGTAAGATGCCGTCCTGCTCAGGAAGCCCGTCCAGCAGCCCAACCGCCGCGTCACGAAACGACCCCCGGCTCTCGAGCCCGAGCACTTCCGGCGCCAGCACCACCCGCGCGTTTGCTTCCGTTGCCGACATGCGTTGCTACCTCCGCCATCCCGAAGGGCGAAGAGGGTGCCATGCGACGACACCCGATAAGAGTCTCAAGGCAAACGACTTAGTTAGGCTAACTCGGGGTCATTGCATCCGCGCTACATCGCACTCCGCTCGGAATCTTTTGGATTGCATTGAACCAATCGCGCCACACCATCGACTGCACGGTTCAAGCAACAATCTGCACCTCCAACCCTGCCGCACCGGCGTTATTCTTCACCCGTGAATCCTCGATGCCAACGCCCTAACCCAGCCAATCGATGACCTCGCAACTTTCGACTCTACTCGACGAGCAACGCCGGTTTCCGCCCGCCGCCGCCTTCGCCGCCGCCGCCAATGCCGGCCCCGGTCTGTACGCCACCGCGGACCAGGACCGAGAAGCCTTCTGGGCCGACCAGGCCCGGGCGCTCGACTGGATCGCCCCGTGGACTCGGGTGCTGGACTGGCAACCGCCCCACGCCCAGTGGTTCGTCGGGGGCAAGCTCAATGTGTCGGCCAACTGCCTCGACCGGCATGTCAGCGGCGGGAGACGGAACAAGGCCGCCATCATCTGGGAGGGTGAGCCGGGTGATCGACGGGTCCTGACCTATTGGGACCTGGCCCGCGAGGTCAATCGGGCCGCCAATGCCCTAAAATCGCTCGGCATCAAGAAGGGCGACCGGGTCGCGATATACCTGCCGATGAGACCGGAGGCGGCCATCGCGATGCTGGCCTGTACCCGGATCGGGGCGGTCCATTCGGTCGTTTTCGGGGGGTTCTCGGCCGAATCACTCCGCGACCGGATCAACGACGCCGAGGCGGTGGCAGTCATCACCTCCGACGGCGGCTACCGCCGGGGGCAAATCGTCCCGCTCAAGCGGTTTTCCGACCAGGCCGTGGCCGAATGCCCCACGATCAAGCACCAGATCGTCGTGCAGCGGCTGGCGGGCACCGCCTCGGCAGAAGCCGGCGCCACGATGAAACCGGGTCGCGATTGGTGGTGGCACGACTTGGTCCGCGAGGCCAGCGCCAAGTGCCCGCCTGAGCCGATGGACGCCGAGGACCTGTTATTCATCCTCTACACCTCGGGCACCACCGGCAAACCGACAGGGATCGTCCACACCACCGGCGGCTACCTGACCCAGGTAGCT
>SXGU01473991.1_pt1 | contig 12323 bp, 9 predicted proteins | sample 3174531 | NCBI WGS metagenome assembly SXGU01 (sample SAMN11356863, study PRJNA531348) | freshwater metagenome | isolation source: freshwater sample F1-140 | place: China: Fuxian Lake, Yuxi | collected 2017-12-25 | reverse complement strand
TGGTGCTGCTGGCAAGGTGACCCTCACCTTCGAAGGCACACTCCAGTCGTCTGCCACCGCAGGTGGCACCTACACCGACGTCGCTGGCGCGAGCCCGCTGACGGTTGATGCGACTGATTCCAGGTTCTACCGCGCCGTCCGGAAGTAATTCCGAATGACTCAGTAGTCTCCAATTCTTACAAAAGGCCGGACAGCAATGTCCGGCCTTTTTTCTATCTATGGAGCGCGGCAGTCCTCTGCCGCTTTTGGATTGCAGGACTTCTGGTGTGCAATCTGTGAAACCGCCGAGGGCGCGGAGAACACGGAGGGAGTGAGAGGAGGACTGTGCTTCCCGTGGCATCCGCGAACTCCGAGCGCTCCGCGGTTCCCGTTTTTTGGAGTGCGCGCAGTCCTCTGCCGCTTTCTCCATCCGTCCCAACTTGCTCAGTAATTCCCCCAAAAGCGGTGGGCCACCGCCTCCACTGAATCGTGGCTCGGTGCATTCATGAGTTCCGTGGGATTGAAAGCTGGCCTGTGGACGACCCAAGGGGTGCTTCAACCGGCTTGCAAAGATCGCCAGATCGGACCAAAGTTACGAGATGCAATACCCATTGGGTTCTGGCATTTCATCGGACTTGGCCCGGCTCTCGAGACGCGAGCTGCTGAGGCGTTGTGGGGGTGGGGCCGGTTTGCTGGGTTTAGCCACATTGTTGCAGGACAATAAGCTTTTGGGATCGCCCGCCGCGACGTTGAACCCATTGTCCGCGCGAAACAGCACCCACGCTCCCAAGGCACGATCGGTCATCTGGTTGTTCATGAATGGAGGCCCCAGCCAGGTGGATACCTGGGATTACAAACCGGAGTTACTCAAACGCGATGGCAAGGAACTGGAGGGTTTTGATAAAAACACCGGATTCTTTACTGGAAATGTCGGGCCTCTGATGAAATCCCCGTTTCGTTGGGCCCAGCATGGACAATCAGGTTCTTGGTCTTCCGAGATCTTCCCAAACTTGTCCCGCCACGTCGACAAGATGGGATTCCTCCATTCCTGCTTCACGGAGTCCAATAACCACAGCCCAGCGCTATTTATGATGAACACCGGGTTCACCCGAATGGGTTGCCCGTGCGTCGGTTCCTGGGTCACGTACGGCCTGGGATCGGAGAGTCGCGATTTGCCGTCGTTTGTGGTCATGAGCGATCCCTTGGAACGGGGATTGCCCAAGGGTCATGCCCTCAATTGGGGCGCCGGATTCTTGCCCGGAGTTTATCAAGGAACTCATCTCCGCCCGAAAGGCGATCCTATCGACAATCTCAAACGCCCCCAGGATCTCCGACCAGAGGCTCAACGACGTCAACTCGACTTGTTGGCGCGATTGAATGGACATCATGCGGCAACGGATCCCAGCGACACGGCGTTGTCTGCCCGGATGGAGAGCTTTGAATTGGCGTATCGCATGCAAGCGGCGGCCCCTGAAGTCTTGGAAATCGCGCAGGAACCCGAGCATATCCGTTATCTATACGGCACTGAGGATAAGGTCTGCGGGCCATTTGCCCGCCAGTGTCTGGTGGCGCGGCGTATGGTGGAACGTGGTGTGCGGTTCGTGCAGATCTATTCCGGCGGCATGGATAACGAACGCAGTTGGGATGGGCATGAAAACATCGTCAAGAACCACACGGGATTCGCCGCGGAAACGGATCGTCCTATCGCTGCGCTCTTGGCGGATCTGGAGCAACGTGGATTATTGGATGAGACGTTGGTGGTGTGGGCTGGTGAATTTGGCCGGTTACCCATCGTTCAGAAGGGTGGCACTGGGCGCGATCACAACCCCCATGCGTTTACCGCTTGGATGGCGGGTGGAGGCGTCCGCGGAGGGACCCACCATGGATCCACCGATGAGGTGGGCTTCAAGGCCGTCCAAGACCGGGTGAGTGTTCATGATTTTCATGCCACTATTCTTCATTTATTGGGCATGGACCATGAACGGCTCACGTTCCGATACAGCGGTCGCGATTTTAGGTTGACGGATGTGAGTGGAGAAGTGGTGAAGACAATTCTGGCCTGAGCGTCTAAAGAAGGTGACGACGCGGAATCCAACCGTTCTATGGCCGATGGGGTGCTGGGGTTTGGCCTTAATGTGCTGGCTCCTGACGTCGGCGGCCTGGGCGCGGACTAATTCCAGTCATTGGGCGTTTCAACCTGTACGGCCCGTGCCCATTCCTTCAGTGGAAGGGCGGGTCCAAACTCCTGTCGACGCTTTCATTCTCACGCGTTTGGCTCACGAACGGTTGACGCCCAATCCTCTGGCCGATCGGAGAACGTTAATTCGGCGGGCGACCATCGATCTCACTGGCTTGCCACCGGACCCGGATGTGGTGGATGCCTTTGTCGAGGATTCATCGCCAGATGCCGTTCGCCGAATCGTGGATCGGTTGTTGGAGTCGCCTGAATACGGGGAACGATGGGCTCGTTGGTGGTTGGATCTGGCTCGATATGCCGACACCAATGGCCAGGATGAAAACAAGGTAATGGCCAACGCCTGGAGGTACCGGGATTGGGTCGTGGAGGCCTTCAATTCAGACAAGCCTTATGATCAATTCATCCATGAACAACTCGCTGGGGACTTGATGCCGACGAATGGATTGAACGAGCGAGCGGTTTTCGATCGGTGGGTCGCTACGGGTTTCCTGGTGCTGGGACCCAAAATGTTGGCGGAACAGGACAAACCCAAGCTGGTCATGGATTTGGTCGATGAACAGATCGATACGGTGGGCCGGGCGTTCCTGGGCCTCACGGTGTCGTGTTCCCGGTGTCACGATCACAAGTTCGATCCAATTCCCACCACCGATTACTACGCGTTGGCGGGCATCTTTAAGAGCACGCGGGCCATGGAGAATTTGGATTTCGTTTCCAAGTTCAATGAACGGTGGATCTCCACAGCGGCGGAGTTAGCGAGGATTGCCGCACATGAAACTGGACTCAAAGAGCGCACGGCGCGCGTCGATGCCCTCGTCAAGGAAGCCAACACCGCGCTGGTTGGCACGTGGAAGCAGCAATTGCCTCGCGCCATCGCAACGACTCTTGGTTTGGAATCTGCCACCAACCAGTTGGATGCCGCCTTGTTGAAGCGGACCCAGGATTGGTTAAACGGCGAAGCTCGAACCAATGGGTTAGCAACTCTTGCGCGTGAATTGATTTCGCAGCCCGATTCGGCCCTTCAGAAACTGGCAGCTCTGGAACAGGCACCCTCCGGAGTTCGATTGGGAGCCGGCCGCTTGGGAACCGCTCTAGTCTGTGACGGAAGCAATTCTGTCGAAGTCCCGCACCGCCCGGAATTGGAGCCTGCCCAATTCACGTTGGAGACCTGGGTGCAACTGGATGAAACGCCCAAAGGCGGCGAGTCCCGCCGTTGGTTGGTTTCCAAGAATGGGAACGAATGGGTGGATGGGCATTATGCGTTGTTTCTGGAAGGGAGAATTCCAGCAGCCTATCTCAACGTGACGGGTGGACGAGGTGGCGAGATCTCCATTCGAGCGGTGGATCGCACATTAAAAAAGGGGGAATGGTCGCATCTCGCCATGACCTTTGATGAGCGCGAGCTGCGCTTGTATGTGAATGGGACGCTGGCGGCGGAACAGCGCGTGGGCCGTGCACGCTTGCCAGGCAAAGGACCTTTCGCTTTGGGCAAACGTCAAGATGGGCACGTCTATTTTCGCGGACTGCTCGATGAGACTCGTCTTTGGAATCGAGCCCTGAGTGCGGATCAACTTCGCAAACACTATGAATTGCCGACTGCCGAAGACGCAACCGGTGCAGTCGCCGTCTGGAATTTTGACGCCTCAACGCCGGAAGAGCGTGTGGCAGTCGTTCGCAGCCAGTTCCGGGAAGCGCTCTATGGCAAACGCGGTTTGCTGGTGGTGCCTGACGATCCGCGGCCCCTTTGGCCAGTGACGACGCGGGATGCCGTGGCTCGACTGGAATCCGAGCGGGATGCCTGGAAGGCCACCGCACCGCCGCCCACGGCAGTCGCACTCGCGGTTGCCGAGGATAATCTTCAAGAATTGCCCGTTCACATTCGCGGCAATCATTTGAACCTGGCGCCCACTCCGGTGCCGCGGGGTTTTCTCCAAGTCCTGCTTCGCGAGCCGCAGGGCAAACTTCCAGAAACACAAAGTGGGCGGCTGGAATTGGCGCGATGGTTGGCGAGTTCTGACAACCCGCTGACAGCGCGCGTGGTGGTAAACCGGGTTTGGCAGGCCCATTTTGGTGAAGGGCTTGTCCGCACACCGGATAACTTTGGCGTGCGTGGCGATCCCCCTACGCACCCGGAGTTACTCGATTGGTTGGCGGGCGAGTTCATGCGCTCGGGATGGAGTTTCAAACATCTCCATCGGATCATTCTGAACTCGGCCACCTGGCAAACCGATAGTGTGCTACCCGCCGGATCTCCCGTTGCCACCATGGATCCGGACAACCGCTGGTTAAGCCGATTCCCTCGACAGCGCTTGGAGGCGGAAATGGTCCGGGATGCGATGTTGACGGTATCCCGCAGATTAGATCGAACACGGGGTGGAACCTTGGTGAGTTGGAAGAATAACGAATACACTCCTGCCGACGATGTCTCAGCGAAATCGCATCGTCGGTCCATCTATCTGCCACTGGTTCGGGATCGAATGTTCGATCTGTTCACGATCTTCGATGGCGCCAATCCGAGTGTTGGCACGGCTCGACGCGTCCCCACGGTGGTGTCGCATCAGGCGCTCTTTTTCATGAACAGTCCGCTGGTGAAATCCGCCGCGCACGCAGTGGCTGAAGCCGTCTGTCGGGAAGAAGCAGCTGACGTGTCACACCGTGTTTCCTTGGTCTATCGCCAAATCTTGCAACGTCGCGCCAGCGTACGCGAAACGGAACGTGCGGCCCAGTTTCTCCAGCAAGCCGAGTCGATGATTTCCAATAAGTCCAAGATCGATGTTTGGGCCAGCTTCTGCCAGACATTGATCGCATCCAATGAGTTCTTGTATCGGGATTGAGTTGTTATGAATCGATTACATCACTCGATGCCAACGCCGGTTACCCGACGCCAGATGTTGCGCCAATGCGCTGCTGGATTTGGAAACTTAGCGTTGATGGGCATGCTGGCGTCGCTTTCAAAATCCCCGGCCGCAGCGAGTCTGAATCCATTGTTGGCACGTCCAGCTGGGTTTCGCCCGCGGGCCAAACGAGTCATCTTCTTGTTCATGCACGGTGGGCCGTCGCACGTGGACACCTTCGACTACAAGCCCGCCTTGATCCGCGATTCCGGTAAACCCTTGCCCTTCGCCAAGCCGCGTGTGCAATTTGCCAAGACGGGTAATCTTGGAAAATCACCCTGGAAATTTCGTCCATACGGCCAGAGCGGTGCCATGGTGAGTGATCTCTTTCCGCTCACAGGCGCCTGCGCGGATGAGTTATGTTTCATCAAATCCATCCACGGCACGAATGAAGCTCATGGTGGCGCATTGTTGAAATTGCACACCGGATCCGATACATTCGTGCGACCTAGCATGGGCGCTTGGGTTTCCTATGGACTCGGTACCGAGAATCAAAACCTGCCCAGTTTTGTTACGGTAAACCCGACCTTGGGTCATGGTGGGGTGGGAAACTGGTCGAGTGCCTTCCTTCCTGCCGTGCACCATGGAACCCGTTTGGGGGGTGGGGTGCCGATCGATAAAGCCACGATCAATTACTTGCACGATCCCGATGAAAACACGCCCTTACAACGGGCTCAGTTGGATTTGTTAGGCGAGATGAATCGGGAACACTTGGGCAATGTCGGAGTCGATGCCGCACTCGAGGGGCGAATCCAATCATTTGAACTCGCGTTCCGTATGCAGACCGAGGCACCGGATGTGCTGAATGTCTCCGGCGAAAGCGACGCCACAAAGAAACTCTACGGACTCGATGATCCCAAGACGGCGTCCTTTGCTCGCCAATGTCTGATGGCCCGCCGATTCAGCGAGCACGGCGTTCGCTTCGTTCAGGTCACTCACGGTTACTGGGATCAACACGATAAACTGGCTTCGGAACATGGGCGATTGTCTGCTGAAGTGGATCGACCGATCGCCGGACTGCTACGCGATCTCAAGAGTCGCGGATTGTTGGATGATACCTTGGTGATTTGGGGCGGTGAATTCGGGCGGACTCCCACGCTCCAAGGAACCGATGGCCGGGATCATCATCCGCATGCATTCACGATGTGGCTGGCCGGTGGCGGTGTGAAGGCCGGGTTCAGCTATGGGATCACTGACGAGTACGGGTTTTATTGTGTGGACCAGAAGGTTCATGTGCATGATTTCCATGCCACGTTGCTGGCGCTGCTCGGCATGGATCACGAATCACTCACGTACCGCCATGCAGGACGCGACTTCCGCCTGACAGATGTCCACGGCGAGGTGGTTCGCTCAGTCATCGCCTGAGGCAGTCTCGGGATTAGCGGCCCACGGAAACAACCACGGAGCAAAAGAGCCGCTGGATGGTTTCGCTTCGGGCGCAGCCCGAACGGCTTAAGACAAGATCCTGCGGCCTTCGTCGAGGAAGATGCCCTTGAACATCATCTCGAGGGCTTGTGGGTTGCTGGCTTTGAGCAGCGCTTCTTTCTCGGTGATCTTGCGTTCTTTGACCAAGTCATAGAGCGCTTGATTGAAATTCTGCATGCCGTCGTCGCGGCCGGTTTCGATGGCGGCGCCGAGTTTTTCGAGGCGGTTTTCCTCCATCATTTTGCGGACCGTCGGCGTGTTAATCAGGATTTCCAAGGCGGGAGTCACGCCGCCGTTGACGGTTGTGATCATGCGTTGGCAAACCACGGCTTTTAAGGTGGAGCCCAATTGTCGGCGGACTTGTTCCCGCTCATCGGGTTTAAAGAAATCCAAGATGCGCCCGACGGATTGCGCGGCGTTTTGAGTGTGGAGAGTGGACAACACCAAGTGTCCGGTATCAGCGGCCTGCATGGCGGCAACAAAGCTGATGGAATCGCGCATTTCCCCGACCATGATGATGTCTGGGTCCTGGCGGAGGACATGTTTCAGGCCAGATTGGAAACTCACGGAATCCAACCCGATTTCGCGTTGTTCAATGACACTTTGATTGTCCTCGAAAACGAATTCGATGGGATCTTCGAGAGTGATGATGTGCTTCTTAGAGGTGGCGTTAATTTGCTCCAGCATCGCCGCCAAGGTGGTGGATTTGCCGGATCCGGTCGTGCCGGCGACCAGCACAATACCGCGGGGGCTGAGCGCAATATCCTTAAGCACGGGCAAGAGGCCCAGTTCCTCGAAGCTGGGCACCTGGGTTTTCACATAGCGCATGGCCACGGCCCAAGTGCCACGCTGCTGAAATACATTGGTACGAAACCGGCCGATGCCGGGCGCGAAATAGCTGAAGTCCACTTCACGATCCTCATCCAAACGCTTTCGCGCGTGCGGTGGGACCATTTTTTCCAGGATGTTATTGAGCCATGCTTCGGTGGGAGCCGGCGCATCCACTGAGATCAACTGCCGATTGATTCGGACGACCACAGGCGTACCCTGCTTGATGTGCACATCGGACGCCCCGCCTTCAACAGCGGCCTTCAGAATTCCACGCAAAAGTTCCATGCAAATGTTGGGACAGACAGATTGATCAAACGAACGGCAATACCGTAAGCAAGTGTCACGCCGCGAGCGATAGATTTTCGCTCGGGAAGGCTTTTGTCTGGAAGAGCAGCGAAATACGCCAGCGGCTGGCGCGCACCTCACGACAGCTGACCACCAGGGCAAGCCCCTCAAATCGCTTCCCGTCGATTTCCAAATCCAAATCGAATTCGCAGAACAACTTATAAGGATTGTCCGAGACGAATTCCAACCCGGTCTGCCGAACGAGCAGGATGGAGTCTGAAGACACGGTAAGAGAGGGAATATCCGCAGAGGATTCCTCTTTCCTACCAACAGAGCGATGTGGGCAACGCATGATGGTTAGAACTCTCTTATGCTACCAGAGTTCGTCGGAAGGTCAACGGATGGTCGTTGATACTCAAAAAATGTGCGCCTGGCCCCAGTGAGTTGAAAACGGGCCAAGCCACCTCGAGGTTCAGAACGCGAAGAGTGATTGTCGGAACGGAGTCTGTGATTGAGACTGTTCCAGATGAAGCGCACGGCTGTCTTGAACGTAGTGGGGTTGACCCGCGGCTTGGTCGGAGAGCACACGCCGAGGCTGCGGGCCTTTCTCGAACGATCGACCGTCGCCCACATCGATCCCGCTTTTCCGGCTGTCACTTGCACGGCGCAGTCGAACTACTTGACCGGCAAAGTGCCAAGCCAACATGGGATCGTGGGGAATGGCTGGTACGACTGGGGATTGTCGGAGGTCCATTTTTGGAAACAATCCAATCGATTGGTAGAGGCCCCTAAACTCTTTGAGGAACTCAAGGCTCTTAAACCGGAGTTCACCTGTGCCAAGCTTTTTTGGTGGTACAACATGTACTCCGGCGCCGATTGGTCGATCACGCCGCGTCCGATGTATCCCGCCGATGGCCGCAAGTTTTTCGATATTTACACCTGGCCATTGAACCTCCGAACCGAGATTAAACGAGAGATAGGTGAATTTCCATTCGCCACGTTCTGGGGGCCCGCAGCCGGTCGTTCGTCGCCGCAGGGGCCGCCCGACGGGGCATCGCGCTGGATCGCGGCTTCAGCCCGTTGGGTGGAAGAACGTCATTCGCCCACCTTGAGTTTGGTGTATCTGCCACATTTGGATTACAATCTGCAACGATTCGGCACGGTGGATCCTTCCAAACCAGGCAGACCGCCCATTTCGGAGATCCTGCCAGATCTAACAGCGATCGATACCGTGGTGGGGGACCTCATCGACTTCTATTCCAACCGAGGTGTCCAGGTGGTGGTGCTAAGCGAATATGGCATCACGCCGGTTTCAACGCCCATCCATATCAATCGTGAATTGCGCCGTCGGGGCTGGATCACCGTTCGTGACGAGCTGGGCTTGGAACTCTTGGATACCGGTAACTCACTTGCCTTCAGCGTGGCCGATCATCAGGTGGCCCATGTTCACGTGAAGGATCCCACCCTCCGCAACACGGTGCGAGAAATGTTAATGGGTCTCGATGGCATTGCTGAAGTGCTGGATGGGGCGGGAAAGCAGGTGCGCGGGATTGATCATCGACGGGCCGGCGACCTGATTGCCATTGCCCGTGAAAATGCTTGGTTCACTTACTACTACTGGATGGATGACGATCTGGCGCCGGATTTTGCGCGTACCGTCGATATCCATCGCAAACCAGGTTACGACCCCGTCGAATTGTTCACCGATCCGGCGCTCTCACCCATGGCCCTGAAAGCCCGGATTGCTTGGCGGTTAATCCAAAAGAAACTGGGATTCCGCATGCTCATGAATGTAATCCCACTCGATGCGACCTTGGTGAAGGGATCGCACGGAGTCCGGCCTTCGAATCGGGACGATTGGCCCTTGCTGCTGACCCCGAGCCCAGAGGGTGCAGGCAAAAAAGAGGAGACCTCGGCAGCGCCGCATGTCGTGGCATCTACCGAGGTCTATTCTATTATCAAAACACTGGTGTTAAGCTGAAACGTTTCCCATGTGCTATCGTGAGAAAGCACATGCCAGTTCGATTACGAATGAGTTTTTTCGAATCCCTACTCGCTTGCAGAATTACAGAACTTGGCGGGCGGGGAATTCCATGGGTACTTTTTGATCCAAGAACACCTCCTCAAGTTGTTGGCGACACGGTCGCCGATATGTTTTTGCGGACGAGACGTTTCGGGTGAAAACCGCTACCTGCCAACCCTCGATCGAGAAGGCTCTGGTGGCGGTTCGATGACTATTCTTCGGAAGACCACGATTCGGGCTTCAGATACTCGCGTATCTTGCGGCGTTCGTAGCGATTCTTCTGGGATTTTTTTGGTCGATCGTCGACGGCTCGAAACGGATGTTTGGCATCGCGAATAACCTCAGCAGCGAGGTCGTTGGTCTTGGTCATAGGCGGATACAATTAACATGCTTTAGACGTGCAATTGGCCTTGGCATCTGACCTCGCGCCTGTCGTTCCTCTTCGGAAACCGCCGAGGACCCAGAGTGCCCAGGTAACTGACCCTGACAACTTATATACGTTCAATTATTGTTTCAGAAAGTCAACTCAGACTTCACTCCGCTCGAACAAATTGAATGAACTTTCGCGGGGCTTATCCAATGACTCCCAAAGCCTTGGCTCAATTGCGTATCATGATTGGGTCCTATCCCACGGGCTCCTGAAATCGTTGCTGGTGCCGGAACCAGTTCACTCGACCTGGATTAGAGGAATGTGACGATTCATGGTTTGCGGCATGGAGTTCCTCGGGTGCCAGGCAAAACGCCCAGATTGTGCTCGCCGTGGAGACTGTCGTCTTTCCAGCGGTTCCAATCTACCGTTGGCCGGCAACGATTGGTGAAGCCATCACCAAGCGTTTCTCAGGGAGCTGCCGTTCGGCCGCACTGCGCTTCATGGCGCAAGGCGTGATCGATGAGGACCAGAGCGGTCATGGCTTCCACCATGGGGACGGCCCGTGGCAAGACGCACGGGTCATGCCGCCCTCGTCCCTTGAGCGTGGTGTTTTGATGCTCGTCATCGATGGTATCTTGTTCATGCATGACCGTGGCCACAGGCTTGAACGCGATACGGAAGTAGATGGTCTCGCCGTTTGAGATGCCCCCCTGAATGCCACCACTTCGGTTGCTCGTTGTGCGCACCTTGCCGTCAATGTTGCGGATGGGATCGTTGTGCTGAAGACCCGTGAGCGTGATTCCCCCAAACCCGCTGCCAATATCGAAACCCTTGCTGGCAGGCAGGCTGAGCATCGCCTTTGCCAGATCGGCCTCAAGCCGGTCAAACACCGGTTCTCCCCAGCCGACAGGTACCCCTCGGGCTACGCCCAAGATCAAGCCACCGACACTGTCCCCGACTGAACGCATTTCCTCAATACGAGCGATCATCCGTTCTGCGGTGGGTGCGTCAGGGCAGCGAACGATGTTGGCCTCGGCCGCCTCACGAGTCAACTGGTCGGGATCAATGTGGGCCTGGATGTCCTGAACCTGGATGACACCTGCCACTAGTTCGATGCCATACCGTTCGCGGAGCCATTTGCGGGCAACCGCTCCTGCAGCGACGCGACCGATAGTTTCTCGGGCGCTGGTGCGCCCTCCACCCTGCCAGTTGCGGATCCCGTATTTGGCTTGGTAGGTGTAGTCGGCGTGACTGGGACGAAACTTGGTGGCCATCTCCGAGTAAGCATCGGGGCGCATGTCCTGATTCTTGACCCACATGGAGATGGGTGTGCCAAGAGTCTTGCCTCCGAAAGTGCCGCTGAGGATCTGAACGGTGTCGGTCTCCTTTCGAGGCGTGACAATGCTGGATTGGCCGGGGCGGCGGCGATCGAGTTCTGGTTGGATGTCGGCTTCGGTGAGTGCCAGCCGAGGCGGGCAACCGTCCACCACGACGCCAACGCCACCTCCGTGGGATTCGCCCCAGGTGGTGATTCGAAACAACTGCCCGAAAGTATTGCCCATGTGCGGAGAGAGTTTGCACCAGCTTTTGATCCCGTCCAAGAGCAAGTCATCGTTGCTAAGGTGCTGCGAACCAACTGCTCTGACGTATCGCGGCGACGGCTCCTACGGGAATCGCAGCAAGCAGCCCGGCTAAAACATCATCTGCCGTGACACCCCAGCCACCGGGAAGGTCTTGGCTCTTGCCGACCCAGCCTGGCTTCCAGACGTCAAATAGCCGGAAGGCACCAAAAGCAGTCAGGAGTTCGGGCCAGAGCCGCCAAAAGTTTGGGCTGGACGAAGGGAACCATGCGGCGTTGGTCACTGCATGGACGACCAGGACACCCAGCCAGGCCAGTGGCAATGCGGCGATTTCGTCGATTACCACCGAGGCAGGATCGTGCGTTTCCAGGATACGTTCCGCTGCTTGGCACGTTTGAACGGATACGCCGATGCCCAGAAGGATGCCCAGAAGGAGGATCGAAGGAGAACCGGGTATGAGCAACAAGCATAACCAAGCCATGCCAACCAAGGAACCCCATGTGCCGGGTGCTGGTTTCAATAAACCGGACCCGAAACCTTGGGCGAGAAAAAGTACCCCGTAATCCAACGCTGAACGCCGTGGTTCCGACACCAGGTTCATGGTGAATCGAATGACAAAAGCGACGAAAAGGGCCCCGAATAAAATCCACAAAAGATGGGTTCCAGCCACGCTCACGAGCGTGGCCGTGGCGAATGACGTCGGCGACCAAACACTCCCATCCAGTTCCATAGCCACTCCGTA
>SXGU01204895.1_pt1 | contig 12324 bp, 10 predicted proteins | sample 3174531 | NCBI WGS metagenome assembly SXGU01 (sample SAMN11356863, study PRJNA531348) | freshwater metagenome | isolation source: freshwater sample F1-140 | place: China: Fuxian Lake, Yuxi | collected 2017-12-25 | reverse complement strand
GGTGGCCTGGGGCTATGCCCGGGGCGCCGATTCGCTCGGCGTCGACATCATCCAGAACTGCGAAGTCACCAGCATTGCCCGCGAGGGCGGCAAGGTTGTGGGACTGGAGACGACGCGCGGCAGCATCAAGACCAAAAAGGTTGGCGTGGTCACCGCCGGCAATGTCTCGCCGCTGATGCAGACGGCGGGCATCCGCATGCCGATCGAAAGCCTCTGCCTGCAGGCCCTGGTCTCCGAGCCGATCAAGCCGGTCATCGATTGCGTGGTGATGGCCAACACGGTGCATGGCTATGTCAGCCAGTCGGACAAGGGCGAACTGGTCATTGGCGGCGGCACCGATCCTTACAACAACTACTCGCAGCGCGGCTCGTTCCCTTCCCTGGAGCACACGGTTACGGCCCTCGTTGAAACCTTCCCGATCATTTCCCGGCTGCGCATGCTGCGGATGTGGGGCGGCATTGTCGACATGACAGGCGACCGCTCGCCGATCATTTCCAAGACCGATGTGGAAGGCCTTTATGTGAATTGCGGCTGGGGCACCGGCGGCTTCAAGGCCATTCCGGGCTCGGGCTATGTCTTCGCCGATACCATCGCCAATGACCGGCCCCACCCCATCGCCGAACCGTTCGGCCTCAACCGTTTCGCCGAAGGCAGGCTGATCGACGAAAGCGTCGCGGCGGCGGTGGCGCATTGATGATGAGCTTCCGGATGATCAAATCTCAGAAGTTTGGCCTTCGCCCGTCCTGCGCAGCAAAGCGGAGCAGGATGGGAGAAGGTGGCCGAAGGCCGGATGAGGGCTCTTTGCCTGATAATGATCACGCATCGGCAATGGCGGCGAAGAGCCCTCACCCGCCCTGTCGGGCACCCTCTCCCATGCGTGCCGCACGGGCGAGGGCGAAACCTTTAGACATCCCGCGGGCGGGAAAAGGCATTATCGGAGTATTTCCATGTTAGTGGTTCATTGCCCTGTCTGTGGCGCGGAAGGCGACGAGACGGATTTTCATGGCGGCGGCCAGGCCCATGTCAGGCGTCCCGCGACCCATGATCCGGCCAATGTCAGCGACGAGGCCCAGCGCGACTATCTCTTTATCCGGCATAACCCGAAGGGCCTGCATTTCGAGCGCTGGCGCTGCGACCGGGGCTGCGGCAAGTGGTTCCACGCGGCGCGCGATACCACCACCATGGAGTTCAAGGCCTTCTACGGCATCACCGAACTGCCGCCGCGCGAACTGATGGAACAGGCCACGGGCGAATGGGCTGCATATTTCAAGGACAAGCTGAAGGCGGAAAAGACATCATGAGCAGCAAACCCTACCGCCTGCCCGCCGGCGGCACCCATATCGACCGGACGAAGAAGATCCAGTTCAGCTTTGACGGCAAGCTGCTCTCCGCCTTTGCCGGGGACACGCTGGCCTCGGCGGTCATGGCAAATGGCTCGAAACTGTTCGGGCGCAGTTTCAAGTACCACCGGCCGCGCGGCGTGGTCGGCCTTGGGGCGGAAGAAATGAACGCGCTGGTGGGTGTCGGCGACGGCTCGCGCCACGAGCCGAACCTGCGCGCCACCCAGGTTGAAGTCTTTGACGGCTTGCAGGCGGTGAGCCAGAACCGCTGGCCCTCGCTGACCTTCGACATCGGTTCGCTCAACAGCAAGTTTTCGCGCCTCATTCCGAGCGGCTTCTACTACAAAACCTTCATGTGGCCCCGGCGTTTCTGGAAGCATGTGTATGAGCCGGTCATCCGCAAGTCCGCCGGATTGGGCAAGGCGCCCGAGGGGCGCGATCCCGACAGCTATGAACAGATCCACGTCCATTGCGATGTGCTGGTGGTGGGCGGCGGCCTGGCGGGCCTCACCGCGGCAAGGGCGGCGGCGGCTTCCGGCGCCAGGGTCATGCTTGCCGACGAAAATCCCGGTCTCGGCGGCATCGGCGATCTGACCGCGGGCAGCATCGATGGCGCTTGCGTGATCGACCATGCCAAGACGATTGCCGCTCATCTGCTGGCGGCGGAAAATGTCCATGTCATGAGGCGCGCCACCGTGGTGGGCCACTGGCACCACAATTACCTGATGATCTTCGAGCGCGTGGCCGACCATGACCCTGCCCTGCTTGCTTCCGGCACACCGCGCCACCGGTTGTGGAAGGTGCGGGCCAAGCAAGTCATTCTGGCCACCGGGGCCATCGAACGTCCCATCGCCTTCGCCAACAACGACCGGCCTGGCATCATGCTGGCCTCCGCCGCCGGTGCCATGGTCGAGCGCTACGGTGTTTCTCCGGGCGTGAACGGCATCGTCTTCACCAACAATGACAATGCCTATCTAACCGCCCTGAGCCTCAGGAAGGCCGGCGTTGCGGTGCGGGTGGTTGATTCCCGGGCCCGGGCTGACGGCAGCCTGATCGAACAGGCCAAAGCGGAAGGCATCGAAGTCTCGATGGGCTCGGTGATTTCCGGGGTTGAAGGCACTCTGGGGATTGCCGCGGCGCGCATTGCGGCCTACCGCAAGGGCCAGGGCCGGGTGATTTCCGAACGGAAAGTCCCTTGCGATTTCATCGCCATGTCGGGCGGCTTTAATCCGGCACTTCATCTCTGGTGCCACAACGGCGGCAAGATCAGGTTTGACGATGCCCTGCAGAGTTTCCGGCCCGACCGCCATCATGATGCCATGCAGGCGGTGGGCGCGGCCAACGGCACGATGGAGGTGGCCGCCACCCTTGCCGAAGCCCATGCGGCCGGCGAGGCTGCGGCAAAAGCCGCCCTGCCCAAGGCCAAGTCAGCCAAGTTCAAGGCACCGGAGGTCAAGGAGCCCGTTCGGGCACCCCTTGAGGCCCTCTGGTTCGCCCCGGCCACTGGCAAGTATAACGAAGGCAACAAGCACTTCATCGATTTCCAGAACGACGTGACGGTGGCGGATCTGGAGCTGGCCCAGCGCGAAGGCTATGAATCGGTCGAGCACACCAAGCGCTACACCACCTTCGGCATGGCCACCGACCAGGGCAAGACCTCGAACCTCAATGGCCTCGGGATTCTGTCGGAAGCCACGGGAAAAAGCATTCCGCAAATCGGCGTCACCACCTTCCGCCCGCCCTATACGCCGTTTTCCTTCGGCTCGATTGCGGGGGTGCTGACCAAGAGCCTGTTCCTGCCGATCCGCCGCACGCCGGTCTACCAGTGGCATGTGGACAAGGGCGCCAGCTTCGAGCCCATCGGCCAGTGGCGCCGGGCCTATACCTATGCGGCTGCGGGCGAAGACAAGCATGCTTCGATCAACCGCGAAATTCTCGCGGTGCGCCACAAGGTCGGCCTGCTCGATGCCTCGACCCTCGGCAAGATCGAGATCAAGGGGCCCGATGCGGCGGAGTTCCTCGACCGCATGTACACCAATATGTTCTCGACGCTGAAAGTGGGCCGCTGCCGCTACGGGCTGATGATGAACGAGCTTGGCTTCCTCACCGATGACGGCGTCACGGTGCGCCTGGGCGAAGATCATTTCCTCATGCACACGACATCGGGCGGGGCGGACCGGATTGCCGCCTGGCTTGAGGAGTGGCTGCAAACCGAATGGACGCATTATAAAGTGTTCGTGACACCGGTCACCGAGCAGTGGGCGCAATTCGCCGTCGCCGGGCCGCGGGCGCGCAATGTGCTGTCGAAGCTGGGGGCGGATTTCGATCTCTCGCACGAGGGCTTTCCGCACATGTCGTTCAAGGAAGGCAAGCTCGGCGGCTATCCGGTGCGGGTCTACCGCATCAGCTTCTCGGGCGAACAGTCCTATGAAGTGGCAACGCCATCGAACCTGGGGCGCGGCCTGTGGAATGCCATTCTCGAGGCCGGCAAGGAACTGGGCATCGAGCCCTATGGCACCGAGGCGCTGCATGTGCTGCGCGCCGAGAAGGGCTTCATCGTCATCGGCGACGAGACCGATGGCACGACCACGCCGATTGACGTGGGGCTCGAAGGCCTGGTGTCGAAGAAGAAGGCCGACTTCATCGGCAAGCGTTCGCTTGAGCAGAGCTATCTCAAGGGGCCGGACCGCAAGCAGCTGGTGGGCTTGCTCACCGAGGAGCCCGCCGATGTGCTGCCGGACGGGGCCTATGCGGTGCGTGCCGTAAAGGACAAGCCGCCGATGGAGATGATCGGCCAGGTCACTTCATCCTATCATTCGCCGACGCTGGAACGCTCCATCGCCATGGCCCTCATCCAGAACGGCCGGGCCCGCATGGGCGAAACCCTTTCCTTCCCCATCGCGGGCGGCAAGGTGATCCGCGCCAAAATCGTCGATCCCGTATTCTATGACAAGGAAGGAGCGCGGCAGAATGTCTGAGCTCTATGTTGAAAGCCCCCTTGCCCACCGTGAAGCGCCGCAGGGCCTGAGCATCGGGCTGCGTGAAATCGCCGACCGCGGCATGATCGACCTGCGCGGCTCCGCCGGCGACAAGAAATTCATGGCGGCGGTAAAAAAAGTCTTGGGCCTTGATCTCCCCAAGGCGCCGCGCACCAGTGTCTCGTGGGGCGATGTGAAGGCGCTATGGCTCTCCATCGACCAGTGGCTCATCCTCTGCCCGCGTGGCAAGGCCAATGAACTGACGGCGGCACTCGTCGCCGAGCTTGGCTCCGTCCATTCGCTTGCCGTCAATGTCTCCGACATGCGCGCCGTGCTGCGCCTGGAAGGCGAAGGGGTGCGCGAAGTTCTGCTCAAGGGGTCTTCGCTTGATCTGCTGAGCGATGATTACGCCCCAGGCACGGTGCGCCGCATGCGCTTTGCCGAAATCGCCGCCCTGCTCCATGTGGTCGAGGACACGGTGTTTGATGTCTATGTCTTCCGCTCCTATGCGGACTATGCCTGGGATTTCATCCTTGCAACCGCCCGCGCACCGGCTGCCGTGAAACTGTTCGGAAATCAGGAGATGAAGGCGCAGCCGTAAACGCCTGGCATGGCGCTCTCTTGCCGCGGGTGCCGATGCCGTCAGCTGGCGCGCCGCATTTGCAGTTGCATGAAGACGAGGCTTGCCGCGGCCCAAAGGGTTGCCGTTGCGGCGAAGGAAACCGCAAAGAAGCCATAGCTGTCATAGACCGAACCATAGGCCGCACCGGCCATTCCCTCCGCCACATAGGTGACAAAGGAGAAAAGCCCCATGATGGTGCCGCGCCGTTCCGGCGAGAGCGACTCGAGGAAGGAAACCAGCGCCGTCATGCAGAAGTGGTTGGCAAGCCCCCAGAAGAATGGGTAGAGCGCGATTGCAACCACCGAAAGCGTTGCAAAAGGCAGAACCGCATAATTGAGGCCGACGAGGAAGAGTCCCGCCGCAAGTAGCCGGCGGGGCCCGGTGGCATCGATCCACTTGTCGAACACGATGCCGGCACCGAAACCCACCCCGTAGGACATGGAAATTGCCCCGCCCAGCCAGGCCCCGGCCTCATGCAGCTGCCGGACGTTGTCGCCGATGAAGGTGTAGGTCTGGTAGAAGGCGATCATGTAGGAAAATGTCGCGGCATAACCGAGCAGCGCGCCGGGCGTGCCGATCACTTCGGTATAGCGCACGCGTTTGCTCTCGCCGTGGCGCGCCACCTTCGGCAGCAGCGCCCCGGCAAGCACCATGAGAACGGCAATTGCCGAAACCAGCAGAAAGGTTCCGCGCCAGCCGACAAGGGCCGAGAGGAGCGCCGCCAGGGGCACACCGGCAACCATGGCCACCGACCAGCCGAACAGCACCCGGCCAAGCGCCCGTGAGCGTTCCTCGGGAAGCGAGATGTCACCGGTCAAGGCATAGGTCGCGGGGATGATCACGCCGGAAGCAAGGCCGGCAATAAGTTGCCCCGCGGCCAGGACCTGCCAGGCCCTGGCAAAAGAACAGAGCAGCAGTCCGCCCGCCAGCACGGCAAAGGCAATCCGGATCGCTTCGCGCTTCGGCCATTTGCCAAGCCGCGGGGCGGCCAGCAGGGCCGCCGCGGCAACCCCCAGCCCGTAGGCGCCTGCGGCAAAACCAATCTCCACCGCGCCGGTGCCAAGGCCCTTGGCTATGTCGGTGAGGAGCGGCGACAGCATCAGCGCCTGAATCCCTACTGCCGCGAGGTTCAGCGTGAGAAGCCACAGGGGACGCCGTACAGGTTGGGCAGGAAGATTCATTTATGCTCCGGAGCTTTGCCGCGTTTGCAGGATTTCATCTCAGGCTGCACGCTTTCGCAAGGGAAGCATGGCCACTAGTCCGAGTGCCGGCCCGATGGCCAGGCCGGCCAACACGGCTGGCCAGCCGAAGGCCGCCGCGGCCAGCGGCGTGAGCTGCACCGTGGCAATCGTCAAGGTGAAACCGAGGGCGGTCTGGAACGTCAGCAGGCTGCCGACCAGATGCTGCGGCGCCTCGTCGGCCACAATGGCGGAGAACTGGGCCGAATCCGGGATCACGGCGATGCCCCATATCACGACGAGAAGCAGTGTCAGCCATACGGGCCCGCCAAAGGTGGCCGCCGTGGCCAGCGCCGCCAGACCGCTGGACGCCAGCGCGATGATCGTCACCTCGGCCTTGCCGATACGGTCCGCGGCCCAGCCAGCAGGGACACAGGCTATGGCGCCACAGGCTATGGCCGCAAATGCGGTCAGCTTGCCAAGGCTTTCGGCATCTCCGAGATCGGTTGTCACCGCATAGGAGGCGGAGGTCGCAGCACCAATCCAGGCCCACATGGCGAAAAGTTCCCACATATGCCCGAAGTATCCGAGATAGGCGCGGCGGATCCGGGCATTTGTCCAGGCGAGGCGTATCGCGGCCGGCTGGAAGCGCGGGGCGCGGGCGTGGTGCGGACCAAGGCGGGTTGCAAGCACGAGAGCGCCGCCGACGGCCGCCAAGACGGAAATGATCACCACCGTCGGGCGCCACTCGGTTCCGCCGGCGAAGGCTGCAAGATAGGGAATGGCCTTGCCGATGGTGAGCGCCGCAACGAGAATGCCGACAAGAAAGCCGCGATCACGCGTCCCCCAGCCCACCGCGATCTTCATGCCCACCGGATAGACCCCGGCAAGAAGTGCTCCTGTCGCAAACCGTGCGCCAACGCTGGCGTCGCTGCCGAGGGGTGCCACAAGCAAGGCCAGATTGGCAATGGCTGCAGCGATTGCGCAAGCGGCAAACACCCGCCGCGGGTCAAGCCGGTCAGCGAGCCCGCTGATCGAGATGAACAGCGCACCGGCAACGAAGCCCGCCTGGACGCTGCTTGAAAGCAGAGCCTGCCTGTCGGGTGTCAGGGCGCCTTCGCGTGCCATGTCGGGAAGGATTGCCGCCGAGACAAACCAGAGACTCATCCCTGCCATTTCGGTGATCACCAGAATCAGGATGGATGAAACCTTGGAGCTTATCGCCAATGCATTTCCCCCGATTCATCGGATTAGGCCGAACCCGGGCAGCGGACATCCGCCATGAAAAGCGCCGGGGCCAGTCGCGTGGGCAAGCAGCCTTACCACGCCCGCGCCATTGGCACCACTCGGGCAAGCCGCGGGTGCATGCCAGCACCGCGCTGGCCCAGCGCGGGCGCTGCAACCTGTGCTCTATCCTGCCAGTTTCGGCGTCAGCCAGTCGAACATCTTGTCGAAGCCGCCGAAGGGATAGAGGTGCGGGCCCTGGATGCCGAGTTCGGGGCGGTCGAAATGGAGCACGGCCAACTGCTCGATGAATTCGTCGGGGGTGTTGACGGTGAGCAGCTTGGTGATGTTCAGCGCCTGCTTGCGGATGAAGCGGGCGGAATTGCCCACCCCGCACATGGCGGCGTATTTCACCAGGGTCTTGATGGTGGCGGGGCCGGGAATGCCCACATGGATGGGAAGGTCGATGCCGTTGTCGCGCAGCAGGCTCGCCCAATAGGCCACCGGCGGCGCTTCAAAGAGGAACTGGGTGGCGATGAAGCCCGCCATGTCGTTGGCTTTCAGCCAGGCCTGCTTTTCGCCAAGGGCTTTCAGCAGGGCGCCCTCGCCGTGCTGCTTGGTGATGTCGGGGTTGCCTTCCGGGTGGCCGGCGATGCCAAGGCGCTTCACGCCGTTCTTCTGGAACACATCGGTGCGCATCAACTGGATGGCCGCGTCGAATTTGCCGATGGGGGTTGGCGCGCCGCCGCCGAGCACCAGCATCTGGGTCACTCCCGCCTCACCCGCCAGCGCGGCAATGCGGTTGCCCAGATCCGCTTCGTCGAGGACGAAGCGGGCCGGCACATGGGGAATGGGCTCAAGGCCCGCCTTGCGCAGGGCCGCGGCAGCGGTCAACTGGCCCGCCACATCGGCAGGGTCGATCAGGGCGATGAAGATCGGCGTTCCCTGGGGCAGGCGCTCCCGCAGCAGCGGCAGCTTTTCAATCTGCTTAGGGGTGATTTCAACCGACAGGTTCTTCAGAAACTCGCGGGAAGGATCGGCCACCAACTGGGATTTGGCGGGATTGAGCGTATGGGGAGCATTCACGACAAGGGCCTCCGGGTAAGCCCTCAAAATGGCGGCAGTACCGCAAATTCGCCCAAATATTTGCGACAGCAAGCATACGAAACCGACTATTTACCTTGGTTGCAAGTCGGTTTCCGACTGCGACATGGCGCTGGTGGACAAAGTTCTGGAACTGTCGCAAAGATGCGCTTCTGGAGAAACCCATGTTCGGCGACAAACCCAAGGACGTGCCCCAACCCTTTGCCCTCATCCTGGTGCCGGAGTTCACCATGATGCCGGTGACCTCGGCCATCGAGCCTTTGCGGCTGGCCAACCGCCTGTCGGAAAAGGAGCTTTACCGCTGGACCATGCATTCGGTGGATGGCCAGCCGGTGGCCGCTTCCAACCACATTCTCACCATGGTCAACGGCGACCTCGAAACCGTGCCGCCGCACGCCACCATCATTGTCTGCGCCGGCCTCAATGTGCAGCACCATTCCGACAAGCGCCTGATCTCATGGCTGCGCAAGACGGCGCGCAAGGGCAACGACATCGGCGCGGTGTGCACCGGGGCCCACCTGCTGGCCGAAGCCGGCCTGCTCGATGACTACAAATGCACCATCCATTGGGAGAATCTGCCGGGCTTCTCCGAGGCCTTTCCGGAAATCAACGCCACGGGCGGCTTGTTTGAAATCGACCGGGACCGCTTCACCAGTGCCGGCGGCACCACGGCGCTCGACATGATGCTCACCATGATTGCCAGCCAACACGGGCCCGATCTCGCCTCGGCGGTTGCCGAAGCCGTCCTGCATTCGCCCATCCGCCACCACAGCGAGCACCAGCGCATGTCGCTGCCCGCCCGCATCGGGGCGCGGCACCCAAAGCTCGTGGGCATTATCGAGAAGATGGAAGACAATCTGGAAGAACCCCTGTCGCCCAGCCTGCTGGCGAAACAGGCGGGGCTTTCCACCCGCCAGCTCGAGCGCCTGTTCCGCCGCTATGTGGACCGTTCGCCCAAGCGCTATTATCTCGAACTGCGGCTGAAGAAGGCCCGCTCGCTGCTGCTGCAGACCGACATGTCGGTGATCAACGTGGCGCTGGCCTCGGGCTTCTCGAGCCCGTCGCATTTCTCCAAATGCTACCGCGCCTTCTACGGCCGCACGCCCTACCGCGAACGCGGGATACCGGTGATTGCGGCTGTGGCGTAAAAAACAGGGAGCGGACTTTGGACCGCGCCCGCGCTATGGCTCTTCCGACGACAAGACCATCCTGATCGGTCGCCAAGGCAATGGCATATGGTTCGAGTCAGATGAAAACGAAATACCTTCTCATTTTATTAGTCCTGCTAGCTGGATTGCCAGTTCTGCTAGTCACAGGATTTGTCATCCATATCAATGTCATGAAACATTTAGGCGGCTACTGCCTGACATCTATTTCTGTTGAAGATGCGCAAGGGATTGCCGAAGCAGAGTTTAGGAAAGAAGAAATGCGCAATCCTATCCGTAGCAGAGAACCCAGTTTACTTTCGGAAAACAAACTCTGCCAGTTAGGGGTGATTTTAGTCGAACCGGCTGCTCGATATACCGCCCACTGTCAATACACTCCCGTGCTTCAGCCTCCATATTGGCCGCAAGATGATGTATACGAAATTTCATCGTGTGGGAGACTCCGTTATGTTGGTGGCGGTGGATAGAAATCGGTAAATGTCGTTGGATTTCTGGGATGTTTCTGTTTCATTGTTTGAAGCAAAAACTGCCTAATCCACTATCGTGAGCGCGGGATCCCGGTGATCGCCGCAGTGGCGCGAGAGAAGGCGTCACGCACTGAATTACGCGCCGAGGAGCCCTCATCCGGGCTTCGGCCACCTTCTCCCATTCGTCGAACGGGAGATGGCTATAACCTTTTAGCGCCTTCGCCCGCGCGTCAGCGTGGGAGAAGGTGGCCGAAGGCCGGATGAGGGCTCTTACTTTCTCTCCGCAAGCGCCAGCAGAATGGCATCGCAAACATCAGGTAGCCCATTGTACAAATCATCGTTCCAGAAGCGCAAAATGTGAAAACCTTGCTCCCGCAGGTAGGCACTTCGACGCTCATCATAGTTCACTTCCGCATCAGTCCCATGCGTCGCGCCATCCACTTCGACGATCAGCTTGCAGTCACGGCAGGCGAAGTCGGCGATGTAAGGGCCAATTGAAAGTTGCCGGACGAATTTGAAACTCCCGAGCCTGCGATTGCGGATTGCCTCCCAAAGCCGGCGTTCAGCCTCGGTGTCATTTTTTCGCAGGGTGCGAGCGCGTTTCAGCGACTTTGGATTTTGATAGGCCATAGGCTATCAAGGTGAGAAAAACGTTGGTGGTCAAGAGGCCCTCATCCGGCCTGTCGGCCACCTTCTCCCATTCTTCGAACGGGAGAAGGCACTTGACGGTTGTCGCCTTCGCCCGCGCGTCAGCGTGGGAGAAGGTGGCCGACAGGCCGGATGAGGGAATCTCCAGTGCAACGATCACGCCACCGCCGGCAGCCTGAGCTGAACCCGCAATCCCCCCAACTCCGCATCGCCCAGCGCCACGTTGCCGCCGTACAGGGCGGCGGTTTCGGTGACGATGTTGAGGCCCAGTCCCGAGCCGGGTTTGGATTCGTCTAGGCGCTTGCCGCGCTTGACCGCCTCGGCGCGTTTTTCGGCGGGCAGGCCCGGGCCGTCGTCATCCACGGTCACCTTCAGCCAGTTCCGCGTGACGTCGATCGGATCGATGAGTGCCGCGGCGGTGATCTTCACCGCATGGGCCGACCATTTGGCGGCGTTGTCGATGAGGTTGCCCGCCATCTCTTCAAGATCCTGGACCTCGCCGCGGAATTTCAAGCCCGGCTCCACCACCACATCGATCTTGGTGCCCTTGTCCTGGTTGATGCGGGCGATGGTGCGGCCAAGGGCCGAAAACACCGGTTCGATGTCGGTGACCGAGCCCAGGGTCTGGGCTCTCGCGGCGCGGCGGGCGCGGTCGAGATAGAGGTTCACCTGGTCGCGCATGACCTGGGTCTGCTCGGAGACTTTCTGGCCAAAAGCCGTCTTGTTGCCCTGGGCTTCATTGGTGAGGACGCTGAGCGGGGTTTTGAGGGCATGGGCCAGGTTGCCAACTTGCGTGCGGGCCCGGTCGATCACTTCGGTGTTGGCCTGGATGAGCAGGTTCAGCTCTTCGGCAACGGGCTGCATTTCGCTGGGAAAATCGCCTTCGAGGCGCTCGGCCTTGCCACCGCGGATGGCGCTGAGGGCCTGCTGCATGCGCTGCATGGGCCGGAGCGCCACGCGCACCTGCAGGACGATTGCGGCCAGCAGGCCAAAGCCCAAAAGCGCCAGGACGCTGTAGAGGGCGCGGCGGAAGGCGTTTATTTCCTCCTTCAGCTCGTCGAAATTTCCCGCCACCAGAAAGGAGAATTCATCCGTCCCGCCGAAGAGCTTGAACTTCTGCTCGATGGCGCGGAGCTGCTTGCCGGCGCTGTCCTTGGTATAGAAACTGGCAATGCCGCCGCCATCGCGCACCAGCCCATCGCCATCGGCGGGGGCGAGACGTTTTTCGAGGGAGGATTCGGAGGCGAGATCGGCGAGCGCCTTGCCGGCGGGCGGCGTGACCTGCCAGTACCAGCCCGACAGCGGCAGGGTGAAGCGCGGGTCGGCGATCTGCCCGGACATGCCGGGCGAACCATCCGTGCGCAACTCGACATTGGCCAGAAGGCTGTCGAGCACGGCACGCAGGCGGGCGTCGAAATTGCGCTCGATCGCCGCCTGGAACAGGGTGGAGAGCAGGAAGGCGGCGCTGACCAGGAGGACAAAGGCCACCACGGCGGAGGTGAAGATCAGCCGGAAGGAAAGCGAGTTAGTTTCCATTACCCGGCTCGGATACGCAGTATCCCATGCCGCGGATGGTGTGCAGCACGTCGACGCCGAG
>SXGU01354443.1_pt1 | contig 12326 bp, 9 predicted proteins | sample 3174531 | NCBI WGS metagenome assembly SXGU01 (sample SAMN11356863, study PRJNA531348) | freshwater metagenome | isolation source: freshwater sample F1-140 | place: China: Fuxian Lake, Yuxi | collected 2017-12-25 | reverse complement strand
CCATCCGCCTCGATCCAGCCACGAACACCTGGGACCTCTATTCCGGCAGCCGGCTTCTCGCGGACAACCTGCCGATGATCGCGGCGAAAAAGGACCAACGCCAGTTCCTCCTCCGCGCCGGCAGCGAAGGCGCTTGGCTGACCGGCCTCGTGATGGCCGACGAAAACCCGCTCTACGAAGATGCCAACGCGAACGGCATCGACGACAGCTTCGAGCGGCAAAAGCGCGGCACGCTCCTCGGCGCCACCACGAGTGTGATCGAGCGGCAGCTCCTCGCCCAGGAATGGAAAGCCGCTCAACGCCAGAAGGCCCCGCCCGCGCTCTATGTACAGCGACCGATGCCAGACCGATTCGCAGCCGCGGCCCCGCCGGCGCGCTGAATGCGACGAACGTAATGACAACTTATACGATCCGGGCTGCGTCGCCTCGGCGCGACAGGGAAACATGTAACGTAATACGTTACATGTTTCCGGTGCGTCACTCATCCCGGGCGCAGCGGAAGCCGAGGTTGGTCGTGGCGCTGTCGGGGGTGTTGCTGCTGCGCGCGTCGGTGCGGTAGCGGTTGCAATAACTCGCGTGACACAGGTAGGAGCCGCCGCGCATCACGCGCCGCTCACCCGTCGCCGGCCCAGTCGGGTTCGACCGCGAACTCTTCAGGTACGCGCCGGCCTCGAACCAGTCCCAGCACCATTCCCACACGTTGCCGGTCATCTGATAGAGCCCATAGGCGTTGGCCTTGTAGCACTTCGCCGGGGCCGGGCCGTAGTGGCCATCCGCCTCGGTGTTGCGTGTCGGAAAGGTCCCCTGCCATACGTTCATCGCGTGCTTTCCGCCCGGCTCCAGCTCGTCGCCCCACGGAAAACGCTGCTGCACGAGCCCGCCACGCGCGGCGCACTCCCACTCCGCCTCGGTCGGCAGCCGCTTCCCGGCCCACGTCGCATAGGCCTGCGCATCACGCCACGAGACCTGCACGACCGGATGTTGCCAGCGCTGCTTGATGTTTGAGCCCGGGCCCTCCGGGTGACGCCATGACGCACCCTCCACCCGGTACCACCACTCGCTGCCGAGGACCGTCGCGCGTACGCTCCGGGCCACTTGCGCGGCGTTGAGGTGTCCGAAAAAAACAAAACTCCAGCCGAAGCGTTCCGACTCGGTCCTGTAGGCCGTCGCATTCACAAATGCGTTGAATTGCTCGTTCGTCACGCCAGTCGCGTCCAGGTGAAACGGCGCCAGTTCCACCACATGCGCCGGGCCTTCGCCGTCCGCCGCGAAACCATAATCGCCGTCCGTGCCCATCAGGAACTCTCCTCCTGGAATCAGCCGCATCCCGACAGTCGATCCCGTGCGCGTTCGCTGGAAATCGGCAGCAGGCCCGCCGGCCCCCGGCTCGCCCGCACCATCTCCGGCGCGCGTCGGAGCACAGCAGGTTTTTTTTGGCATCGATGACTGTGGGTCGGCGTCCACGGTGGCGCCTACCCAAACGGTCCCCGAGCCCCTCGTCAAAGACGACTTCCGCTGGACTTCCGCCGGAAAACGCTGGCGGTAGGGATCGGCGGTTTCCCAACCGCCGCTTTCGCCCGCCACGCGCTTGGGAAAGCGCCGCTCCATCGTCGGCCTTTTTGCGATACGGATGCTCAAAATGGAAATGCCGGGCGCCGCGGCATCCCCATGCTTGCGCCGCAGATGCGGGGCGCCCAACTTCACCGCCTCATCCTTCCCCCCCATGAGCGCCCTTGCTTCAGTTCAACCCGACTCGAACAAAACCCTCCGCGTCCTCGGCTGGAGCCTCGTGGCTCTCCTCGGCGCGGGCTCCGTCGCCATCCTGGCATTTTCGCGCGGCGAACCGGTCAACGCCCTCTGGATGGTCGTCGCCGCCCTCTGCGTTTTCGCCATCAGCTACCGGTTTCATTCCGCATGGCTGATGGCGAAGGTCCTCACCCTCGACGATCTCCGCGCCACTCCCGCCGAGGTGAACGCCGACGGGCGCGACTTCGTGAAAACGAACAAGTGGGTCGTGTTCGGCCACCACTTTGCCGCCATCGCCGGTCCGGGGCCTCTCGTCGGTCCCGTGCTCGCCGCCCAGTTCGGCTACCTGCCCGGCATGTTGTGGATGCTGGTCGGCGCCACCCTCGGCGGTGCGGTGCACGATTCCGTCATCCTGTTTTGCTCCACTCGCCGTCGCGGGAAATCTCTCGGCCAGATGGTGCGGGACGAGGTCGGCCCGTTCGCCGGCGCGGTCGCGCTCGTCAGCATCATCGCCATCATGGTGATTCTCCTCGCCGTGCTCGCGCTCGTCGTGGTCAAGGCCCTCGCCGAGAGTCCGTGGGGCCTCTTCACGATTGCGATGACAATGCCGATTGCCGTCATCATGGGCCTGGCCATGCGCACGACCGGTCACAGCGGCAAGGCGTTGGCGTGGATCAGTGCGTTTGGCGTCATCGCGCTGCTCGCGTCGGTGGGCCTCGGGTCGCTCCTGCCTGATTATCCGAAACTGGAAGCCGCGCTCACGCTCAACGGCACGACGATCGCCTGGTGGATCATGGGCTACGGTTTTCTCGCCTCGGTGCTGCCCGTCTGGCTGCTGCTAGCCCCGCGCGACTACCTGAGCACGTTCATGAAAATCGGCACGGTGCTGGCGCTCGGCGTCGCGGTGGTGGTGCTCGCCCCCACGCTGAAGATGCCCGGCGTGACGAAGTTCATCGACGGCACCGGCCCGGTGTTCGCGGGCCCTGTCTTTCCGTTTTGCTTCATCACAATCGCGTGCGCGGCGATCTCCGGGTTTCACTCGCTCGTTTCCTCCGGCACGACGCCCAAACTCCTCGCCCGCGAGGGCCACATCCGCGTCGTCGCCTACGGCGCCATGGTCACCGAAATGTGTGTCGGCATCATGGCGCTCATCGCCGCCTGCGCGATGGAGCCGGGCCAGTACTTCGCGATGAATATCGCCGGCACACCCGAAGCCGTGACGGCCCGGGTCACCGCGCTCGGTTTCCCCGTGACGCCCGCCGAGATGGCGGCGCTGGCCGCCGACGTGGGCGAGAAGACCATGGTCGGCCGCACCGGTGGCGCGCCCACTTTTGCGGTCGGCATGGCGCACATGTTTGCCGGTGTCGTCGGGAGCAAGGCGGCCCTCGCGCTCTGGTATCACTTTGCGCTCATGTTCGAAGCGCTGGTCATCCTCCCGACCATCGACGCCGGCACGCGGGTCGGCCGCTTTCTCGTGCAGGATTTGCTCGGCGCGGCGTACGAACCGCTGCGCGACACCCGCTCCCTCGCCGGCGGCATCATGGCGACGGCGCTCTTTGTCGGGGCCTGGGGCTGGTTTCTTTATCAGGGCGTCGTCGATCCGCTTGGCGGCATCAACTCGCTGTGGCCCATCTTCGGCATTGCCAACCAGCTGCTCGCCGTGCTCGCCCTCGCCCTCGGCACGACCGTGCTCATCAAGATGGGTCGCGCCCGCCACATCTGGGTTACGCTGCTGCCGCTGGGCTGGCTGGTCTGCGTCACCACCACCGCGGGTCTGATGAAAATTTTCAGTCCCGCTCCGATCGGGTTTCTCGCGATCGCGCGTGGCGTCGAGGCGAAGATCGCCGCCGGGGGCACGCCCGCGGAACTCAAGACCTGGGGCGCCCAGTTATTCAACAACCGGGTCGACGCCGTCGTCACCGCCACGTTTCTGGTGCTCGTCGCGATCGTCTTGATCGCCAACGCACGGGTCTGGTGGCAGCTGCTCTCGGGCCGGCGCGCCGCGCAATTGCGCGAGGAACCCTACGTCACGGTCGCTGCGGAGACGGGATGAGTCGCGCCGGCGAATGGTTGGAGGCGGGGGAGCCCTTCGTGTCCGCCGAAAGCTTGGCGCAGGCGGAACCCCGCGGCGGGTCGTTCACGAGTTCCGCAACGAAACGGGGTGGGGCACCCTGCCTCCAATTCAAGCCGCTCTTCGCCGCACCGCCGCCATGCCCCGGCGCACGGCCGTCCGGTGGTTTTTCATGTAATGTCTGAGCCAGTAGGCAAAACGCCGCGGATGCCGGGCGAGGTCGGCTTCCAGCTGTTCCAGGCTCCGGTGCGTGATCGCCGACACCTCGGCCGCATTCAGGGCCAGGGTCGACGGCGCGAGCCCGAAATAGACATGGACGATTTCGTTTTCGATCAGGCCGTTGGAGAGCGCGGTGCGGTAGTGGGCGATGAATCCAAAACGGAGCACCGCGGTCGCCCCGAGTTCCTCGCGCAGCCGCCGCCGCGCCGCCGGCAGCGTGCGTTCGCCCGGCCGAGGGTGGCCGCAGCAGGCATTGGCCCACAGACCGCCGGAGTGATACTTCGCCCGGCTGCGCCGCTGCAGCAGCAACCGGCCGGCCGGGTCGATCAGGAAGATGGAGAAGGCCCGGTGCCGCAGGCCCTCGCGGTGCACCCGTGATTTTTCGGCGCCGCCCACGGCCCGGTTCCGGGCATCGACCAGAATCAATGGGTCGGTCATCGTCCGCCGCCGGTGGGGCGGCCAATTGACCCGGCGTTCGCTGCGTTGATTTTCACGGTGGGTGATGTTTGTTTGCTTTGTGCGGGGTTCGTCAATTTGAGTTTTCTCCCGCCTGTCCGCCCGTGCCCAAAAAACGCCCCTCCCGTTCCCCGTCAGGTTCCCCGGCCACTCCACCGGCGGGCGCCATCGTGGATCATGGTTTCATCCCGGTGCGCGCCCGACTGATCGAGGTGGCGGCTTTTCTCGATCGCGTGGAGCGCCACGCCGTAGCGGATGATTTTCGCTGCGCGGCGTTACGGGCGGCGGCGGCTCTCCTCGTCGACGGCCGGCCCCAGCGAGCCCGCCGCATTCTCGAAAAGCTCAGCGATCCGACCACCGCGCCCGCCCTCGTCTCATCGGGCAAGGCCGCGCTCGGCGCCTGGCAACCGGCCGCGTCCGCCCCGCGCCGGGCGAGCCCCTAGTCCGCCATGCGCTACATCGAGCCCCACGGCCACATGGTCAGCCGCACGACCGATGACTATCAGGCGATGGTCACAGCTGGTTGCGTCGCCGTGTGCGAACCCGCGTTCTGGGCCGGCTTCGACCGCGGCTCGGTCGATGGGTTTCGCGACTACTTCCGCCAGCTCACCGAGTACGAACCCGCCCGCGCGGCCAAGTTTCTCCTGCCCCATTTTTCGTGGCTGTGCCTGAACCCCAAGGAATCCGAGGACCTCGCCCTCGCGCGCGATGTCCTCGCGATCATCCCGGAGTTCCTCGCCCGGCCCAACGTCCTCGGGATCGGCGAGATCGGCCTCAACCGCAATACCCGCAATGAACTGGCCGTCCTCGAACAGCACGTCGCTCTCGCCGTGCGGCACGATCAGCTCATCCTCGTCCACACGCCGCACCTCGAGGACAAACTGAAGGGCACGAACCTCATCCTCGACCTGCTTTCCTCGCATCCCGGTGTGAAACCGGAGCGCGTGATCATCGATCACGTCGAGGAACACACCATCTCGCGCGTGCTCGATCGCGGATTCTGGGCGGGGATCACGTTGTATCCGGATTCCAAGTCCTCCCCGCCGCGGGCCGTCGACATGCTGGAGATTTGCGGGCGCGAACGCATTTGGTTGAACTCCGCCTGCGATTGGGGCGTGAGTGATCCGCTGGCGGTGCCGAAGACCGCCCTCGAGATGCGCCGCCGCGGCCACCGCGAGGACTTCGTCGACGCCGTGCTCTACCGCAACCCGCTCCGGTTTCTTTCGCAGTGCCCCAAATTTTCCGTCGCCGACGGAAAACTGGGCTAGGTTTTTGCGCGGCAGGAACCGGATGAAAATCTCCGACGGCCTTCACCTCGCCTACTGCACCAACGTCCATCGCGGCGAAACCTGGGCGGAGACCTTGGCGGCGCTCGAACGCCACACCCTGCGGGTCCGCCGCCGGGTCGCCCCCGGCCGGCCGTACGCGATCGGGCTGCGCCTCGGCCAGCGGGCCGCCGCGGAGCTGGCGCAACCCGCCGAGCTCCTCGCGTTCCAGCGCTGGCTGGAAAAGCACGACTGCTATGTTTTCACGATCAACGGATTTCCCTATGGGAGTTTTCACGGCACCCGGGTCAAGGAGCAGGTCTACGCGCCCGACTGGTCCACGCCCGCGCGCGTCGCCTATACGCTCCAGCTGTTCGAGCTGCTGGTCCGGCTCTTGCCGTCCGGCGTTTCCGGCAGCGTCAGTACCGTGCCCGCCTCGTTCAAGGCGTTTGTGGCGGCCGAGCCCGCGCGCCGTCCGGCAATTTTCGCCAACCTCACCGTCTGCGGTCGGGCGATCGCCGCGCTCGCCGCGCGGAGCGGACGCGATCTGCACCTCGGCCTCGAGCCGGAACCGCTTTGCGAAATCGAGACGAGCGGCGAAACCGTCGATTTTTTCAATGCGTGGCGCGAAGGTGAACCTGCGGTGGAGCGCGAGTCGTTGCTGCGCCGGATCGGGGTGAACTACGATTGCTGTCATCTCGCGGTCGAGTTCGAGTCGCCAGAGGAGGCCCTCGGCCGGCTGGCGGCCGCCGGTCTGCGGTTGAGCAAGCTCCACCTGAGCTCCGCGCTGCGCGTGCGGCCCGATGCCGCGGGCCGCGCGGCGCTGGCCGCCTTTGTCGAACCGGTCTACCTGCACCAGGTCGTGATCGGTGACGGCCGGACCGTGCGCCGCCGGTTCGTTGATTTGCCCGAGGCACTGGCCGACCCCGAGCCGTCGCGTCCGGATGACGAGTGGCGCGTGCATTTCCATGTGCCGCTGCACGCCTCGCCCGGGACGCCGTTTACCGATACACGCGATCACCTCGTCGGGGCCCTGGACTGGCTCCAGGCCCACCGCGGTACCTGCGAGCATCTCGAGATGGAGACGTACACCTGGGAGGTGCTGCCACCCGCCCTGCGCGTGCCGATTGAGGAACAACTGGTCCGCGAATATGCCTGGACGCTCGACGCGCTCGCGCAGCGCGGGCTTGCGGATCGTACCCTCGCGACCCAATGCGCGCAGGAGCCGCAGGCGGTCCATTCATCCTAAGAAACTCAATTCAACCACGGATGGACCTAGCGCGGCGGAGCCGCAACCCGCCTCCAGCGGGCAAGCGAAACTTGAACTCCAATCCATTGCACAGAAGGCAACGAAGCAAACGAAGGGCGCGGCTTCCGGCCCGGAGGGGGATCGGCCTCCAGCCCGGTGGGAGGCGAACGATGCTTCGTTCTCTTTCCACTTTCTCTTTCGTCCGCCGCGAGCCGGCTCCTCCATCCTGCCTCTTCCGCGGCGGGCTCCGATGAAACCGGTGGCCGTCGCGCAAAGTTCGTCCTGGCGGGCGGGTTTGGACCTCGCGCGCGCGGGCAATTTTCCGTCCGTCGCGAGCAACGTGCTCGCGGCACTCGTGCTCTCATCCGCGGCAGGCTCCGTGTGGCCCGCGCCCGGTCTGCTCGCGCTCGCGGTGGTGGCCGGCTGCCTCGTGTATGCGGGCGGCGCGACGCTCAATGATGTGGCGGATGCCGCCTTCGACGCGCAGCACCGGCCCGAGCGGGCGATCCCGCGCGGGATCGTTGCGCGCGCCGCCGCAGGTTGGCTGGGGAGTGTCGAGATGGTTGCGGGCCTCGGGTTGCTCATCGCCGCCGGAGCGAACGCCCTGCTGGCCGGCGCGCTGACCGCGACGATTCTCGTCTACGACTGGATCCACAAACGTTGGATCGGCTCGGTCGTTTTGATGGCCGGTTGTCGTGGGCTGCTCGCGTTGAGCGTCGCGTCGCTGCCCGATCACGCGCCCCGCGGGGCGTTCTGGTGGTGGGTGGGAGCGCTGTTCGTTTATGTCGTGACCCTGAGCCTGATGGCGCGTTGGGAGTACCGGCCCGGTGCGCCGGCGGCGAAACTCGGCCGGATGGTCGGCGGCCTGCTCGCTTTCATCCCGCTGCTCGATGCCCTGGCTCTGCTGGCGGTGGGCGCCTGGTGGCCGGCCATGGCTTGCGCTGCGGCGGTTCCGTTTGGACGCTGGGCGCAGCGTCTCGCCGCCTCCACCTAGCCCGGACATTTCATACTCTGCTCGCGAGCGGAGTCACACGGTGTTCGAGATTTTCCTCTGCGTTCGCGGTCCTCAGGGATGTCCGGGCTAAGCCGGGTCCATTCAGTCGAGGTGCGTTTTACCTCTGAAAACGAAACCACTGAAAGGTGGAACCCGATGTCCTCATCGGGTTTTGCGCCGTACGCTCTCCAATCAGCCCGTTGGGGACAACGAGCTCCACCTTCGACTGAATCGTTTGGCCTAGCCCCGCATTTTGGGCGCTTTTCCGGGTGTTGCTGAACGGTCACCACCGACTGGCGGTCGGCCGCTGAACGCGTGCGGTTACTGCGGGCCAGAAAAATCGCCCGGCGATCTTAATTTAGGAGTTTGTCGGCGGGGGGCGGTTGTGGGACGCTGCGACATCCAATTGTCTCGCCGAATGCCGCTACCAAGCCCGACAAACTCCTGACGCATGCCCGACCAACCCGACCACCTCACATTTCCCATCACGGTGCGGCACGAGTATCGGTTGGTCTTCACCCGCGACGTTTTTGCGGAGCACAACCCCGTGCTGGCCGAGGTGCTCACCCCCCGCGAGCCGGGCGAAAGCGTGCGGGCGATGGTGTTTTGGGACGCCGGTCTCGCGCCGGTGTTTCCGGGCTTCGGCGAAAAAGTTGCACGCTGGTTCGCCGCCCGCGGGGATCGCCCGCAACTCGCCGCCGCGCCGGTGGCGGTGCCCGGTGGCGAAGGCGTAAAGCACGACTTCACCGAACTGGGAAAAATCTGGGCGACGATCAATGCCGCCGGACTTTGCCGGCATTCGTACGTGATCGCGGTGGGGGGCGGCGCCGTGCTCGACATGGTGGGCTTTGCCGCCGCCACCGCCCACCGGGGCATCCCGCTCGTGCGGCTGCCGACGACCAGCCTCAGCCAGGCCGACGGCGGGGTGGGGGTGAAGAACGGCGTGAATTACTTCGGCAAGAAAAACTGGATCGGCTCCTTTGGTGTGCCGCACGCGATCGTGAACGACCTCGCGTTCCTGCACGGCCTGCCGCCGCGCGATCGACGCGCCGGATTGATTGAGGCGGTAAAGGTGGCGCTGATTCGCGATGCCGCATTTTTTGAATTCATCGCCGCGCGGGTCGACGCCCTGGCGGCCTTCGCCCCGGAACCCTACGAGGCGGTCATTCGCGAAAGCGCGCGCCAGCACATGGAGCATATCGCCACGGGCGGCGATCCGTTTGAGCGCGGCTCGGCGCGGCCCCTCGATTTTGGCCACTGGGCGGCGCACAAGCTGGAGCAGTTGTCGGAATTTCGCGTCAGTCACGGTGAAGCAGTGGCGGTGGGGATGGCCATTGATCTGATTTACGCGCGGCGCATCGGGCTTCTGCCGGAGCCCGTCGCGGAGCGCATTCTCGGCCTCATCGAGCGGCTCGGCTTCGAGTTGTTTGCGCCGATCAAACAGATTCGCGGGCCGAGCGGCCGGCAGGACATGCTGGACGGACTGAAGGAATTTCGCGAGCACCTCGGCGGGCGGCTGACCATCCCGATGGTCCGCGCGCCGGGCGATCGGCTCGACGTCCACGAGATGGACGGGCCGGTGGTGAAAGCCTCGTTCGAAGAGCTGCGCACGCGTTATGGCTAGCCGCCGGTCGGACTCGCGATGAACGTGGCGTATTCAATCAAGGGATTCGACGCGAGGGCGGGCGATCCTTTCCGCCCGGCGGCTAAGCCGGCACTTCGTGCCGGAAGAATCCGGATCATTCTGGTTTGCGACGATCGCGATCGTCCTCTGAGGAGGCGCGGTTTCCCAACCGCCGAAGTACCGTCGGCCGACCGCATTTGGGCGGTTGGGAAACCGCCCCTCCTTCGGTTGCCCTTCGACTCCGTTCAGGGCCTGAGCCGGGCGAAACGGCGGCCACCGGGCCGCGTTGCGGATCATGCGAGCTAACCGTACCGCGGTCCTGAACGTCGTCGGGCTCACGCCGCGACTGATCGGCGCGCACACGCCGCGTCTGCGGCGGGCGGCGGAAACCGGCGGCCTGATGCGCGTGCGGCCGGTGCTGCCCGCCGTCACCTGCACCGCGCAGAGCACGTATCTGACCGGCCTGCCGCCCTCCGCGCATGGCGCCGTGGCCAATGGCTGGTACGATCGCGAGCTGGCCGAGCATCATTTTTGGAAGCAGTCAAACCACGTCGTGTACGGCGAAAAACTCTGGGAAAAACTCCGCGCCGCCCGGCCGGGCTTCACCTGTGCGAAGCTGTTTTGGTGGTACAACATGTACTCGACCGCCGACTGGTCGATCACGCCGCGCCCGATGTATCCGGCGGACGGACGCAAGGTCTTCGACGTTTACAGTCACCCGCCGGCGCTGCGCGATGAAATCAAACGTGACCTCGGCCCGTTTCCTTTTCACGCGTTTTGGGGCCCGCTGGCGGGCCTCGCGTCCTCGGAGTGGATCGCGCGCTCGGCGGAGTGGATCGAAAAGAAACACCAGCCCGATCTGTCGCTCGTCTATCTGCCCCATCTCGACTACAACCTGCAGCGCCTCGGTCCCACCGACCTGCGGCTGGCGGATGATCTGCGGGCAATCGATGGCGTGGCGGGCGGCCTGCTCGATTTCTACGAAAAGCGCGGGGTGCGCACCCTCGTGCTCTCCGAGTACGGAATCACGCCGGTGCGGCGTTCGATCGCCTTGAATCGCGTTTTTCGGGCGCAGGGCTGGCTGACCGTCAAAGACGAACTCGGCCTCGAATTGCTCGATTGCGGCGCGAGCAAAGTCTTTGCCATCGCCGACCATCAGGTCGCTCACATTTACGTCAACGACCCCGTGCTGCTCGGCGCCGTGCGTGCGCTCGTCGAAGCCACCCCGGGCGTCGCGCGCGTGCTGGATGCCGCGGGCCAACGCGCGGCGGGGCTCGATCATGCGCGCTCGGGCGAGCTCGTGGCGTTTTCGGCGGAGGACGCGTGGTTCACCTATTATTACTGGGACGACGATCGCAAGGCGCCCGACTTTGCCCGCTGTGTCGATATCCACCGCAAGTACGGCTATGATCCGGTCGAACTGTTCGTCGATCCGGCGCTGGCGCTGCCGAAATTGCGGATCCTCGGAAAACTCCTGCGCAAGCAGCTCGGTTTCCGGATGCTCATGGACGTGATTTCACTCGATCCCTCGCTGGTCAAAGGCTCGCACGGCACGTGCCCGGCCGATTCCGGCGAATGGCCGGTATTGATTGGCACCGGGAGTGCGGACGCACCGATCGAGGCGGGCGCGGTGCACGCGCGCTTGCTCGCGGCCTGCCTCGGGTAGGAGGTATTTCTCGCACCGCGACGCCGGGCCGCCGTTTCGGCGGGCTCAAGCCGTTTCGACAAGCTCAAGGCCCCGAGCGGAGTCGAGGGGGCCCTGAGTGGAGTCGAGGGGGCAACCCTCCTGCGGCGGGCAAGCCAACGAAACGCCCAAATCCATTTAACCGCAAAGATCCCAAGGCGGCGCAGTCGTAACCGAGCCCAAGGCTCGGAGGGAATGGCCACATAAAACACAAAAAGGCGCAAAAAGAGAGAATACGGGTGAGGCCTTGATTCTGTGGTGACGCTCAGGCTGAGAAAGTCAGCCCAATTGCTTTCCTCTTTTTGCCATCTCTTTTTTGCCCAAAGGATTGGTGGTTTGGGCCCAAGCTCCGGACATTTTGACCGCGGATGACGCGGGAAAAGGCAGGTGCACCGCCGAAGTCACCCGCGAAATCCGCGCCCTCCGCGTTTAAATCTGTTCGGGGGATTACGACCAACATGTTGGTCTCTACGCTCGAATTGCTAGACGGAGAGATGCAGCAGCCAGGAAGCGGAGAATGGAAATCCAACCGCTGGCGCGTTGACGGAGAGGGGGAAATCGCCTTGCTCGGCGGCACTATGGAATGGCTCACCGATCCGCAGATCTGGATTTCACTCTTCACGTTGACCGCGCTCGAGATCGTGCTCGGCATCGTCAACATCATTTTCATCGCGATACTCGCGGGCAAACTGCCTGCGGAACAGCAGGCGAAGGCCCGCCAGCTCGGGTTGTCCCTCGCGTTGATCACCCGCGTCCTGCTCCTGATGAGCCTCACGTGGATCATGGGGCTGACCGCGCCGTTGTTCACGATGCCCGTGCTCAACCAGGGGATTTCAGGGCGCGATCTCGTGCTGCTGCTCGGCGGGCTGTTCCTGATCTGGAAAAGCGTCCGGGAGGTGCACGAGAAACTGGAGGCGGCCGACGGTCATGCGACGGCCGGCGTTGGGTCGGTCTCGTTCGCGAGCACCATCGCGCAGATTCTCCTGCTCGACATCGTATTCTCGCTCGACTCGGTGAT
>SXGU01238917.1_pt1 | contig 12326 bp, 10 predicted proteins | sample 3174531 | NCBI WGS metagenome assembly SXGU01 (sample SAMN11356863, study PRJNA531348) | freshwater metagenome | isolation source: freshwater sample F1-140 | place: China: Fuxian Lake, Yuxi | collected 2017-12-25 | reverse complement strand
AAACGGGTGCGCCTCGCTGAAGTCCGCCCGCCGCACCACCTTCACCGCCCGCAACGTCCCGACGACATTCCGCGCCAGCCACACCTCGCCATACGCGCCCCGCCCGATGGGATGCAGCAGCGTGTGATCGGGAACCGACGGCGAGGCGCGTTCTGAAATCTGCGGCCGAAGCATGCCCGCATTAAGTCCGAACTGAGCGTAACTGTCGAGACGGGTTACGGCATGGTTCCGGTCGGATTATATTTCCTCTGATGAGCCTCTTTCAAAACTGTAGCAGCGAACGTGAGTTCGCTCTAACTTCCTCAATAATTGAGCCGACTCACGTCGGCTGTTACAGGGTTTTGAAAAACCCTCAGATTTGAATCAGATTTTCACCCCGAGGACACCCTTGAAGGCGTAGCCAAAGCCGAGCGAAAAGACCAGGAACAGGATCAGCCAGTTCACGCTCGTGCCCAGAATCGAGATGTCGAGTTCCGGATAGCGGATTTCAATGGATTCGATGGGCGACTCGCTTCCGATGGGCGCTTCCCCGGGGTAGAGCAGACTCGTAAGCCAATGCTCACCGGTTCGCATAGTCGAAACTCCCTCGAGACGTCCTCCCACAACCACATTCTTCGTCACCGAAACCTTGCCGTCGCTCACGGTGAGGTCGAACCTGCCGGGCGAGGCACCGCGAACCCGCCAGCTAACTTCTTTCGATTCTTCAACGCGCACTCCTTGGGTTTCAATCTTGAGGCTCTCCGGTGCCTTGAGAGTGATTTCAGATCCTTTCCCCAACGCCGCCGCATCCCGAAGTTTCACCTTCACAAGAGTCTGTTCTCCCACGCGCAGAGGACGGGCGCCGTAGTGGAGGTTCAATTGAATGAGAAGGATCATGGTGGGCACCATGAGGATCAGCATGGGAACGAGCGAATGCCTGAGGTACTTCAGGGTCCAGGCCAGAATCTGGTTCTGAATCGAGAAGAAGATCCGCAAATCGTCCTTGAACAGCCGCAGAGCGAGAAGTTCCGCGCTCAACCGGTTGCGAGTTCGCTCGATTGCGACCTGGTCCGAGACTTTGCCAAATATCCATACCATGAGCATTCCGCCCAACCAGGACACGGCAACCATGGACCAAAACGGTCCGAGCCATTTCAACGGCCAGTAAACCAATCCGAAGAGGAAGGTCAGGACCGTGTTGAATATTGAGACGACGGACGCCATTCCTCTATGAAATGTAACCGAGTCCTTTCAGCTTCTGCCGGATTTCTTCCTCTGACTCCGCGCCTTCGAACTGCTTGAGTTCCTTCTCGAGCGCGTGGTGGACGAATTCCTCAACGGAGGAATAACCGGCGATGTGCGAATACATCTTTATCTTTTCGTAGAGCGCTTTCTCCAGCTTCACTTTGGGTCCGAACATGGGTTTGCCTTATTTTTTGGGTTCAAGAACGTCCTTGCCGATCAGTTCCTTGGGCGGTGCGATGCCGTACTCGTTCAGGAGCGAAACCGTGAGGTCCGCCAGCGTAGGCGTCTGGCTTGTGATGCGCCGGTTGGTGACGAGGATTCCCGGCACGAGCCGGTAGTCGATGCAATGATCGCCACTCCAAGGGCTCTTGTTGTCCAAAAAGACCGCCTTGGGAAACAATCCGAGCGGACTGTCCGATGAGCTTCGATAGCCCCTGCTGTAACCGACCAGAATGTCCGGCCCCTTGTCCTTCTCCGATCCTTGAAAATCACGTCGAGGCCGCAGAACCAAGGACACTGGAGACTTGCCATTTCGAGGATCTTTCATCGCGAGCAAGGCCTTTTCGAGTTGATCCAGCAGAGCATCGTATTCCGCTCCGGCGGTGACAGCGCCACCTTTCTCGCGGCCTTTCAGATTGATGTAAAGTCCGTTCAACCCTGCCGCGTAAGCGCGAGTGCGAGACCAGTCCACATTGGAATAGGGTTCTCCCGAATCCTGCTTCGACGGATCTTTGAGAGTCACGAACCCTTGCTCGAGCAGCCACGTATTCAAGTTCACTTCCCAGTAGAACGGAGCGAATCCATGGTCCGACATCACGATCAGGGTGGTGTCTTTCCCGATGGCCTCGCGCACCCGGCCCAACCGGCCATCCAACATCTCGTAGAGTTTGGCGATGCCGTCCTTCAGCACGTCGTCCTGGACAAAGCCCGGATGCTCACGATCCATGAAATGCCAGAGCATGTGGCAGCCTTGATCGACGGTGCCGAAATAGACGAACAGGAAATCCTCATCCTGGTGCTTCAGCAGGTAATCCAGCGCGCGCGACCGTTCGTCGTAAGCGAGAATCATTTGATCCCAGAACTCACGCGCCGTCAGCACGCCGTGATTGAACGCCTGCGCGTCCTCCGGGATGTTGTGCGTGTAAAACCGGCCGAGTTCCGAACACAGATGCTTGGACCAGTTCGCGGGCTCCGAAATCGGCATCACTGGATCGTCGGGATCAATTTGCAGCGGGGTCACGTAAAGCTCGAATTTCGGGCTGAGTTGCTTGAGGTAGAAACGGCCCGCCGAACTGACGCTGATCAAATGTGGAATCGCCTCGAATTCCACATGCACCCAGTCACTCCATTCCTTCTCCTTCAAAATGAATTCCTGATCGCCCACAACGAACTTCGCCGCGCCAGCCTTCGGGTCGATGTGAACGACGAAATCCTGCGTCATCTTGGGGTTCTCGTACTTGAGCGAATCTCCTCGGCCTTTCTCGCGCAGTTCCAGGCTCTCTTTGGTGGGGAACCTGCGGAACGAGTTGTCCGGCCCGTAGAGCTTTCCCTCCACACGATTGCTCCGGACGCTCACTTCATAAATTTCACCGCCGGATACTGTCGGCGGCCAGTCGCGCCGGTGATCGGTGTAGAAAGAAAACGTGCCGAGAGTGCCCGCAATGTCCGGTACGCCCATTCCGGCAAGGGCCCTGCCGGGAGCTTTGACCGGCGGGAAGTTGACCGGCATGCGAAAGATCGTTGAGCGCAGGCCATGCTCGCCGAACATCTGCCAGAAAGTTGTGCCCTTGCGCAGCATGTGGACGCCGCCACCGGAAGTCGGAAACGACCACGAGCCGATGTTGACCGGCTTGCCACCTGGATCGGCTTTGGCCATGGAAGAATAGGGTGCCATCGTGTCGTAATCGACATGGATGAAATCGTAAATTCCGTGCCCGCCCGGATCCATTCCCGTCATGAATGTGGACCAGGCGACCGGGCTTTGCGGAGGCATGGTCGTTTGCAACGGTCGGAAATCTCCTTCCGCCATCAAGGCCTTGAAGTTCGGCATCCGCCCTTGATCAACGAACGTCTGCAACAGTTTCGGATCCATCCCGTCAATGCCGAGCACCATGACCTTCTTGTTGGCCGCCGACAGATCGACAGCGCCGAAAAGCCAACAGCACAGGATCAACAACAAGGAGGCCAGGCTAGGTTGTGAATGATGGCTCTGCTCGGCAGACTGCAGCCGGTTCGTTTTCGCTCTGGTGTTTCGCTCGCTGCCAGGTTGCATCATGATCTAATCTCCTCGGTCTGTCCGAACTCAAGCCGCCCCAAGGTTGCCAGAGCTTCGTCAAAATGCGGAATGCTAAAAGTGAATGAGAAGCGTGTGTCGCTCCCGAAGTTGCCGTAGTGACCACTCGCAGCGCCGTGAACAATCTTGATGTTGCTGCCGAACGTATGTCGCAGTGAATTGACGAGAGCGGTGCGGCTGAACTGACGTTCAGAAGGTGCTGGGTGTGTGCCGTGGGCCAGCACGACAAGAGATGAGACCAAATCATGAGCGATGGCGCCGTGTTCAACGCCGATATCGGCCACTTGGCCCATGCGCTCTCCGATTTGCATGGGCGTGTCACCGCGCACAAAGGCCAGGATTAATTCAATATGTCCGGGCGTGATCGAGCGCCCATCCGGCAAGCCATCCAAAAGGGACGAGGACGCCTGCGGCGAGAGGTACTTTGCCAGCGTCCGTTCTACTTTTCTTCGTTGGAAGGGCGACCCAAACATGCGTGCTAAACTAAGTTTGAGGTTTCCAATTTCCATCCGCTGAGCCGTCCGGGCTGGCGAGCACGACCGTGTAGCCATCGAGGTCGCGCAGCCAGACTTCCCAATGGTTCGGACCGCCGTTGCCATCGGGCGGATTGCGATGGCGCTGCAGGACAATCTCAGCCTTCAGTTCTCCAGCGCGCGCCACTGCCCCGTCGAAGTCTTCGATTCCAAACCACAGGAGCACGCCATTTCCATGCGCGAGGTTCGGATCGCCGATGGCACCATGATGATGCTCCACATCCCACCGGTGCAATTGAAGGATCAACCTGCCACCCGAGGTGAGTCGCTCATACTCGCGACCGCCATGTTCGCTCTGACAGCCGAGGAGGCTTTGATACCAGCGACTGCTCGCCTCAACGTCGCGCACGCAAATCAAGGGTTGTGGATGCATGGAAACTTGGTGATCTATTGCGCACTTGCCTGCCGTTCGACAAATTCAACAACATTGGCACGCTTCGGTTCGCGCACCAAACTTCGTGGCTGCGTTGTGTATTTTCCATTCATGATGGCCTTGCCATCCATGTGAGCGGGAATCGGGACCCCAAACAAATCGAGCACTGTCGGGGCAATATCCATGATGCTCGGTTGGGCAACGTCGATCCGACGGTTGCAGAAGAGCATCCCAGGAACTTCCGGTGGGTTCATGTTGTGATCGCCGCTCCAGGGACGTGTGTTGTCCGAAATCACCTTTTCGCCGAAGCCGCCGGTCACGGTTTCCCATGCGACGCGATAGCCCGGCGCGAAACCAACCACGAGGTCAGGCGCGTCCACAACGTAAGGACCTTTGTAGGCTTGTTCCCGATCATACACCTCGCTGATTGGAGAACCGGAGTGCTCTGGATCGCGAAGCGACTTCAGCTTCTCAATGATCTCCCGTTTCAAGCGCGCGGCGTCTTCCTTCGGCACAATCCCCTTGGCCTCGCGACCCGCGATGTTCAGGTAAATGCCGCCGAACCCGACCGCGTACGCTTGCGTCTTCGACCAGTCCACGCGCTGCAGGAGATCCGGAGTTTTGGCCGCCAGGTTCTCCGTCAGGTAGCCGTTCTGTTGCAGCCAGCGATTGAGTTCGACCGCGCGCCGAAACGGTTTGAATCCGTGGTCGGAGAGCACCATCAGCACGGTTTGATCGTCGATCTCCTTCATCACTCGCCCGACGAGACCGTCCATTTGAATGTAGAGATCACGCACCACGTTGGCGTAACGCTCGTCGTTCACACCCACTCCCCAGCGTTCGTCTTTGTGAAAGCGGAAGAACATGTGCTGAATCCGGTCGGTGATGTCGAACACGCACACAACCGCTCCCCGGCGGGTCTTGCTGAGGGCGTCGAAGAACATCGTCTCACGCTCCTGATGGATGTCCTGGGCTTGACGGAAAAACGCATCCTCACCGATGACCAGCTCGTTCAGTCCGGAAGTGTCCTCGGCGACACCGAGCGTGGCGAAGGGCCCTTGCTTCTTCGCGAGATAAATCGAGTAGGAAACGGGATGCGAAATCGGCAGGGCCGGACTGCCCGGATCGATCTGTATCGGTGTAACGTAGAGCCGAACGTGTGGCTTTTGGTCCAACAGAAGAAACCGCGCGATGGCTTTGACGGTGAAGCCGACCGCCGCTTTGTAGGAGAGTGTCACCCAAGGAGTGTATTCGTTCTGGCGCAGTTCGATGGTTTGGTCAGGAAGTTTGAGCTGTGCCGCGGCTGATCCGTTCTTTGCGGTGATGATCGAAAAGGGGATTCGCAATTCGCCGCCGTCCTTGACGAGTGTGTTCTCGGGCCCCGGCAATTCTCCCCTGGCTACGCCCTCGACGAGATCAAACGGACATTGCTGCCCGCTGACGAGAGTTCGTTGATCCGTCTTGTCGGTCGTGAAATAGAAGTAGGTTCCCTGGCTGCCCTTCACGTCGGGGACATTCATTGCCGAGAGCAAGACGCCGTTGAACTTTTCCGGAGGGAACGTGATGGGCACACGCAGCACCGTGCTGAAAACCCCAAACTTGCCGAGGATCGACCAAAACGACTCGCTCTTCCGGCCGGCGGCGATGGATGGTTTGCCAAGCGGAATCAGGTATTTCCCCAGCTTGAGCGTGCGTCCCGGAGCGGTGACATTCGCCGAACTCAATTCGGGCATGAGCGACTTTCGATTTGGAACCAGGAAATCGTAAATGCGATGTTTTCCTGGATTGCAGCCGGTCTGGAACGAAGACCAAGCCACGGGCGACTCGGCAGGGAGCGTCGTTCCCAGCCGGGCAAAAGCTCCGGCTTCGCGCAGCTTGGAAAAGTTTGGGAGCAAACCCTCATTCATCCACTTCTCCGTCAACTCTGGATCTTGTCCGTCCAAACCGACGATGACCACCCTCCGGGCCTTCGCGACACCAGCGCGCTTCGGGCGGAAGATTCGTTTTAACACCCAGCGAAATGGCCACGTGAGGAGCACGACAAACGCGGACGCCAGCGCGGCAAAGAGGACGAAGAAAGTGGAAACGATGGTGAAACCAGCACCAGGCCCGAGGTAGGCCTGAGCCACTTGCGGTTGGAATAGTAGGGAAACCGCCAGCAGGGCGAGAATTCTCCGAAGCCACAATTTGTGTTGTGACCCTTCGAAATTCCTCCTCTCCCGCCCTTCGGGCACCCTCTCCTCCATCCCAAATGGAGGAGGGGGCTGGGGAGAGGAGGCGCTCCGGTTCATGGGAAGTTTCCTGTTCCGAATGGACCTGCTCACGGACCATGAACTCCTGACTCCCCATGAATTCAAAGCGGCCATGAATCGTTGTTTTCCATTTATGGCCGCTATGAATTCATGGGGAAGGAGGTGGATGGGAAGCCTCATGAATTCAGGAACGGCTCGTGGCGGCTTGTCTATTGCGGTAAAGGTTGGATTCAACGGCTCCGGCCATCGCCTCCACGTTCAGGTTCCGGCCCAGAAACGTGTTGATGCGTCTGGCTGCGTCCAGAGGATCCGCCACCACTTCCGGATAATCGAGGTAAAGCACCTGGAAGTTCGGTATGTGGGCCAGTTGGTAATAAACCTTCTTCAAGTGGAATTCGTAGTTCGCCCGCATCTTCCCGTCCGGGACCAGCGTGCCGCCCGCGCCACTTCGGTCGAGCATCTTGTTCTGCGAGCGAAGAACCTCCTCGATGTTGCGCCGCATGAAAATCACCTGGTAGTTCATGTCCAATGGCAGGTCCTGCAGGAGGAAGGAAATCGTCTTGATGACCTGTCCACGATATTGTTTGAGCCAACTCTTGTCGGTGGTCTTGTCGATTTCTTTGATACGTTCGAATTCGTGGTAACCCTTCGGGTTGTCTTCGTCTGGCGTTCGAACCTTGTCCGTGACGATCGGCATTCCGCCCTTCTCCAACATTTGCATGAGCATCGAAGTGCCCGAGCGCGGCAGGCCAGAGACCAGCACCACGGGCCGACCATAGCGAATGCGGTAGTACAATGACTTCATGGGGCAGCAGGGACGAATAGCTCAACCAAACTGAAATGCATTTCCCTCACTGGCCACCATCCTTTTTCCCGGTGCCAGCGCCGGCAGGAGCATTCGTAGTCGTGGTCGCATTGGTGGTGACATTCATCGCCGGCCGGGCCGGCGTTCCACCTCCGACGTAGCCCAAAGCTCGGAGCCGCCGCAACTCTTCGGAACTCAGTTGCGTGGTCATGGTCTCATCACTGGGAAGTTTCGCCGTGCGCGCGAGGACTTTCCATGATTCCAAATTATTGGTGAGGGCTCCTAGTTGCGACACAGAGCCATCGGACTTGATGACATTCGTCAGATTGAGGTTGTCAATCGGGTGCTCGTAAAGTTCTTGTTTGGCTTCTGGATCGACTTCCTTGCGCACCAGCTTCCAACCGCGGTCAATGATGCCAAAATGCGGCTTCGGCACTTTATTTGTCGAGGCGCCGCCGGGCGGAGGGGCGGTATCGACCATCGTCTGAGTGATCGCGGGCTGCTCCTGCCAGGTGGCCGCTCCGCTTCCATTCAGAAGGGGCACCAGGCTTCTGCCTTGCATATTCGTTGGTCCGTTGATTCCCACGAGCTCGAGAATGGTGGGCATGATGTCGAGGTTTTGAACCTGACGATCGATCATGACTCCCTTCTTTATGTCGGGGCTGTTAGGCCACCGGTAAACCAATGGCACCTGGTTCAACTCGCCATAAACGCTATGGCCGTGAAAGAGCTGGTTATGCTCCCAGAATTCCTCACCGTGATCGGCCCCCCAGACAATCAGCGTATCCTGGTCGAGCCCCATCTCACGCAACGCTTCGAGCAACCTCCCGATCTCCGCATCCATTCCCCGGATCGAGCCGTCGTACCAATCCTTATAGATCTTCAACAGTTCCTCGGGATCATGCCCAGTCTTCGCCACGTAATCGTCCTTGTGCGGCAAGCCAAATATGCCCTCGACCTTGTGTTTGCTGATGTCCGCATCCAATTCCGCCATGCGCTCCCTGGCACCCGGAGCACCCCAGAGGGTGTCGTAGGGAGGACGCGGCCGGAATGGGGAATGCGGATCAAACACATGCAGGAAAGCGAAAAAGGGCGCATCCTTGTGTTCCTTGATCCAGGGGATGAGCCGGTCCACATAGTGTCGCGCAGTCTTGGCGCGGTAATCATTATCTGAAATGGACGAGGACTCGTGCAATTCGTCGTAGCCCTGGTGCATGTTGTTCATCTTGCCGGTAAACGCCACCGACGAATACGCCACGGTTGAGTAACCTTCCTCACGGAAGACTTCCGCGAGCGTCTTCGCCGATGCCGGCAGGGCGTGTTCCATGTCGATAACCCCGCTCGAGAGGGGATAGAGTGAGGTCACCATGGAAGGAACCGACACCTTCGTCCACGTCCCCTGGGAGATTGCATGACTGAAGGCGACACCTTCATCAGCGAACTTCTTCAGGTGGATGACCGTCTCGCGTGGATAGCCGTAAATGTTCAAGTGATCCTTGCGTAAGGTGTCGGTCACCAGAAGTATCACCCCGCGCGGCTTGCGGTTGGCTTGTGATCCGCCGCTCGCCGTTGTGGATGGCACGGCGGCAACATGACTTCGAATTGTCGGTGAGCCCCAATAGCCCCACAGCCCCTTCTTCTCACCCGTGAGCGCAAATTCCAGCAAGATGCTTTTTCCAGCGTAGGCAGCGAGATCTATCCGCGCCGTTTGCCAGCGATTCGGAATCGTGACGGTGCGGTCGAAGACCACGGCCGGAGTAGCTTCTTTTGAGGCATCGCGATTGGAAATTGTCAGCTTGAACTTGACCGGTGCGTCCTCCCTGGTTCCGAACGCGAAATCCAGCCGCGCCTGCTGTGGCAGTTCACGCACTGGAATCTTGATGACTTCGGGAGTCTTCGCCGCCAGCGCAGCGTGATAGATTTCGGCCAATCCTGCCCACTGCTGCCCCGACGGTTCTTTGAGCTTCTCTTCCTTCTCGCTGATGAACCGCACGGACTCGATGGAGAATTTCGCGGACTTGCACTCGTGGAAGGCAATCGAGAAATGGCGAAAAACTCCGGCGCTCTGATTTGTCCCGGAAGGACCGCGACCAGGCTGAACTTCAAACCGGTAGGTGTTGAGTTTGTCCGCCACCACCTCAAGCGCGTTGGTCCACGTTTCAGACCGCGATGCCCACTTCGTCATTTCGGAATCTTCCACCGCAGTGTTTCCATCGAACCGCAGCCCAACCTGCTTTGCTCCTGAAATGTTCATGGCCATTTCAATGAACTTTACCGACTCGGAGCCGCTTCGATTCTTGTTCAGCGCGAATTGGAGGACCGGCGTCGGCCCCGTGATGTCGCCTTTGAGCTGGGCTTGTTCAGTCTTCAGCCCGGCGATGTCGTTGAGGGCGCGGAACCCGAGTGCCGGCCCCGTAGTCAGGGCGGACCGGGGGCTGTTGGTGTCTGAGTTTGGGGGAGGGGCCCACGGCGTCATGTCATGAGCCCGCCATTCGATACGAGGCCAGCCTGCGTCCTCCGGGTTGAGCTTTCCGCTCAAATCCTCCGGCTGAAAAAGGTCGAAAAGACGGAAGACAGTGGCCTTGCCCTTGTGTGACTCCTTTTGCTGACACCCTGCCCAGATCAGGCAAGCGACTGAGCAAAGAAGAATGGAGAACTTGCCGACTCTTGTGACGAAACCTGATCCGCAGGAACTTTTCGACATAGTTGTTTTCTCGAAGCAGGGTTCAAAGATTGAAGCGATACATGTGTGACGTCGCTGGTGCTGCGTGGACCACTAGAAGAATTGGAACAGTCAGTCGAGCCAATTCAAAGCCACGCGCGGATTCAATGCCTGCTCTGCTGGTAGGGCGCTGTGTCCTCACTGTGCCGTGGCGTTGATGAGGGATACGCGTATCCGTCTGACATTCGCGGCAGTGTGAGGACACACCGGCCCTACCATGTGGTTCTCGCCGGTCACCCCCGTTCATGACGTGTTATTTTGCTCCGGGATAATTCGATGCGCGATTGACGCGGTACGGCATCCCTGCGCCGCCGCACCAGATTTGTGTCAATGGTAAGGAGCGACGCTTCTACGCTTGATGATCGTTTGAGGCGGTGAAGAGCCGACCCTCGTGCCTAGACTAGGCAAGACGCCGCGTCGGACCGTGTTCTGTTGATAACTTCGCGTGAAGCAATTTGCGCGAGTGGACTCACGTATCTCAGCATTGATCACCGCAGGAAAAGTGTTCCTGTCTCTGAGCCGGTCCGGAAGGCGGCGAGCGAGGAGTTGGAAGAAAAAGTGAAATTTTCCGGAGGGCAGAACCACTACGCCCTTGACAGTATTAAGCCATATCAACGTCTTGGCTCAAACTGTTGCCTCGCGATAGACCAAATTACGTTGGCGACTGGCGGCGGCGGTCGCCCTTCATTGCGAGGTTTGGACACATGAAAAATCTCGCGAGGCGTAGTGAGATAATAGTGCCAGTCCGCCTCTGACATCTTGAAATTCTTAACAAGCACTGGCTTGTCCCGACTGTCCTCCAAAAAGATGCTGTCATTGGTGTATCGAATTGAAACCAGGTCCGTAAACATCATCCGCTCAGATCGCTTTGCTCGTAACGCGCAAAACCTGCCGTCGTGAGTGGCAATGAGATAAACGTGGAATGTGTATTGGTAGATATGCTTAATGACGCGCCCAAGCTTTGGCTTGGCCTCAACCTCCTCGTAACGCTCCCGCAATTCCGCCACGAAGCGGTAGCCCGTAGGACTACTGCTATCATCAAAGCAGCCGTGCTTCGGCCACGGCCAACCGAGCGGCGGATCAACCCAGACAGAGCCGCCGTTGTGACGAATGAAGAACACTTCACCCCCGCACTTCGGGCAACTCGTCGGATGGCAGAAATCGCTCTCGACGCGGTAGGTGGTGAGTGCGCCCTCACTGTAACTGAATGGCTCAACCGTCTGTGTCGTAAATCCGCCAGACCAACCGCCGCCACCGCCGAGATGTCCTTCGCCACCCCAGCCGCAGCTGCATCCGGGTGGATGGTTCCATGCGTTGCACATAATGCCGCATTTATTGCTTGTGAATCGCCGATGCGCTCTCGCCGCCTAGTCAGCATGGCTTTCGTCGAGAGCGGATGATGTGGCTGCTCCCGGGAATGAGCGTGGGTTGCGAACCCGAGTACGGAACGTCGAGCCACTCGTTGTGGGAATTGCGCCCCATACAACGACGAATGACCGAGGAGCAAACACCATGAAGACTTACCTACTCAATAGTCTCGCTGCCGTCGAGACCAAAGCCTAGCTCCAGCCACGGCCCTGACCTCTGCTGGCACTCGCTCTGGCCGAGGTTTCCTCTCGTGCCTGGATGAAGGATGAGGCGCCAGACCGGGGGCTGCGGGCAAAAGGAAATCAAATGGACCGGAGCGTAGAGAAAGCCCCGCGAGATCTGCCGGGCTCGTTCAACCCCGCATAGCATTGACGCTCCTTCCCTTCGCTCAGTCGGTCAATGCTATGCCTGTTTCGTTAGGCGGCATCACCTTCATAACTCCGACGACTTCGCGCTGAACGCGCGCTAATGACTGGCTCAGGACTTCATTGCCGGGGCGCTATCCGTTGTTCGATTTTGGAAGCAGAACATTAGCCTGCGCAAACCAAACAGCCCCACTGCCGCGCTCCCGAACAAATCCCGCCAGCTTGAAGGGGCGCTCGTAAACATTAAACACTGGACGCTCTTTCAAAACTCCCACGTTACGACGAGGCCAAGGCTTGTCGGAGCGGCTGGAGACAAGAAAAACGCCGCTTGGGCGACTGTCTCCCCGATTTTCACGGGAGCCGTCCGCGCTCCGCCGTTCGCGCCGTGTTT
>SXGU01416366.1_pt1 | contig 12329 bp, 11 predicted proteins | sample 3174531 | NCBI WGS metagenome assembly SXGU01 (sample SAMN11356863, study PRJNA531348) | freshwater metagenome | isolation source: freshwater sample F1-140 | place: China: Fuxian Lake, Yuxi | collected 2017-12-25 | reverse complement strand
CGGGAATTCAATGTTTAAAAAACCAAAACAAAAAACATAACAAGAAAAATATATAAACTATTTTTTTAATATAAAAATATTTTTTAATTTTTTTTAAATTTATTTGAAAAACTTAATTTGAATCAAATTTCAACACTTTTACATTTAATATAAACAAAACAAAAAAGGGACACAAACCTTTATGTCCCTATAATTGTTTCTACAACAAAAAAAGTAGTTTGGTCTGTATCTTAAACTCAATCCATAATTTTTCTTAGGAACGCAGGTTTTTCAGGATCACTTCTATCAATTTTAGAGACCACTGCTTCTCTATTTTCTTTTGCAACAAATCCTTTTACTTCAATTCCTTTTCTCACAAATGTTGGAATATCCATACTTTGAATTCCATTTTCAACTATTGATATATTTTCAAAAAGAGTAGGAGAATGTTTTAGAGAAATTTTATTTCTATTAAATCCCGTTGCTATAACTGTAACACGCATTTCGTCATTCAAATTATCATCAATCACCGCACCAAGAATTACATTTGCGTCTTCTCCCGCATTTGAACGAACAACATTTGCTGCTTCATCAAACTCACTCATCGTCATAGATGAAGACCCAGTTATATTTACTAAAACTCCTCTTGCACCGTTTATTGAAACATCTTCTAAAAGTGGAGAAGATATTGCTCCATTCGCAGCATCAATTGCACGATTTTCACCAACTGCAACAGATGAACCCATCAAAGCATCACCACTTTCTTTCATCACAGTTTTAACATCAGCAAAATCTACATTGATAAATCCCGGAACAGTTATGAGTTCAGAAATTCCACGAGTTGCATTGTATAAAATATCATTTGCACGATTAAGTGCTTCAACAAGTGGAGTATTTCTTTCTACAATTGAAAGAAGTTTTTGATTTGGAATTACAATCAAAGTATCCACATTTTTTTTGAGTTCAGAAATTCCAGTTTCTGCTTGAAACATTCTCTTCTTTCCTTCAGAAGTAAATGGTTTTGTTACAATTGCAACTACAACTGCTCCAATACTTTTAGCAATACTTGCAACAACTGGAGCAGCACCTGTTCCTGTTCCACCACCTTCTCCAAGTGTTAAAAACACCATATCACTTCCACTTAAAACTTGTGAAATTTCTTCTGCATCTTCTTCTGCTGCTTTTTGTCCGATTGAAGGATCTGCACCAGCACCAAGACCTCTTGTCAAACTTTTTCCAATTTGAATTTTTTTTGTTGCTCTATTTTTTTCTAATGCTTGAAGATCTGTATTTATTGCAACAAATTCAACACTTTGAAGTCCTTTTTCAATCATATTGTTGATGCAATTTCCTCCACCTCCACCAATTCCAACAACACGAAGTTTTGCTTTCCCATCATAATAATTATTGTATAATTCTATCATTGTAGTAATTTATTTTTTTGTTTTTAAAAATTTATATTTGTTTAAACCAATTTAAAATTTTAGAGAAAAAAGGTCTTTCTTCTATTTGTTCAACTTCTGATAATTTTTTTTTTTGTCTATGAAATGCACTAATTACAAGTCCGCAACAAGTCGCATACTTTGGATATTCAATTTCCTTCACCAATCCTAATGAAAACCCAGTTGGAATTCCAATTTTAATTGGCATATCTAAAATTGAATGTGCAATATCTTTTGTTCCGTTCAACATTGCAGTTCCTCCCGTAAAAACTATACCAGCAGAAAGTTGTCTATAATATCCCGAACGACGAATCTCTTCAAATACAAGTTCAAAAATTTCTTCCATTCTTGCTTGAATTATTCTTGAAAGATTTGTTTTGGAAATTTCAACTGGACTTCTTCCCGCAATTCCCGGAATTGTAATAATTTCATCCGATAATACATTTGGCAAAAATGCAGAACCATATTTACATTTTATTTCCTCTGCTTGTTCATTTAAAATACCAATTCCTTTTTTTATATCTTGTGTTATATGATATCCCGCATAAGGAATAGATGCAATATGACGAATAACTTTATCTTCAAAAATAATTACATCAGTTGTTCCACTTCCAATATCTACTACACAAACTCCAAGTTCTTGTTCTTCTTCAATCAATGTTGAATAACTTGAAGCAAGTGACTGAATCACAATTTCTTGAACTCTAATTCCACAAGATTCAACACATCGTCTTATATTTTGTAAAACACTTGAAACTCCAGTAACAATATAAACTGTTGCTTCCAAACGAATACCATTCATTCCAATTGGATCAGTAAAACCAGATTGCCCATCAATTACATAATGTTGCGGAAAAACATGAATTATTTCTCTATCATTTGGAAGAGCAACTTTTCTTGTATCACGAATCAATCTATTTACATCGTTTTTTGTAATTTGATTTTGCGTATTATTTATTGCAATAACTCCACGACTTAATAAACTTTGAATGTGTTCTCCCGTAATACCAACACTTGCTGAATGAATTTTTACTCCCGACATTTCCTCTGCTTTACTTATAGCAACTTTGAGAGAATTAAGTACTTTTTCAAAATTCATAATCACACCACGACTTATTCCTTCTGAAATTGATTCACCAATTCCAATGATGGACAATTGATTTTGATATTCAGAAGCAATAACAACGCAGATTTTTGATGAACCAATATCAATACCAACAAAAAGTTCTTTTTCAAGTTCTTCTTTTTTTACCACATCAAATCAATTAAATTTTCCATTTTACAACAATCTCATTTTCAAATCTTGCATCAATAAATTCAATATTATCTAAAACAGTTTTGCCTTTTAAAACTTTGCTCCAAAAAATATAAAAATTTTTAAGTTGTGATGCTTCGTTTCCTTTTCCAAAATAAATTGGAACAGCATTTTCAATTGAATTTACAATAACATCTCCATTATTTTTTACACGAATTTCACTAATAAATTCATATGTATTTGGAAAATCTTTCTTTGCAATAGAAAGCAACTTCAATGCGTTTTCATATTTTTTTGAAAGACAGTTTTTTTTTATAATGTCATTTTGAATATTGATGATTGGAAATAAAAATTCCCTTTCTTCAAGTTGTGGCATTACAAATCCATCTTCATCAAAATAAATTATTTCATTTTTTACACACATTGCAATTGGTTTTCTTTCTTCAATTTTAATTTGGATTTCAGAAAACGAAATATTTTTTTCCACTTTTACATTTTTTACCCAAAGATTTCTCAATACATTTTTTTCAAATTGAATATCCGACATTGAAAATAAGAGTGAATCATTTTCTATATCAAGAAAATTTAAAATTTCATTTTTCTGTAAAGTTATATTCCCTCTTATAGAAATTTTTTTTACACGAATTTTTTCTTTCCAAGAAGTTGAAAGATGTTCTAAATATGCAATTGATAATAAAATTGATACAGTTACAAAAATATGGAAAAATAAAAACTTATTTTTTTGCATAAACAATTCCTTTCAATTCATCTTCTTCAAATCCTAGAAGTTTGACTTCCATTTCAAGTTGAATTTGTTTTTTGTCTTTCACCGTTTTTATGATTTCTTTTACTATTGATAAAATATCGTTTGCAGTTGCATTTCCTAAATTCACAATAAAGTTAGAATGTTTTTCTGAAACTTGCGCATCTCCAATTCTAAATCCTTTGAATCCAATTTCCTCAATAATTTTTGCTGCGTAATTTGGATATGGGTTTTTGAAAATGCTTCCACAGTTTGGAAAATTGAGTGGTTGAGAACTATTTCTTTTTTTAAGCAACATTGCTCTAACAGAACGTAATTCTTCAAATTTTCCTTTTGGAAATTTAAATCTTGCACTCAAAATAATACTTTTGTTACTTTGAAAATTTGAAAATCTATATGAAAAATTTGCTTCATCTTTTGTAACTATTTTTATTGTTCCATTTTCAAACACTTTAACATCAATTAAATAATTTGAAATATCGTTTCCATAAGCACCAGCATTCATAACTATTGCACCTCCAATTGTTCCAGGAATTCCAGATAACATTTCAACACCTTGAAAATTATTTTTAATACAAAAATCCACAAATCTATTCATTAAAACACCAGTTTCAATAGTAATGATATTTTCTTCATCAATTTCAATATTTCTCAAACTTTCCAAATTTAAAACAGCACCAATAATTCCTCTATCACTTACAATTATATTTGTTCCATTTCCAATTATAATTAGTGGAATATGGTTTTCATTCAATAAATTCAATATGTTTATAAGTTCGCTTTCAGAATTTGGTTCAATATAATAATCTGCAATTCCACCAACTTTAATTGAAATATGAAATTTCAATGGTTCATTGAAAAAAATTTTACCTTCTGAAACTACATTCTGAAAATTAAAAACATTATTTTCAACTTCTACCATCACTTTAACTTATTCAAAAACTCTTCACCAAATTTATAAATATCACCAGCTCCCATTGTAATTACAACATCTTTTTCTCTCACAATTTTTAAAAGATAATTTGCAACTTCTTTTTTATCTTTCACATAGTGAACATCTTTGTGACCAAATTCCTTTGCAGCATTTGAAATTAACTCTCCCGTAATTCCTTGAATTGGCTCTTCACGAGAAGGATAAATATCGGTTACAACTAAAACATCGGAAAGCAAAAATGCTTTCCCAAATTCTTCATAAAAATCTCGTGTGCGAGAAAATAAATGTGGTTGAAACACACACACAATTCTTCTTTTAAAGGAATTTTTTGCACCAAGTAAAGTTGCTCTGCATTCAGTTGGATGATGTGCATAATCATCATATAAAGTAATTCTATTGACCTCACCTTTTTTTTCCCATCTTCTATAAACACCTTGAAATTTTTCAATTCCAGATTTTATTTTTTCAAATGGAATTTTTAACTCTAAAGCAACTGAAATAGATGCAAGTGCATTTTGAACATTGTGAACTCCAATTGTGTTCAAAGATATTTTTCCAATTTCAAGATTATTTTTCAAAACTGTAAAATCAGTTTTATTTTCTTTATAAATTATATCCACTGCTTGAACATCTGCTTGTGGATTTAATCCATAAGAAACAACTTTTTTCTTTTTCAAATGAATCATTATATCTTGTAAAGATGTTTCATCCAAACATAATGTAACAAATCCATAAAATGGAACTTTATTTGCAAACTGAATGAACGCTAACTTTATATCTTCCAAATCACGATATGTATCAAGATGATCTGTATCAAGTGTTGTGAGAACTGCAATTGTTGGAGTAAGCGAAAGAAATGATCTATCAAATTCATCTGCTTCTACAACTATAAAATCTCCTTTTCCCAATCTTGCATTCGTTCCACCAAAACTATGAAGACGACCTCCTACAATTACAGTTGGATCTAAACTCCCTTCAAGTAATACAAGTCCTATCATTGAAGTTGTAGTTGTTTTTCCGTGAGTTCCAGCAACACCAATTCCATATTTCAATCGCATAACTTCAGCTAACATTTCTGCACGACGAATTACTGGAATTTTTCTTTTTTGTGCCTCAATAATTTCTTCATTATCAAATGGAACTGCTGAAGAATACACAACAACATCTACATCATTTTCAACATTATTTTTGGAATGCCCTTCAAAAACTTTTGCACCAAGTTTTTCAAGTCGTATTGTAACTTCGTTTAAATTTTTATCTGAACCAGAAACTTGAAATTTTTGATCAAGCAAGATTTCGGCAATTCCACTCATTCCACTTCCACCAATTCCAACAAAATGTAATTTTTTTATAGAAGCAAACATCTATTTTTTTATTTATCTAAAAGTAATTTAAGAGAAATCAATAACATTATTATTGCAAAAATTTTTTTCATCATTTCGTTCGAAAAATGATTTGTAAATAAACTCCCAAAGTATGCACCAACCAAATATCCAATAGCAAGAAACATTGCAACTTGTATATTTATATTTCCATGCTTATAATATTCCATAACAGCAAAAATTCCAACAGGAAGAAGCAACATTGCAAGAGAAGTTCCTTGAGCCATTTTTTGAGAAAACCCAAAAAATAAAACTAATGATGGAATAACAAGAACTCCTCCACCAACACCAATAAAACCACTTAAACCTCCGACTAAAATTCCAAGCAAGATAAAAAGAAAATTTTCCATAAAACTGCAATTTTTTGTGTTAAATATTTTTCATTGATTTTTCTTCAAATTAAAATTTGAAGAAATTCTTTTAACTTCATCCAAAAGTTCTCTACTTTTTTCATATCGTTTTATTTTTATTCGCAACGGAAAAGATAATTTTTGAGTTCTTACAACTGCAATTTTAAATCTTCCTTCTGAAAATTTTTTTTTCTCTTTGCTAATTTTTATCGATGAAATTTCAGAAAATAAAATTTCTTTTTCACTTGTTCTTGTCCTTAAAATCAATCTGTCGTTTGTAATCACTATTTTTTTACTTTTGAACAAATTCAAAATTAAATTAAATAATGCAATCAAAATAAAAACAACCACAATCAAAAGAATTGGATCTTTAAAAATAAATTCAAACTTGTTTTCAATAAATTGACCTTTTATGAATACATAAATCAAAAATGTTATTAAATACATCAAGAGTTGTAAATAATAAGTATCTAATTTGTATTTAAAAATTTTACTTTCCATGGTTTTATGTTTTGGATAAATTCACAATGTGATTTACAATTTCATTTACTGAATTTTTATTTGCCAAACTTATCGCACTTTTTTCAAGTGATTTTATTTTAGTTTCGTCAAACAAAATTTTAAAAATTTTTTTTTCCAATTCGTTTTCTATATCACTATCTAAAATAATTTCTGCTGCATTTTTTTCAGATAAAAATTTAGCATTTTCATATTGGTGATTTTCAGATGCAACTGGATATGGAATAAGTATTGATGCTTTTCCAAAATATGTAAGTTCAGAAATTGTAGTTGCTCCCGCACGACAAATTACCAAATCAGAAATTAAGTATGCAAAATCCATTCTATCTATAAATTTTTTAAGAGAAATATATTTGGTTTTAAAATTTAAAACTTTAGTTTGAATTTTTTCAAAACTCGTTTCACCTGTTTGCCAAATAATGCGAATATTTTTTTCAAGTAATTTATCAATAATATTTATTATTGTATTATTAATTGAAGATGCTCCCAAACTTCCACCAAAAATCAAAATTGTTTTAAAACTTTCATTCTCATTAAAACCAAAATAATTTAATGCTTCACTTTGCGAAATATTTTTTCCAAATTTTACTGGATTTCCAGTTAAAAAAATTTTTTCTTGTTTCACTTTAAAAAACTTTCTTGCTTCCTCAAATGAAATATGAATTTCATCCACAAATTTGGATAAAATTTTTGTTGTAATTCCTGGAAAAATATTTTGTTCATGAATTAAAGTTGGGATTTTTAAAATTGACGAAACAAAAACTATTGGACCACAAACATATCCTCCAGTTCCAACGACAACATTTGGTTTTATTTTAAGCAAAAGAAAAAATGATTGTATAAAAGAAAAAATAAGTTGAAAAATTAAAATAAAATTTTTTATAGAAATTTTTCGCTGAAATGAATTTGCAGAAATAAAAAATATTTCAAAACCTTTTTGTGGAACTATTTTTGATTCAATTTTATTTTTTGTTCCAACAAAACATATTTTAGAATTGGGATATTGCGTTCTAATTTCAGAAGCAATAGTAATCGCAGGAAAAAGATGACCTCCTGTTCCACCAGCAGCAAATAAAATTTTTAACTTTTCACTTTGCATAAAGTTTAAAATTTCAGGTTAAGTTGATTTCCTTCAATTTCTTCTGTGTATTCATTTTCAAATTCATTATTTTCATCCCTTAATATATCTTGAAATTTTTCTCCAGAAATTTGTTTTGTAATGTTAAAAAAAATTCCAATAAAAAAAGATGAAGTAATAAGTGCCGTTCCTCCTTCACTTAAAAATGGTAGTGGAACCCCTGTATTTGGAAACAAACTTAACGCAACTCCCATATTTAAAAATGCTTGCATTGAAATGTTTAAAATTATTCCAACCGAAATTAAACGAGCAAATTCATTCTCAATTTTTATTATTGTTTTACATCCAAAAAAAAATAAGGATAAAAATAAAGTCGCAACAAATAATGTTCCAATAAATCCATAATCTTCTCCAATGATTGCATAAACAAAATCATTTGTTGGTTCTGAAAGATGAAAATCTCTTTGCTTACTTTTTCCCGGTCCTTCACCAAAAATTCCACCGTTCCCAAAAGCAACAAGTGCTTGTTCATTTTGGTTTAATGTGTAATCTTGTTTTTCTTTTCCATTCAAAAAATTTTCAACTCTTTTAATTGCATAATCATTGTATGTATAAATCAATAATGCTGCGATAATAACCATCAGAAAATAAGTTCCGATAACTTGTTTTATGTTTGTTTTTGCAAAAATGAAAATTAAAAAACTTGTTGCAATGATAATAAGAGAAATAGAATTGTGCGGTTCAAATAAAATTAATAAGACACAACAAATTACAAATAGAAATTTTGGTAGAAATCCATAAATATAATTTTGTAATGGATAATTTGTTTTATTTGCAATTGAATGCGATAAGTAAAAAATAAGAATATATCTTGCAAATTCCGATGGTTGAAATGAAAATCCAAAAATTGAAAGCCATCTATGCGTGTTATTTATTTTGGGCATAAAGTAAACGGCAATTAAAAATAAAATAGTTACAAATAAACCTATTTCAATAAAATTGAGTTTTAGGTTTTTTCCAAATGAAATTTGTTTTGTATAAAATTGATATGGAATAAAATATCCAATAGCCAAAAATATAATACCTATCAAAGACCATAAAACATATGGAAAAACATTTTCAAATGATGGCAAAATATTTTTTGCAAATATTTTTCCCGCACCAGCACTCATTACAACTGGAATACGAAAAATCAATAAAACTAAAACTATTAAAAAAAGCGGAAGCAAAATTTTTGATTTTTGAGTCATAACTAAATTTGATTTACAATTTGTTTAAAAGTTTTTCCTCTTTCTTCATAATTATTAAACCAATCAAAACTCTTACATGCAGGTGAAAATAAAATTATATCACCACTTTTACTTTCAAGTTTGGAATGAAAAACTAATTCGTCCATAGAATTTACAATTTGTGTAGAAACTTTATTTGAAAAATTTCCTAAAATTTTTTCACTTGATTCACCAAATGCAAAAATTTTTTTCACTTTTTTCTGAACTAATTCAGAAACTTGTGAGTAATTATTTCCATTTTTTGCTTCACGACCTCCAAGTAAAAGTATGATTTTTCTATCCACATCAAACGATTCAAGTGCTTTTTGAAGTGAATCTACATTTGTAGATTTTGAATCGTTAAAAAATTGCACACCTTCAATTTCTCTAATAAATTCAATACGATGTTCAACTCCTCTAAATTCATTTATACTTTGTTCAATTGATAAAATTGGGATTTTCGAAAAAATTGCACAACCAATACTCGCCATTATGTTTTCATAATTATGTTTTCCAAAAATTTTTAAATCCTTTAAGTTGCAAACTTTTTGAGTAAGATTATTATCAACATAAAAAATATTTTCTCCTTCTTGATATAAACCAAATTGCAATTTTTCGTTTGAACTAAATGGAATCAGTTTTGACGAAATCTTTTTTTGTTCTAAAGTTTTTTGAGTATAAAAATCTGAATGGTTGAAAATAAAATAATCAGATGAATTTTGGTTTTTTAAAATTTTAAATTTTGTTAAAACATAATCCATCATATCGTCATATCTTTCCAAATGATCTGGAGCTATATTTGTAACAATAGCAATTGAAGGATGAAAATATTCAATAAATTCAAGCTGAAAACTACTTACTTCCAAAACAATAAAATCATTTTCATAAGTATCAAGTGCAAAATTTGAAAACGCATTTCCTATATTTCCTCCGACAAAAGTTCTAAATCCAAAGTTTTTAAAAATCTCTCCAATCAAAGTTGTAGTTGTAGTTTTTCCATTAGTTCCTGTAACAGCAATAATTTTACCTTTTGAAACCCAACTTGCAATTTCAATCTCACTAACAATTTTTATGTTTTTTGAAACTGCAAAATTAAGTATCGTGGAATTTTTTGGAATTGAAGGACTAACTACAATTATATCACAGTTAAAAACTTTTTCTGAATGTGTTTCACCTTCAAATGGAATTTTTAAGTTGTTTAATTCATCTATAATATTCAAATTTATTTTTGCATTATCACTTACAAAAATTTCACAACCAATTTGTTTCAACATTTTAGCAGCAGCAATTCCACTTCTTGCAGCACCAAGAATAGAAATTTTTTTTGTTTTTAATTCCTCAGCATTCATCTCAATTTTAAACTTGCAAGTGAAAAAATCATAAGTAAAATCGCTATAATATAAAATCTAGTTACAATTTTTGGTTCACTCCATCCAACCATTTCAAAGTGATGGTGAAGTGGTGCCATTTTAAAAATCCTTTTTCCCTCCCCATATTTTTTTTTCGTGTATTTGAAATAATATCGTTGTATTAAAACAGAAAGTGTTTCAATAAAAAAAACTCCTCCTATTACTGGAAGCAAAAATTCTTGTTTTAACATAATACACAATGCTCCAATTGAACCTCCAAGAGCAAGCGAACCTGTATCTCCCATAAAAATTTCTGCGGGATGTGAATTGAACCAAAGAAAACCAATTGATGCACCAACCAATGCTGAACAAAAAATTGTAAGTTCAGCACTTTGATTTAAAAAAGGAAGAAATAAATATTTACTTGTAATAAAATTTCCCGTCAAATAACTAATCACCATAAGTGATGTTGCAGCAATTCCAACAGTTCCTGAAGCAAGTCCATCTAATCCATCAGTTAAATTTACAGCGTTTGAAGATGCAGTAATTATAAAAATTACAAACGGAATATAAAAATATCCAAAATCTAAAAATGTATTTTTTAAAAACGGAACAACAGTAGATGATTTTATCGAAGGAAGATTTTTATCAAAAATTTCTGGAAAAAAATAAACTGAAATTCCCAACACACTTCCAACAATAAATTGTCCAATCAATTTATCTCTCTCAATCAAACCTTTAGGTTTCTTTTTTACAACCTTTAAATAATCATCAATAAATCCAACTATTCCAAGTGAAATTGCTACAAATAAAATTAAAATAACATATGAATTTAAGATATCTGACCAAAGAATCGAAGGAATAATTGTTGCTGATAAAATTATGATTCCCCCCATCGTTGGAGTTCCTGCTTTTTGTTTGTGCGTTTTTGGAGCTTCAGTTTTTTCAAGTTCGCCAATCTGTCTTTCTTTTAGTTTGGAAATTATTTTTGGACCTAACCAAAATGAAAAAATAAGTGCAGAAATCGTTGCAAGTGCAACTCTAAATGTTATATAACGAAAAACTCCAAAACCCGGAACCGAATAAAATTCATTTATATATTTTAAAAGATAATAAAACATTCTATTAAAATTTTTCTTTTAGAGAATTTACAATTTCATTCATCTTCATACCATTTGAACCTTTCACTAATATAATACTATTGTTTTCTATTGTATTTATTAGAGTTTTGATTAAATCACTTTTATTGTCAAAATATTTTTTAAAATTTATTTTTGTGTTGTGAAATGTGAAAATAGAATTTTTTCCAAATCCAAAAAAACAATCAAAATTATATTTGGAAATTTCTTTGCCAATATCTATATGTTCTTCTTTAGAAAATTTTCCAAGTTCAAGCATATCACCAAATACGATAATTTTTTTTCCATCACATTCCATTTTATCAAATGTAGATATTGATTCCAAAACAGAAGATGGATTTGAATTGTAAGTATCATCTATAATTACAATGTTATTTTTGCATTTTATAATTTCAAATCTACTTTTGTATGGGGAATAATTTTCTAATGAATGTTTTATATTTTCTTCAGTTATTCCAAAATGAAATGCAACTGAAACCGTTGCAAGAGTATTGTAAATATTATGGTTTCCTGCAATTTGTAAATTTAATTCTACATTTTTTTTAGAATTAAAAATTTCAATTATTGGAAAACCAAAATTAGAAATATGTTTTATTTTACATTTTATATCAGAATTTTTTTCAAGTGAATATGTAATTTTATTTGAAAAATTATCCACAATGTTAGAAATCCAAATATCATCTATATTTAAAAAGGAAAATGTATTATTTGAAAAAATACTTGTTTCTTCTTTTGCAATATTTTCAATTGAAGAAAAAAATTCCAAATGCTCTTTTCCAATATTTGTTGTGAGTGAATGAGTTGGCAACACAATATTTTTTAGATATTCAATTTCTCCAATATGGTTTGTTCCAAGTTCAAGAACGGCAAT
>SXGU01053959.1_pt1 | contig 12329 bp, 11 predicted proteins | sample 3174531 | NCBI WGS metagenome assembly SXGU01 (sample SAMN11356863, study PRJNA531348) | freshwater metagenome | isolation source: freshwater sample F1-140 | place: China: Fuxian Lake, Yuxi | collected 2017-12-25 | reverse complement strand
TGGGTAATAAAATGATAAAATACAATTTAATCAAAAACCACATAGATAAATTTGACAAGTTGAAAGAGAAAATTCACAGGCTTGATGGAGGCTTGGAATTTAACCAAAACACCCCTAACAATCAATTTATCGTTGTCGTTTTACCCATTTTGAATAGTGAGAGTAGGCTATGACAATTAAAGTTTTTATCTGCGATGACCACGACATATTACGTAAAGGTCTTCGCTCCCTCCTGCAAACTGTCCCTGATCTGGACGTTGTAGGCGAGGCAGCTGATGGGGAAACTGCAATTGAAATGATCACTGAATTAAAGCCCGATGTGATTTTGATGGACCTGCTGATGCCTGGTATAGGGGGGGTAGAAGCAATTCGTCAGTTGAGGAAGATCAATCATGAATCCAGAATATTGGTTCTTTCCAGCTCTCATGAAGATGAGTTGGTGGTCTCTTCAATCCGCGCGGGCGCAATCGGTTACCTGATCAAAACTTCTTCTCCCGATGATTTGATCGATGGTATCCGGCGTGTTTCGACTGGGCAATCTGTTTTGCCGCCTGATATTTCCAACAAATTGCTCACAGCAATGCAAGATCCCAAGAGCCCAAATGTCACCCTTACCCATAGGGAGATCGATGTGCTCAAGTTGATCGGTGAAGGCTTATCTAACCGGGACATTTCTGAGGTACTCGAGATCTCTGAAAATACGGTTATTAGCCATGTTGGACGTATTCTTAATAAATTAGAGTTAGATAACCGCACCCAGGCAGCTTTATATGCCCGAAAGCAAGGGTTGGTTCGCTAACCAATAAAGGCTTCATAAAAGCCCTGCTCATCCATCAGAGCAGGGCTTTTTTTATTTGCCATGGCCACTAAAATACGGAAAAACGGTGTGGATTGGATGGTATCATTTAATCATCCTGACTTGATAAAGAGGTGATCTGTGGAAGATGTAGTCATTATTGATGCGATCAGAACACCCATCGGAGCGTTAGGCGGCAGCCTTGCGAAGATGCGGCCTGATGACCTTGGCGCGTTTGTGTTGAAGGGATTAATTGCGCGGAACCAGATCGATCCAACAGAAATTGAGGAAGTGATCTTGGGATGCGCCAACCAGGCTGGCGAGGACAACCGAAATGTTGCCAGAATGAGCCTGTTGTTAGCGGGTTTGCCGGCACAAGTTCCGGGTGTTACTGTAAACAGATTATGCGCGTCTGGATTGGCGGCCGTAAATATGGCAGCCCGGGCCATCCGCGCTGGAGACGGGGAGATCTTTTTGGCTGGTGGCGTTGAGTCTATGTCGAGGGCGCCATATTCTCTTCCCAAGGCTGAGGCGGGTTTTTCTTTTGGTAACCTTACCGCGTACGATACAGCGTTAGGCTGGCGATATCCCAACCCCAAAATGAAAGAGCGTTACGGCACTGATAGCATGGGTGAGACAGCAGAAAATATTGCTGCCCTTAAACCCCACATCACAAGAGAAAAACAGGATGCTTTCGCGGTGGAATCGCATCGGAAGGCAATACATGCCATCGATTCCGGAAAATTCGCCCAGGAGATCTTGCCAGTGGAGATCGCCCTGAAGAAAGGGGAGATCGCATTGGTTGACACTGACGAACGGCCGCGGCGGGATACGAGCATGGAAACCCTTGCGAAATTAAAACCCGCTTTTAAGGCCGAAGGTGGTTCTGTGACCGCGGGAAATTCCTCTGGCCTGAACGATGGCGCTTCGGCGATTTTAATGATGTCGGCCAAAAAAGCACAGCAGCTACACCTTACCCCAATGGCGAGGATCGTATCGATGGCTTCCGGGGGCGTATTACCCTCGGTCATGGGGTTGGGTCCGGTTCCTGCTACTCAAAAGGCTTTGCACCGTGCCGCATTACGCGTGCAAAATCTCGATCTGGTAGAGCTCAACGAAGCGTTTGCGGTGCAATCGTTGGCGGTCATCGAAGATCTTGGTCTTGATCCACAAAAGGTGAATGTAAATGGCGGGGCGATCGCATTGGGCCACCCCTTGGGTTGTTCAGGATCAAGGATCCTGACTACGCTGTTACATGAGATGCGTAGAACCGAAAACGCAAAATTTGGCTTGGCTACACTTTGCGTAGGCGTTGGCCAGGGCGAGTCCACCATTATCGAACGCTTATAGGGACGTTCAGATGGGAATGGAGATATCTATGAAAAAGTCCATCCTGGGTTCGGTGTTGATATTGGCGTTGATGGTGGTTTCGTGCTCTGTTCCGCCTGTGATGGTTGATCAGGCTTCTACTGACCCAACGGCCGTGCCGATAACTGAATCTACCGCTACGGTTCAATTGGAGGAAGCAAAAACTGCGCTTCCAGAATCATCGCAAACCGCGGAGGTAGCCATCCAACCATTGGATATCGCCTGGATTTGGATGGCGGATGCCCGGTCTGGCTGGGCGTGGTCGAACGAAAATGAACAGATCAGCCATTTAGTGACCACCCAGGATGGGGGGCGAACGTGGAGTGACGTAACCCCCGAGGATCTTGGAACGGTGATCGGCAACGAGTTTTTGGATGCCCAAACCGCCTGGGTATCTGCAACCGATGCAAACGGGCAATGGCGACTGTTGGGTACACTCAATGGTGGCCAAAGTTGGAAGGTGCTTCCCATTGTTGAAGCGATCCAATATTCAAATCTGAAGATTTTTACTGCGCTGGAGGGGGCTGCCATCATCACCGGTGGCGCAGCGGGCAGTGCTTATTACACGATCTATGAAACCACCGATAGCGGAAATGAGTGGTCTTTGGTGCCGTTGCTTTCACCGACTGGCTCAGACGGATTGCCTGAGGGAACAGTTCAGCTTTGCAATATCTGCGGTGATATTTTGTACTATGACCCATTGCGGACAGTTATTGCCAAAGGAGATATGGCAGGTGAACCCACTGGGAGATTACAGGTCTTTAGCTCCTTTGACAGGGGAATGAGTTGGTCCCAATCCAATCTTGAAATACCTGCCGAGTTTGCTGATGGTAATAACGCTGCCTTACAACCCAAGTTCCATATGCAGGAAGGAACCCTGCCAGTGAATGTGGTGAAGTATGACAGTACAGGAAATTTTGTTTACAGTATTCTGTTGTTTTACCGAACATCAGATGGCGGGGTGACATGGCACCTGCAGGAGAGCCGATTAAACCTTCAGGGGGTTTTGCCAGATCCAGTCCATTTTGATTCCATCAACGATATATTTACCCAATGCGGAACAGGGTTATGTTATAGCAATGATGGCGGAAAAAGCTTTACCGTAAACCCCCTGCCGATGCGTTTGGGCGACCGCCCCGCGGATATGTTGTTTTTTGAGCAATACCAATTTGTTTCCTCCACTGAAGGATACGCGATCAGCAAGATGGGCGATGACTACCAATTGTGGCACACGGATGATTACGGGCTGGTTTGGACAGAGATCCTGCCGGAGGTAATTCAGTAAGGATGGGGAAAGCGCAAAAGGTATATGTTGTGTGGGTTGGGCGTGAACCCGGAATTTACCACACATGGGAAGCTTGTGAAAAGCAAGTTAAAGGCTATGTTGGGGCCCGTTATAAAAGTTTCGCGACCCACCAATTAGCACAGGAGGCTTTTGCTTCGCCCATCCATAGCACATCGACTGTGGTCAAAAATGTCGTTCGGCCAGTAAGGCGTCCATCCAAGCTGGTGGCAAGCCGCCCAACCGGCCCTGCCTTGGTAGTAGATGCCGCTTGTTCGGGGGTGCCTGGCCCTGTTGAGTGGCGTGGGTTATCGCTGGCAACCATGGATGAAGTTTTTCATTCACTTGTTTATCAGTATGGGACCAATAATGTGGGTGAATTTTTGGCAATCGTTCAAGGCATCCGTTGGTTGGTCGATCATTCAAAGAAATGGCCAATTTATAGCGATTCCGCCAACGCGATCTTGTGGGTCAAAAAAAAACACTGCAACACCAATTTGGTCCAGACCGCAGCCAATACCAAATTATTCGCAGCCATAGAAGATGCTGAATTGTTTTTAAGCAACACAAAGCACGGAATTTCCATCAAAAAATGGGAGACCCAGTGCTGGGGTGAGAACCCGGCAGATTTTGGGCGAAAATGAAACCAACCGCATTGTTGTTGGTTTGCTTTCAAAATGAGCATTTCCCCGGCGGAAAATTAGCCCTGCCAGGCGCCGAAGAGGCAGCCCAGCGTGCAGGTGTGTTGTTGCAATGCTTTCGCGATCATCATCAACTTCATATCCACGCCCAACGGGAAGACAGGCAAAAAACAGCCAGCTTGTTTGTGCCTGGCACAGAGGGGATCAGGATCAATGATCAGGTCCCCCATTATGAAGGTGAGCCAATTGTATATCCTACGCGGGAGAACGCTTTTTCAGATCCAGCATTAAAAAATATCCTCACCGGCAGATCGATCGGCCGATTAATTATTTGTGGATTGGGTGAGCAGGCACTTGCCCAAACCAGCCTTGCTGCGCGAACACTTGGCCTGGAGGTTTTGCTTTGCCGCGACGCGATCGCGGGATTTCCCTTGCTGGAGAAGGATGACCTGGGTTTTTTGGCGAAAACAGTAGAGGCCACGATGGCGTTATTGGCTGGAGAGCAAATATCGGGTTTGAGGAATTTTCAAACACCCAAACTACAATGAAGAGGCTGTTAGGATATCTCCGTTGGCTAATTCCATGCGCAGGCATAAAAATCAGGCGTAAAGTTTGACAAAACTACCCAGCGGGTATAAAATAGCCTTCGCTTTGTATAAAAAAAAGCGTTCGCCGAGGTAGCTCAGCGGCAGAGCAAGCGGCTCATAATCGCTCGGTCGAGAGTTCAATTCTCTCCCTCGGCACAAGAACCTGTCCAAAAGACAGGTTCTCCGTTTAAAATCCCCTTATGGCAAGCCAACCTTACTTCATCCCTTATCAGGAAGCCCGGTCGGAAGTTGAACACTTGCGTTCCCGGTTCATTGCCACGGTTTCATCAGCCAGCGAAACCGAGGAAGCGCGGCAATTTATTAAAAAGATCAAGAAAGAATTCCCAAATGCTTCTCATCGTGTGCCAGCCTACATCATTGGTGGGGGCAAAAATCGCATTGATTATTGTTCAGATGATGGTGAACCAAGCGGTACATCCGGCCGCCCAGTTTTGACAGTTTTACAAGGCAGCGGATTGGGCGATGTGGTTGTAGTAGTAACCCGTTATTTTGGCGGCACCTTGTTAGGCACGGGTGGTTTGGTAAAAGCCTACACAGATGCTACCCAGCGCGTGCTTGAGCGTGTGGAGAAGGCTATTTGGGGGCAGATGGATCTGTGCAGTGTTAACATCACATACCCTTATTACGAGCGGGTAAAAATATTGCTTGCCAAAGCTGAATGTTCAAACCTGCAAGAGGTTTTTTCTGAAGAGGTGACGATCTCATTTGAAATTGCAGCAGATAGGTTGGAAGCGTTTAGGAATACCCTGACGGAAATGACCGCGGCACGAGTAAAAGTGGAAGTGATCGGCCATGCGGTCAGAAAAGTACCAGTTCGGTGAAGATCGGCGGGGGAACAAATTGTTGCGTAAAGGGAGAAATGCGGTATAATCTCGTCTTGCGGAAATTTCCGTAGCGGTAAGGCCTGCCGTTGTTACCAATCGGGGCGTGGCGCAGCCCGGCTAGCGCGCTTGCATGGGGTGCAAGAGGCCCTGGGTTCAAATCCCAGCGCCCCGACCAGCCAAAATATCCACCTCCTAAAGGGGTGGATATTTTTTTATCCATTTTTTTCTGGCTATTTTTCTGACGAAATAAATCCAAATCGAGGTGCTATGCAGATCCTTATCGCGATCATTCCCGTCCTTGTGCTCCTTATGTTAGGCATGCTGATCAACAAGTTCCAGGTCATCGATTCCCATGGGATGGAAGCGATCAAAACGATCGATATCAATGTTTTCATCCCATTTGTGCTTTTTCATGCGCTTGGAACAGCTACCTACAACGCAACCGCTGGTTGGATTTTGTTGGTGATGATGGCGGTACTGCTGATCTCGTTGGGAGTAGGTGTTTACCTAAAGCCGTGGATGGATGCTGATCTGCGCGACCATTTTCCATTTTTGATCGCCGGGTTCGAGGGAGGATTGATTGGTTATCCTCTGTATATGGTGCTGATGGGGCCTGGCCTTTTGCACAATATCGCAACCATCGATATTGCCAACTGCATATTTGCGTGGGTGGTATTTATGCCATTCCTGACGGCTACAACGAAAGGTTCATTATCCATCAAGGAAATTTTGGGTGTTGCGTTGCGCGCCACACCGCTCTACGGCATTGTGCTTGGTATCATCGCCGGGTGGAGTGGATTGTTACCAGCGCTTATTGCATCCCAGGTGGGCGATTTATACCTTGCGACGATAAATATGCTGTCTGCACCGGTTTCGGCGTTGATCTTGGTTTATGTGGGCTACACCCTCAAGTTTGATAAAAAAGTGTTGGCTGCGGCACTTAGGACCACCGCCATCAGGGCGGTTTTACAAGCTTTGTTGCTGGTGATCTCATTCGGGGTCTTATCGCGGTTCATCACCGACCGGGCGATGCTGATCGGAATAGGCTTATATGCCTTTTTACCACCGATGTTTTTGGGTGCTGTTTATGCCAAGGATGAGGAGAATGCAGCGTATGCCGCTACAACGTCTTCACTTTTCTTTTTGGTTTCAATAACGGCATTTACAGTGCTGGCCATATATAAATAAACTGTGCTTCTTTTTACGTTTATCAAAGCACCAAAAAACTGTATTAGAATTTCTTTGTACCAAAATTGGGAGTGCAAAAGTCCCGGTGGGCTTTCCGTTCTTCAAAATCGGCATTGGGTCGCGTTGCGGTCCAGGGTGGGTTCGACTCCCATGCACTCCCGCAAATAGATCGTTTCCTGATTTTCATCCAACAAACGAGATCGTGAGAATTTCTTGGTCCTTCGATTGCAACAAAGATCATTTCTCTTGTACCAATTGGCAATCGCAAGTCTTGTTTTATCAGCTTGCGCTCCACTAATTCCCATCCAGGTCTCATCCACTCAACTTCCTGCGCCTTCAGTGCAGACAGTTGTATCGCCAACGGCCACCCCAAATTTAGCCATTTTAAGTGACGAGCAAATCAGGGGAACACAGATCACATTATGGCATGGGTTGGAGGGTGAATATGCCAAGTCGTTGGAAGCCTTGGTTGCCGAGTGGAATATCACCAACCCGTATGAGATAAAGATTGAGGTTGTTGGTTATGGCAATATGCGCAACCTTGAAGCAGCCCTTGATATAGATCCTGGCCAAGCATATCCCCAATTGGGGCTTATGTTGCCAAGCCAAGCGCAGGTTTTTTCCGGCAAAAGCATCGATCTTTCCCCATTCATGCGAGATGGAAATATTGGCATGAGTTCTGACCTCTTTGTGCCAGCTATGCTACCGCTCAACCTGAATGGAGATCAGATCTTGTCCATTCCATTTGCAAAGAGTGTCAGGGTTGTTGTTGAAAACCGCGATTTTGCTGCCGATTTGGGCATCAAGTCCTCCGCGCAAAGCCTGGATGAATTTATTGAACAGGCATGTATAGGGAACCAATATTGGCGGTTGGATGAAGACCCAACCAATGATGGTTTGGGTGGATGGGCATTGGATACAGATGTCAATTGGCAAACCCCCCTTTCTCTGCTGGTGGCTGGGCAACCCCAAAACACAACCTTAATGTCGAATCTGTCGCAGCCAGAGGTTTCTGCGATATTTGGCAAATTATTTAAAATGCGAGAGACAGGTTGCTCGTGGTTGCCAGATCAAGGTACTGGCCAACAGCAATTTGCCGAGCGGAAGGCTATCTTTGTCTCGCTGGACTTGCAACAAGTGGCTGAATTGCGCTCCGAGATGGCAACACGAAATAATCCAGACCAGCTTAATGCGATTGCTTACCCTGGGGCAACACCGATGTTGATTCCCTATGGGCCAGATCTGGTCGTTTTTCGTTCAACACCGCAACAACAATTTGCTTCCTGGTTGTTCATACGGTGGTTGCTTCAGGATTCCCAGCAACAAAGATGGGCACAGCAAACCGGTTTGTTACCAGTTACCCGTCACGTTTTGGAAAATTCCCGCCCTGTTGGGCAAGACCTTTTGGTGAAGCAAATTTGGGGGCTTATCCTGATTCAAAACACATCTCCAATACAGATGATAGCCAACGGTGAAAAAGCAAATTGGATCATTGGGGATGGTTATTATTCTTTTAATCGGTATTTCCCTTATTATGAAGCAAACAATTTGATCGATGATCTCAATACCCACCTTGAGGAATTGACCAAGTAACCCAGGAGATTGCCATGAAGTACACGCAATTAGGACGGACCGGATTACAAGTTTCTCGGTTATGCCTTGGCACAATGAATTTTGGTCCTGAAACAGCAGAAATCAATAGCCATGCGATCATGGATCGAGCATTGGAGTTAGGGATCAACTTTTTTGATACCGCCAATGTATATGGGCGTAAGATCCATGCTGGTTTTACCGAAGAGATCATTGGCAGATGGTTTTCCCAAGGGGGAGGCAGGCGCGAAAAGGTGGTTTTGGCCACCAAAGTGTATGGAAAATTCAACGATTGGCCTAATAACGGGCGTCTCTCCGCGGCTCATATCCGCAAGGCTTGCGATGATTCCCTGCGGCGGCTACAAACAGACCACATTGACTTGTACCAGTTTCACCACATAGACCGTGCAACACCATTTGAGGAACTATGGCAAGCCTGCGAAGTGTTGGTGGCGCAAGGCAAGGTAACTTATTTTGGCTCATCCAACTTTGGTGGTTGGCACATAGCCAAAGCCAACGAAAAAGCTTTCAACCGCCATTTTCTCGGTTTGGTGAGTGAGCAAAGTTTATATAACCTCAAGGACCGGACAATCGAGCTGGAGGTTATTCCGGCGGTACGTGATTATGGCATGGCATTGTTGCCTTGGTCTCCACTGGCTGGTGGCCTTTTGGGCGGAATTTTGGAAAAAGGTACTTCCGGCCGCCGCGCCAATGCAGATAATTTGGCCAAATTAGAGAAAGCACGCCCCCAGATCGAGAAGTGGGAAGCATTATGCAAGGAAATTGGCTATCTGCCCGCTGATGTGGCGCTTGCATGGTTGTTCACCAACCCGGTAACTACCGCGCCCATCATCGGGCCGCGTACCATCGATCAATTGGAGCAGTCACTACGGGCGCTCGAGATCGATCTCAACAAGGAACTTCTGCAAAGGCGTGATCAGATCTTTCCCGGCCCCGGAGGTGAGGCACCTGAGGCGTACTCTTGGTAGCGATTGCAATGATGTTGTAAGTGTTCGCCGGTCTCACTCAATGTTATAGTATGCACACAATAATGTTGTTGGTCTTGTCGGAGGCAGTATGTATTCTTTAGTGCGGTTAAACGGTGTGATCTCCATTTCTTTTGGCTTGGTCCTGATCGGCCTTGGCATTGCGGTGATGATCTTTGGGGCAACGTACAATCAGGAGTTGGTTGAAATGGCTAATTCTTCCTTTATGGTTGGCACTGGCTATCGGTTATTGGATACACGGTTTTACTCAATACCATTAGGGGTGATCCTCTTTTTGGCTGGTTTGTCTGTGTCATCCAATGGACAATTATTGATCTCTTTCGCCAATACATCCGCTAATACCAGCGCTATTCTCGAGGTTTTAAAAGAGGCCGTAAAGTCCAATAATCCGTCTGTGGTAAATAATATCAATGTGAACACAGAAGAAGCAAAAGGCCAGGAAAAACCGGTGGTAGTGACCACAACATCCCCCGAATCTTAGTCCATCAACCTTCATTGTTGTCGATTTGAGGCTTGCCGCTATCCATGGATTGTGGCCGGCCTCTTTTTTTTACAAGCCAGTGATTGGTGGTGCCCTTGAGATCAAAAAGTTATAATTTTGTATCGCAAGGGTTCCAATTCCAAGAGAAAATATCGGTTACCATTCGGAAAGATAGACAATGAGAAAAACCCGTTCAGTATTGTTGTTTTCAGGTTTGTTGTTGATCTTGTTATTTGCGGGTTTATTGATGTGGGGCTTGCCATTTTTAACAGGCAAAAATGAGTTAGCAGCGTCCGTTGATGTATTTGGTTCCAAAGTTGAATCGGCGCAAGTTGAAAAGATCATCGAGGAAGGTGCGATCACCTTGGGGGAGGTAACCCAACCTTATCAGGTGTTGCTGGTCAGGGTTCTGGGAGGCGATTACGCTGGGATCCCTTTGGAAGTGGAGTATGGCAAGTTCCAACAACGGCCGGGTTTGCGTTTATTCAAAGAAGGCGACCGGATATTTATCACCATCGATGTGCGGGCTGACGGGGTGGTTAATGCATACTACACCGACACAGACCGGTCCCCGGCGCTGTGGGTACTTTTTGGGCTATTTGTGGTGGCGATCATATGGATGGGCCGTCGAAAAGGGATCGGAGCCTTGATCTCCTTGGCGTTCAGTTTGTGGGTCATTATTGGTTTTATTGTCCCAAGCATCCTTGAGGGTAAAGACCCGGTGGCTGTCAGTTTGGCTGGTTCTGCGATCTTGTTGGGGGCTTCTTTGTACATTACGTACGGATGGAACTTAAAAACCCATTCTGCGGTGTTCAGTATTTTCATCAGTCTGGCGTTGACGGGGGCGTTATCGGTCTTGTTTGTCAATTACGCCAGGCTTAGCGGTTTTGGCGATGAGAACGCGTTATTTTTGGTACAGGTTTCAGCCCGCACGATAAATTTACAAGGCTTGTTTTTGGGTGGAATGATCATTGGAGCTCTGGGTGTTTTGGATGATCTGGTCACCTCACAGACCGCAGTTGCGTTTGAATTGCATAACGTCGATGATAAGCTGGGTTTTTCCGAATTATTCTATCGCTCGATGCGAATTGGCCAGGACCATATTGCAGCCACTGTGAACACCCTGTTTTTAGCGTATACCGGGGCTTCGCTGCCCTTGTTATTGCTATTTGCGTTAGGACGCGGAAATATCCCATATTTGCTTAACGCTGAATTTGTCACAGAGGAGATCGTTCGAACCCTGGTAGGTTCGATCGGTTTGATCCTTGCAGTACCAATTTCCTCGATGGTGGCCGCTTATGTTGCCAAACATAGCCACCAACTGGGTGATTGGTACGATTACCTCGGTGGGGCCGGGTTGGAAAGCCACCATCCGCATTCCCATTAGCTTATCGCAAAAATTTGGCAATCCCCTCGGCAGCGGCAACTCCGGTAGAGAGACAGGCGGTTAGCAGGTATCCTCCGGTCAGTGCTTCCCAATCCAGCATCTCTCCGGCAACGAAAACAGCTGGCATTTTTTTGATCATCAGATCGTTGTCGAGTTGTTCAAACTTCACGCCACCGGCTGTGCTGATGGCTCGGTCCAATGGTTCGATACCGCTGATGGGGATCGGCAGGTGCTTGAGCGCATGGGCCAAGAGCGTAGGGGTAGAGAGGCTTGCCTTTGGGGTGAATTCGTATAACAACGCGGCTTTTGCTCCTGCAATGCCGGCGGTTTTTTGTAAATAGGTAGACAGGCTCTGTTTTTTTCGGGGTTGGCTTAATTTGGCTTCGACCTGACCAATGGAAGAATCTGGAAGGAGGTCCAAGTAGATTGTGGCCTGTTCGCCGGAAAGGAATGAGTCCCGAATTGTCGCTGATAAAGCATAAATAAGGCTACCCTCGATTCCGTTTTTCGTTAGGATGAATTCGCCTTGTTTTTTATGAACCCTGCCTGTGTTATCTGTAACCTCAATGGAAACCGTTTTTAGCGGGGTACCATCGAACTTGTTTTTGATGTGTTCAGAAAAGTGAACGCCGAAGCCGCAATTTGCAGGTTTAAAAGGGGTTACTAATATACCTGCCTTGCTGAAAGCGTCTACCCAATCTCCGGTTGAGCCGGTAAAACCCCAACTGGCACCCCCCAGGGCAAATAAACAAGCCTTGCTGTTGACGGTTATTTCGCCATCTGGGCTATGGAATACCAATCCTTTCCCTTTTGGGCTGAAGCCTTGCCAATGATGTTGGTAATGAAACATAACACCCTTGCGATTGAGGGAAGATTTGATATTGAATAACAATGTAGCAGCTTTCATTCCGGTCGGAAAAATCCTTCCGCTTGTACCAATAAAAGTATCAACCTCATGTTTCTTTGCCCATGATGTTACTTCGTTTGGGCCAAACTTTTGTAAAAAAGGCGCAAGCAAGCTGGCTTTTGTGCCATAGCGGCTAATAAATTTATCTAAGGGCTCAGAATGGGTGATGTTTAGGCCGCCTTTGCCGGCGATCAATAGCTTGCGGCCCGGGGATGTCATTTTTTCGAAGATGTCAACTTTGATCCCAAGG
>SXGU01142457.1_pt1 | contig 12334 bp, 8 predicted proteins | sample 3174531 | NCBI WGS metagenome assembly SXGU01 (sample SAMN11356863, study PRJNA531348) | freshwater metagenome | isolation source: freshwater sample F1-140 | place: China: Fuxian Lake, Yuxi | collected 2017-12-25 | reverse complement strand
GCTGCTCAACCGCATTCTCACCGAACACCACGGCAAGTAACTCGCCGTGATCGAGAACGAGTTCGGCGAGGTCGGCGTCGACCACCAACTCGTCATCCAGAGCGACGAGGAGCTCGTCGAGATGAACAACGGCTGCAGCTGCTGCAGCGTGCGCGGCGATCTCATCCGCATCCTCGGCCGCCTGCTCAAACGCAAGGACCAGCTCGACGGCATCCTCATCGAGACCACCGGCCTCGCCAATCCCGCCCCGGTCGCTCAGACGTTCTTCACCGACGACGAAATCAAACAGGCGTTCCGGCTCGATGCGATCGTCACCGTCGTCGACGCCAAGCACGTCAGCCAGCACCTCGACGGCGACGACGAATCCGTGAAGCAAATCGGTTTCGCCGATGTGATTCTCCTCAACAAGACCGACCTCGTCACCCCGGCCGAACTCGACGCCCTTGAGGCGCGCATCAAACGCATCAACGCGGTCGCGAAAGTCCACCGGTCGAAAAACTGCGACGTGGCGCTCGACCACGTGCTGGACGTCGGCGGATTCAACCTCCATCGCGCCACCGAGCTCGATCCGAAATTCCTTGAGCCCGAGTATCCCTTCGAGTGGGCCGGCGCCTATGCGCTCCCCGCCGGTTCGCACACCCTTGAAATCGGCCACGGCGATGATGCGCACGCTCCCGGCCATGATCATTCGCACGAAGGCCACGATCACGCGCACGGCGAGGGTGAACACCACCATCATCACCACGGTAATCCCAACGAACTCGACGTCGTGATCCTGCCGGTGCCGGCCCCCGGGGCCGCGATGCCGTCGTCGCGCGCCGACCGCGACGCGGGCGTCGCTGCCCCCGACTACACCGCCGCAATCGCGGCCGCCGTCCACGTTTTCGCCGACTGGGAATCACGGACGAAAGACGGCGACACCATCGTCCCTGGCGCCACCCTCCACCGCCTGCTTCTCGCCGCCGGCAATGGCCGTTTCACACTCAAGATCGACCAACCGGGCCACTACCTCGTCTTCGAATCCTGCGGCCACGATCCCCTGCACATTTACGTCGCCGGCGATGTTTCCAAACCAGTCTGGCAGCAGGATTTTCACGTGGCGCACGAGCACAACGAGGCCGTGACCTCCGTCGGCATCAGCACGCCCGGCGATCTCGACGGCAAACGCCTCAACGACTGGATCAGCGAACTGCTCCGCACCAAGGGCGGCGACATCTACCGGATGAAGGGCGTGCTCGCGGTGAAAGGCGCGACCAAGCGACTCGTCTTCCAAGGCGTGCACATGCTCTTCGACGCGAAGTTTGATCGCGAGTGGCACCCCGGCGAGCCGCGCACGAACACACTCGTCTTCATCGGCAAGAACCTTGAACGCACGAAACTCACCGAGGCGTTCAAGGCCTGTCTGGCGTAAGGAGTTCGCCCGGCGGCGAAATCCTCAGGCGACGATCGCGTCGGGTTCCCAGCCTTTGCGGTAAGTCGGGTACAGCAGCTTGTCCACCTCGGGGCGGCCGCTTGTCATCTTGACGGGATCCCAGTTGAACTTGCCGCCGGCGAGGATCGCCATCGTGCCCAGGCAGACCATCTCGGTAAACGGCACGGAGTACTCGAAATTCGAACCGGCATGCGTCGGGTCGTTCTTCATGATCCCCGCGATCCATTCCTGGTGCGGCTCATTCGCCGGCACGCGCGGAAGGGTCTTCGGCGGGAACGTGGGCTGGAGTTTCTGGTGCAACGACTCCGGGATGATCCGCGGGCTGTTGCAGTAATCGTTGCCGTCGTATACGGTGGCCTTCGAGCCGATGATCAGCTGGCCGCCCTTCGCGAGCTGCCGCGCCTCTTCCATCTGCGCCGGCTTCGCGGGAAGGGTGCCACCCTCGGACCAGGTCAATTTCACCGGGGGCAGCTTGCCGCGCGCCGGGAACTGGTACTCAACCACCGCCGACTTCGGGAACGCCACCTTGCTGGCGCCCACAATTTGCTTGAGCTCCACACTCGACGGCGAACCGAGTTCGAGATTCCAGAATGCCGCGTCCATCAGATGGCACGCCATGTCGCCCAGCGCGCCGCAGCCGTAGTCGTGGTAACCGCGCCATTTGAATGGATGAATGGCCGAGCTGAACGTGCGTTCCTGCGCCCGTCCGAGGAACAAATTCCAGTCGACCGCAGCCGGCTTCGGCTCGACGGCTGGCCACTCCTGGAAACCTTGCGGCCAGACCGGACGGTTCGTCCAAATCTGCGCCTCGCGAACCTCGCCGAGCACTCCCGCCTGGAACCACTCCCGCACCAGCCGGATGCCTTCACCCGCGTGGCCTTGGTTGCCCATCTGGGTGCAAACTCCGTTGAGCCGCGCGAGGCGGAGCAACTCGCGCGCCTCCCCGACCGTCTGCGTGAGCGGCTTCTGAATATAAACATGTTTGCCCATCATGATCGCCATGTAGGCCGGCAGGAAGTGCATGTGGTCCGGCGTGGAGATGCAGACCGCGTCGATCTCATTGTCCATTTCGAGCAGCATCTTCCGGAAATCGGTATAACGTTTCGCATTGGGAAACTCCGCCATCAGCTTCTTCACGTTCGGCATCCTCACTTCCTTGGGTGCCTTCCCTGCTTTGGCGGACTTGGCGGCGGGAGCGTTGTTCCTTGGCTCCTCCGCCTCCCAGTCTATGTCGCAAAGCGCGACGACCTCGTCGGTCTTGTGCATCATGATATCGCTGAAGCCCTTGCCGCCGCAGCCGATCTGCGCCACGCGGACCTTGGCGCCCGCGGCAATTGGCCGCGGCTTGCGGGGCTGTTTGGCGAGGCTGACACAGCCCGCAAATCCCAGCATGGTCGCTGCCATGGCCGAGAAGTTGATGAAGTCGCGACGAGTGAGATAGCTATTTGACATGGGGGGAAGACAGAGGTGAACCGGGCAAGACGCTTCAAGCATCCGCGTAGATGCGGAGTTTCATACTTCAGAATCGTAGCGCAAGCCCACACTCACCGCTCCGCGTTTCTTGTCTTCCTTGTGCCGCCGGCAGTCCCGGCTCTCCCCCGGCACGATTCCTCCGAGAACGCCGCCTGGCCCGCTCCAGCATCGACCCCAGCCTCACTGCGCCCCCGCACCGACTCCACCACGCCGGCACCCCGGCTAAAACACCCCTCCCCAGCGCACTCCCCGAACTTCCCATCTTGTCACCTATTGGGTGACAGGAAATCCTGAGGCAACAATTTCTACGAGTGACCGCGCCCTCCCGGGGCGGTGGATTTGCCCGGAATAAACCTCGGGCGCATCATCCCCGTTTTTCGCGTTCGCATCTTCCCCGGCCGGAAACGGTCGCGGGTCACTTCAGCCGCCGAGATCGTAAACCTCCACCAGCACGACACCAGAGCCACCGTCGACCCCGCTCACCTGAATCGTCCAGGCCCCGGCGGGCAGCGTCGCCACCAAGGCGGCATCGGCCCGGCCACGCTGCAGCGCAAACGCGCCCACCCGCACGCCCGCAACCGAAATCGCCACCGGATCACTCGATGACTCCCAACCGGAATTCGCCGCCACCGGTTGGTTCCCCGACATCATCACGAGCAACGGTCGCACCAGCGTGTCGTTCACGCCAAACACCGTCAACCCCGGCCCCACCGCCCGCACCAGCACCGTGCGCGCGTTGTCGCCAGCAATCACCAGGCCGGGAATCGCCACGCCCACACCCGGAGCCACGCGCGCCCGCATCGAGAGATTTTTCAGCCGCGCCGTCGGCGTCGCGTCCAGTTCATACGCCTCGACCAGCGCGAAACCCGTCCCGCCGTCAATCGACGTCACCGGGGCGGTGTACGCACCCGGCTCCAGGGTGGCCACCACCGCGCAGTCGCCACTGCCACGCGTCAGCGCAAACGCCCCCACGCTCCCCATCGTCGCCGTCAACGCCGCCGTATCCATCGCGTTGCCGGTGTCCCAGCCGCGATTCGCCACCACGACGCCGCCGTCGCCGCGCCGCAGCGTGAGCTCCGGTCGCGCCAACACCCCCGTCACCCCAAACGCCGCCAAACCCGGTCCGACGCCGCGCACCAGCACGCGTTTCGCCGCCGTGCCTTCGATGAAGAATCCCGGTATCAGCGTCGCATCACCCGAGCCCGCCGCCGCCCGCGTCGATAGATTCACCAACCGCGCCGCCCCGAGCGGCACCCGCACGGTCGGCGGCGGCGCACCCGCACGCAGCAACAACACCTGCTCGTAGGTCTTGCCGCCGTGTTCGACCGTGACGACGTGGTCGCCGTGAAATCCGCGGCCACGCCACTGCCCTTGCGCGTCGGTCGTGCCGCCCGCCCGCGTCCGCCACTGCTCAAGCACGAGCGATTTGTAGGCGCGCGCATTGGGCTTCTCGGAAAAATCCGCCCGGTACATCGCGGCCTCGGGAATCCAATGTGCCCGCTCCCAGAAGCCCCACAGCTGCACGCCCACCACGCTCGCGTGGCTGTACGCGGCGATCAGAAAATCCCGCGTGTAGTCGGCCTGCAGTTCTTCGTCATCCGTCTTGATGTCGAATTCGGTGAACCGCACCGGCAGCCCCAGCGCCGCGTAGCGATCGAGCACCGCGAGGACATTCACCGGCGGCGACGGGCTGCCGCCGATGTGGGCCTGCAGGCCCAGCCCGCCCAGCGGCGCCCCCTGGGCCTTCAGGTAACGTGCCGTCGTCTCGAAATGCGCGACGTGCCCGGCGTCGAGCGACGCGTCGTGATTGCCATAGTCGTTGAGAAAGAGCGACACGGTCGCATGCGCCGCGCGTGCCGCCTTGAACCAATCGACCTGGATCGACGCGCCAAACATGTCGATGAGATCGCGGTTCGTGTACGGTTCGTTGAGCACATCCCACTCGTCGACGAGATCGCGCGTGGCCGGGATGACGTCGGCGATGTGCGCGAGCACGCGCGCCGGAATCTCGCCCTGCTGCGCCGTGCCGCGCAGCGCGCGAATCGCGTTCGGCAGATTGTTCCAGCCGGGCCACACCAGCACGTGGCCGCGCACGTGCAGGCCGTGGTTCTTCAGCCACGCCAGGCCGGCGAGCGTCTGGGTTTTCGCGAACCCCGCGCCCCACTCCCCGATCCACGGCGGCCACTTCAAATCGTTCTCCGTGGAGGCCGCGTTGAACAACTCCAGCACCTTCTGCCGGTAGCGGCGATTTTCCGCGGAGTCGCCGACGATCCGCGACATCTGCAAGGCGGAGCCGAACTGAAACTCCGCCCGGCGTTGCTCCACCCGCACGACCGCACCCGACACCGGCCGCCCCTGGACATCGACCACCGCAACGGCGAAGTCGCCTTTCCGCAACTGCTCGATGCGCGCGAGCGCCGCCGTCCGCCACGCCGCACCCGCCTCCCGCCCCGCATAGCTTGCGCGCGTGCGCGGCAGCGAATCCAACGCGACGCTCTTCCCGTAATAAACGAAATCGAATCCTCCGATCTCGATCGTCTGGCGCTTGAAACCCATGCCGTACGACACCTCCACCGCCCCGGCCGCGTAGTCCGCCGAAAATTTTAACGGCACGACGAACTCCTTCCACTCACTCGTCAGCGTGTGCGTGCCATCGAGGCTCTTGTCGTATTCGGGCGACGCCTTCTGCACCACCAGGCGCAGATACGCCCCGCCTGACTCATCGCTCGTCGCCACCGCCCGCGCCACGAAGCGCAGCAGCGCCACGTCGTCCCGCGCCACCGCGCGCGCGACCGGCGACCGAAACTCAATGGCCCACGGCGGCGACGAATCCACCCGCGTCTCGACCCGCCACGCCGTCGTGAACGCCTGCCCGGCCACCGCGACCTGGCTCGCGCCGCCGTTGCCACCTGTGAGGCGCCACGGCGCGAGCGGATTCGCGCCGATGAGCGGTTGCCCCACCGGGTACGAAGTCTGGGCCGCCCCGTGGCAAACACCCAAAACCCAAAGCGCGAAGAAAGAAACCGGGCGGCGGCCAGCAAGCATGCGGTCAGCAAGGACGAACCCGGCCCCGGATTCAAGCCGGCCCGAGGTCGAACCGTACATTCCGCGTGTTTCGGAGTGGCGGTCGCGACGGCCGGCGCTACCAGTTTCCCGATGCAATTGACGAAACATTGGGCCGCGACGCTCGACGACTACACCATCGACCTCGCGTGGTCGCCGGACGGCAGCACGCTCGCGGCCGCCAGCGCCGCCGGACCTGTTTCCATTTTCGCGCTCGCCGATGGCGCCAGACAACACCTGCTCCCCGGCCATGCCGGCGGCACGAACGTGCTGGCGTGGATGCCGGCGGTTCCGAGGCCGGAGGTCAGATGCCAGACCTCGGAGGAAGCCGGTTCCCAGCCGACCTCCGGCCTCCGGCCTCCGACCTCTGGATTGCTGCTCGCCACCGGAGGCCAGGATGGCGCCGTGAAATTCTGGGACACCTCCGCCGGCCAACACACCGCGACGGCCAAGCTCGGCAACGCGTGGGTCGAGCACCTCGCGTGGAGTTTCGTCCGGAGATCAGAAGTCAGAGATCAAAGGTCAGAAATCGGCAACCAAGGGTCCGCCACCGATTCCGCCCGTCTGACCTCCGACCTCCGGCCTCCGGCCGCTGGTTTGCTCTTCGCCGCCGCCGGCCGCGCGCTCACCGCGCTCCACCCCGATGCGAGCATCGCGCACCCATTCAAGCCCGCCGCAAAAACCATCACAGCCCTCGCCGCCCAACCTGGGGGGGGTGCCGTCGCCGCGGCCTGCTATGGCGGCGTTGTACTCTGGGATGCCGATGATTTCATCGTGCAAAAGGAGTTTCCCTACGCCAACGGCATCCACGCGCTGGTCTGGTCGCCCGACAGTAAGTGGCTGGTTTCCGGCAACCAGGATCCTTCCGTCCATCTGTGGATTCCGGAAAAAGACATCGAGCTCCACATGAGCGGCTATGAAGGCAAGGTGAAGTTCCTGTCGTTTGATCAAACTTCGCGTTGGCTGGCCACAAGCGGCGGCCGGGATGCGTGCATCTGGGACTGCACCGGCGCCGGACCGGAGGGACGCGAACCCACGATGCTGCCGCACGAAGCGCCCGTCTGCGCAGTCGCGTTTCAACCCGGCCACGGCCTGCTCGCCACCGGGGCCCAGGACGGCACCGTGCAACTTTGGAGTCCCGAGCGCCGGCAACCTCTGCGGGCGACGGTGAAGATGCCCAGCGCCGCGACGAAATTCGCCTGGTCGCCCGACGATCGCCACCTCGCGATCGGTTCGGAAAAGGGCGCCGTGTACGTGTTGAAGTGCGAAGCGTGAGTTTTCCGCGCGGGGCGGAAATCCAGATTTGGCCGTGCGCAGCAAACACCTCGGGCGACGCCCCCGGCGCGTCAGCCGGGTTGAGTCACCGCTTGACCCGTTCCCGCCCGCGCCCGAACTTCGGGCCGTTCCATGACCAGTCCGGACAATTCACTCTTTCCCCGGCGGCGCAGGCGCCTCCGGTGCGAAATTCCAACCAGGGCAAAGAACCCCGGGGCATTTGCCGAAAACCGGAGGAGCGGGTTTACCCCGCGATGGATCGTCGTCGCGAATGTCTCGCTGCGTAAAGCCGCTCCCACGCCCAACCAAGCCGAAGCAAGCGTCGGGGTATGGGACCAGGCGGGAATCAAACGACGCCATCCAACCGGCATGGAGCGGGTGAAAAATGCAAGCTAGCGACAACACCGCGAGTCCGCCGCCGGCGCGCGTCCCGTCGGTGTTCATCAGCTACGCGGCGGAGGACCGCGCCGCGGTGCGCACGCTGCGCGACACCCTCGCGGCCGCCGGGCTCGATGTCTGGTACGATGAAAACGAACTCAGCGGCGGCGACGCGTGGGACCAAAAAATCCGCCGGCAGATTCGCGACTGCGAGTATTTCATGCCGGTCATCTCGGCCAGCACCGAGGCGCGCAAGGAAGGTTATTTCCGCCGCGAGTGGCGGCTTGCGACCGAGCGCTCGCTCGACATGGCGGACGACGTGCTTTTCCTTCTGCCGATCGCGATCGACCAGACGTCGGAAATGGGTGCCCGCGTGCCGGAGAAATTTCTCAGCGTGCAATGGATGCGCGCTCCGGAAGGGCAACCCACGCCGGCGTTGATGGCCCTGCTGGCACGGCTTCGCCTCGGCGAACACAACGTACTGCCGCGCCAGTCCTCCGGGAGCACGCGCGCACCGTTCGCCCATCATCGGACCACGGCCCCCTTCGCGGCACCTCCGCCGGCCACCCAACCGCCGTTGCTGCCGCCGGCGACCGGCCCGGGCCGGCCCGATGCTCCGCCGCCGGAGCATCCGCCGGTGCCGCCGATCCCACCGATGCCACCGTTCCCGCATGTGCCGGAAAAGGGCGGCTTCTTTCACGGCGTCAAATTTCTCGCCGAGGTTCTGTGGTGGGCCCTCGCGGCCGCCTGGATGCTCTTTGCCCGCCTGCCCAAATGGGGCCGCATCGTCGTCACCGTCTGGCTCGTGGCCACCCTGTTCTCCACCCGCTGCAGCCGGCCGAGCGAGACTCCGGCCGCGCCACCGCTGGCACGCACCGAGTCACGGCGAGACGACGACACCCCGAAGAAAAAACGGCCCGCAGCCGAACGCCGTGTGCAGACCCCACAGGAAAGCGCGGCCACGCTCGACCGGGGTGAACTCGCCAAACTCGCGACCGAAATCGCCCACGTTTTCAAGGACGGCGTCAGTGACAACACAGCCGTCGGAAAACCTCTCGTGGTCATCCCGTTTGCACCGCCGACCGCGGATACGCCCGGCGGGAAATTCGCGCATGCGGTGTTCCTCTCCCTCTACGGCCGGCTCTCGCTCGACCGCCGCGGCGAAGTCAGTGTCGTCGCTCCGCCGCGGGGCGAACCCGGCCCGGCGGTGCTGCTGGCACGGGCGAAAGCCCTGCACGCCAGCTTCGTGCTCGCCGCCAGTCCCGTCGTCGAAGGCGAGGAGGCCGCCCTCACGATCAAGCTCTTCTCCGTCGCGGACTCGACCGTGACGTGGACGGAGTCGTTTCCGATCAAGGGCGCGGACGACACCGCCGTCGCCGAGAAGATCGCCGCGCAGGTGCTCGAGCGCGTGCCGCGCAAAGAGACCCGCCGGCAGAAGTAGCGAACCCCGGGGCAAGCCCCGAGGCATTTCCCAAAAAACTGGAGGAGCGGGTTTACCCCGCGATGGATCGTCGTGGCGAATGCATCGCGGCGCAAAGCCGCTGCTAACCCGGTACAATCCCGGACAAACAGCCGAGACCGAATTGTGGGAAGATTGGGGCAGGTCGAACCGTTTGCTTTTTATCACCGAGATCGCCCAGAGAAAAGAGAGGCCGCCGGGCAGAAAGCGGGCGTTCATTTTCCGGTGATATTCTCCATGACCTCCTGCCGGGCCTCGGTGACCCCTGTGACCAGCGGTTCGATTCCTTCGGTTGCGGTTGCCGCGCTGGGAAATCGTCGGGCCAAAGGCCAGCCAAGCCGAAGCAAGATTCGCGCATGGAACTCAACGGGAATCACCCCGTGCTCTACCTCGCCAGCCCGCCGACGACGTCAGCGCGTGGCTCCGCCTGGCCCGCCAAGATTTTTGCGCGGCAAAAACCTCCATCTCAGAAATCCAACCCGAACAGCAGCTTTAGTTTCGTGTAGTCCGGCGCGCTGCCGTCGGGATTGCTGCGCCGGATCTCGTGGCGCAGCGACGTGCTCAGCGTTTCGGTGAGTTTCTTGTTGAGATCAAAACGGTTTTCCCAGCCATCTTCCTGGCCCGACACCGGATACCACACGCCGCGCTGCGCGATCGTCATGCGCCAGGGCAGGGTGATTTCGGTTTCCTCGAACAGCGACTGCAGACCGCGCGTACTGTGGTCGGGCATCAGGGAACTGTTCCACGTGTCGAAGCGGTTTTGCGAAACCCCGACGCGCAGTTTGCGACTCGGCAGGGTGACCACCTGGTAGCCCGCGCCCAGCTCCTGCTGCAGGAGCACATAGTCGTTGGGCAGTCCGCGCAGCCGGCTCGCCCGGTTCCACTCCCCGGTCGGGCGGTAGTGCAGAAAGAACACCTTGCTGAAATCGCGCCGCCACTGCCCCCAGGCCTTGAGGAGATCCGTGGTGGTGAGGTCGTTGGTTTCGTTGTAATCGAAGCGCGCGTTGAGCTGCAGCTCGTCCGCCGTCCACTTCCGCCGCGCGAAAGCCTCGTAGGCGCTGTTGTTGCGCTTCGCGACGTCGGTCACGACTTCCGACGAAAACGAGATCCGGCCCTTCCACGGCCCAAAAAAACCGCGCACCCGCGCTGTGAGGACCGACGGCGAAAAACGATCCCAGGCCGTCATCCGTTCCTCGTCCCGGCGCTCCGCGGCGGCCACCGCCGCGGATTTAGCCGCCTTGGTCGCCGCCGCCGGCGGAGCCGGTGCGGGTGCCACCGGTCCGGCCGCCACCGCGGGTGCCGCCGGTGGTTTTACCCCCTTGATCACGACAGCCTCCGCCACCGGCACCCGCAATTCGCCAAAGCGACCCGCCGCAAACACAATCGTCGTCGCGGTCTGCTCGACGAGCCGGCCCTGCACATTGTCGCCATCCTTGTAGACGAGCGTGTCGCGCGGGTTCGGCGTCGGCTGCGCCGCGCGGCTCACCCCGGAGAGACCGACCAGCGTCAGGAAGACCACCAGTCCGCCACTTGGTTTCCGCGCAAATAATCGTCGAAGCATCGCGCTCTTTCGACGCCGGCCGCGGGCCGGTGTTTCAAACTTTTTTCGGGAAGTTCCTTCGGGATTTCTTCCGGCGCGCTTCCGCGCCGGTCACGGGCGTGCTTTTAATCGAGGGCGGAAATCGGCCCTGACCGCCGATCTCGTCGACTCCCCCTCAGATCGGAAATCTATCCACGCAACCCAGCCGAAGCGGGCAATGACACCACGGCCGCCAACGCCCACCCCCGGGCTGCCCCGCACCGTTTACGGCGGCGCCGAGGTGCGCTGGTGAAAGCAACGTCGGACCGAACCCCATGATCCAACCTCCCACTCTGGCTTATCTGCGAGTTGACGGACGGCGGCGCGCGCCCCGAGGAACGGCGGTTACCCAACCGCCGGCCGGCGCCGGTCGATCATGGGCGCTTCGGCAAGCGCGCCTCCTTCGGGACACACGTAAAATCGCGGGTTCAACCCGGAACTGCGCGCTGCCAAGCCGTAACGATGCAGTGGAGGGTGGAGCCCGTTGTCCCCAACGGGCTGATTTGAGAGTGTACGGCGCACAACCCGATGAGGACATCGGGCTCCACCTTTCGGTGGTTTCGTTTTCAGAGGTAAAACGCACCTCGACTGCGCACGGCGGCAGATTTTGCGTCTTCTGGAACACCCGCGACGCACCGCTATCGGTGACGCCTCTGCCGTGAGTCACCGTGCAAATTCCGCATCGCCTCGGCGAACCCGCCCTTTCAATCTCATCCACCATGAACCTTCCTCCCCTGTTCCGTCTCCTGCTCATCCTCGCGGCCCTGCCCGCGATTCTACCCGCCGCCGAACCGAAGTCCGCGGAAAAAACCGACGCCGTCAAACGCCACCCGTTGAAGGGCGTGATCACCTCCGTGAACGCCGAAAAGTCGGCGCTGATGGTGAAGCACGAGGCGATTCCCGGGGTAATGGGAGCCATGACGATGATGTTCAAGGTCGACGCCGCCACGCTCAAGGCCGCCCAGCAGGGCCGGGCCATCACGGGCCAGATGTCGCGCCAGGGCAGCAGCTGGGTCCTCGAAGACGTGAAGTTTCTGCCGGCGACAAAAAGCTGACGCCCGCGCGGCTTGCCGGCGCTGGACATTCTGTGGCGCGAACTCAAACCCGCCGGCCGAATCGATGCTGCGCCGCATGGTCCCGCTCCTTTTTGGCGCGCGGCGGCCGGTTGGCTGTCAACGGAGGGCGGTCAATCTTCACCACGGATGCCACGGATCAGCACGGATCTGTCTTCCCTGCCTTTTGATCCGGACACTCCCGACCAAAAGATTTTGGCCAAAAAGATTTTCAACCCCCGCGCCGCGCCTGGATTTGGAAACGCGGAGCTCGCGAAGAACGCGGAGGAGGGTTGCGGTTGCCGCGGTGGGCTGCGATCCGTCCGCATCGTGCATTTCTGCGACGATTTTGATCGTTCCACCGGGAGCGGCGGTTGCCCAACCGCCGTAGAACCGTCGGCCGACCGTATTTGGGCGGTTGGGCAACCGCCCCTCCTTTGCTTGCGGCCGCCGGCTGCGGTGGCCTACTATTGATCCATTTCGATCCTGGTTGAGACGATTTTTTGCCACCGAGATCACGGAGGGAAAAGAGAGGCCACAGAGCGGAGGAGCGGGCGTTCTTTTCCGGTGGTATTCTCTGGGACCTCCTGCCGGGCTTCAGTGACCTCTGTGACCAGCGGTTT
>SXGU01133201.1_pt1 | contig 12335 bp, 5 predicted proteins | sample 3174531 | NCBI WGS metagenome assembly SXGU01 (sample SAMN11356863, study PRJNA531348) | freshwater metagenome | isolation source: freshwater sample F1-140 | place: China: Fuxian Lake, Yuxi | collected 2017-12-25 | reverse complement strand
GTTGATAAGTATCTAACCGCAAATCTATTCTCAGGTATTATTACATCAGCACAGGTTGTCACTGGTGGTCAGGGATACACAGAAGGCACAACTGTTCCGATTGTTAGTAACACAGGTATCGGTGCTCAGGTTATCATCTCTAAGGTCAGTAAGGGAACAATTCGGGCTGCTGGTGTCGTCAAAGACGGAGCAGGTTTCAGAGTTGATGATCCGCTACTAATCTTTGGTTCTGGTTCGGGCGCTGCTGGTATCGTGGCTGACGTTGATGATAGTGGGTTCTATCATCCAAACAGCTATAATGTTGTCTGGTCAACAATCAATCTAGAAGCTAACACAGCACTCAATAACACGGTCTTTACTAACCTAAACTCATCAAACGTGACCACGACAATAGCCAATGCTATGTCTTATTTCGTTTTTGCTAACTGTGGTCCTGCTTATTCACTAACAATTTCTAATGGTGGTAACAACTACATTCCTCCAATTACAATTGCTATCTCTGCCAACTCTACAATATCAAGAATGGGTATTCTTGGTAAAATGCAGATTATGAATGGTGGTTTGGGATATGTTGCTGGCGATACAATCGAGTTTCTTAACCCATTAGGTAGTGCTGGTTCTGGTGCTATTGCTAACGTAACAAACGTTGCTGCTAACGGTATGATTACAGAGGTTCGCTTTGAGCAAATGCCTGGTCATATTATTGGCGGTCAAGGTTATGATCCTGCTATCTTACCTGCTGCTAATGTTGTATCTGGAACAGGTACTGGTGCTAACATTGCTGTTACTGCTGTTATTGGACATAATGAAGAAATCATTCAGTCAGTTTCTAACATTGGTACAATTGAACTATTGACAGTTATTTCTGGTGGTTATGGTTATATCGATGATCCAACTCTCAACCTTACTGGACTCGGTGACGGTAATGCTAACGCTGTTCTATCATATGTTACTGGTGCTTATTCATATCCTGGTAGATATATCACAGACGACGGACACATCTCAGGTTATAACTTCCTAGAATCCAGAGACTATTATCAAGAGTTCTCATATGTTGTTAAGGTTGATGAGACTATTAACAAGTATAGGAATGCTCTTAGGGATCTAACACATCCTGCTGGTGCGAGACTATTTGGTGAGTATGATTTCGTATTTGATAACGAAACATTGACCAATACAAACGTTGAGGTTATATTCTCTAACACCGAATCGATTACATTGCCATATGAGACAATGTATCAGGTACAGGGTTATACCAGCGGAGAGTTTGCTCCTAATGTTATCACTGGCGTTGCTAATGCTGAGTTTGTTGCTGGCACATATGCTGTTAATACATCAAATCATCTGGCATCATATTCCGCTGCTAATAACAATATTGTTATCTCATACTTTAACAATAACTTTACTCAGGGTGATCTTGTATTCCTACAGTTCACTGGTTCGAACACCTGGGCTAACCTAGGTAATACAAACTACACTGTTACAGGCGCTAATCTAAGTCATTTCTCTGTTATTAACACATTGACTGAAAGAAGCGATGGTGTTGCTAACGTCGGTAATGTCCGTGTATATAACCCAGATGTTATGATTACACTACCATATAGCAGACCATCAGTAAATGCTAACGTCTATATTCAGTTCCAGACAGTAGATTACTCTCTTGCTAATGGTTACTATCAGGTTCGTGGTGTTAAAGGTGCTAATACATTTAACGTTCTACATCCTAATATGACAACCGCCAACGTTGGTAGTGGTGTCGCTAATCTAATCAGCAATAAGATTATTGTGTCCGCAGAGAACCACGGATTCGTTGTTGGTGATAATACATACGTTCTATTACTTGGCGGCGATACAGCAAACACAGACAATGGTTACTATACCGTATCAGTGATACAGAATGGTAATTCATTCAACATCGTCAGTCAGAATGTAATCTTTGCGGGTTCTGTTGCTCGTGTCTATCAGAAACTATCTAAGATTGTTATTTCAAGTCATCCGTTCGCAAATAGTAATGCTGTCTATATCACATTTACAAGCGGAGATCAGGCTAATACATCAAACGGTGTCTATTATCCAATCAAAGCTGGTGCTAATATATTTACAATCAATGTTGCTAAACCAGCGACAGGTAACAGTAATGTAAGAGTATGGTATCAAACAAACAACTATTCCAACATTGTGTTTACCACACTCAAAACAGACAACGGCTTTGCTGCTAATGATAATGTCTATATTGAGTTCTATTCTTCCGCATCTGATCTTGCTAACGGCATCTATATGATCAGAAACGAATATAGTAGCAATACCTATAACGTTCATTACAACGCCAATAACAGCATAGTCAACGCAGCCGTGACATACGGATCATTAGTCTTTATACCTAACACAACAAATACTGTCACAGGTGCAGTGGTTCGACATACAAACACGATCAATGAGATATCACATTCTGGACTCGGTATCGTCACTGGTTCAGTAATGGAAGGCACTGCCTATGTTTCACCATATAAATAATAGATAATTAAAGAAGGATCTTTCTGTGGCATCTTCACGTTCTAAAAATCTTGATATCTTTGTAGCAAAGCAAGTCAAAGAATCCGTATCAGAGCCATCATCATCAAACATCTATTTGACTTTTGGTCGATCTACAGCATGGGCCAATGATGCTGCTCCACCACAGGCCAATACATCTACTCGCAACTCATATGATATTTGGAAAAATATGATTGGTGGCAAGAGACTTACTGGTAATAACATTAGACATGCTGTTCCACGTATCAACTGGACATCTGGTGTGGTTTATGATACATATGACGATTTGATGGACTCATTGTCTATGTTTAATAACGGTAGAAAGTTTTATGTAATTACATCAGAGCATAATGTTTTTAAGTGTTTATCTAATAACGGCGGCGCACCATCAACCGTTATGCCAAACATTCTTGTTACAACTACACACTTTCAGACAAGTGATGGTTACAGATGGAAGTATATGTATACCTTGACTGCGGAAGAGAAACTAAGATTTTTGACTCCATCATTTATGCCGATTAAAACTCTTGCTCAGTCTGATAACAGCCAGCAGTGGATTGTTCAAGAGAATGCCATTGATGGTGCTATTCACGTTATCAGTGTAACAAACGCAGGATCAGGTTACACCGCAAACGATGTTGTCGTATCTATTACGGGCGACGGTTCATATGCGAATGCATTTGCTGTATTGAATACATCATCAAATACAGTTCAGTCAATCATCATTGACAATCTTGGTTACGGTTATACATATGCTAATGTAACCTTACTTTCATCAGTAGGCGCAGGAGCATCAGCAAGGGCAATCATTAGTCCTCCTGGTGGTCATGGTTCAGATCCAATCAATGAACTTGGCGGTTCATACTTGATTGCCAACATTCAGATTAAAGATACAGAGAATGGTGTATTAACTACACATAACGACTACAGACAGATTTCGTTGATTGAAGATCCTAGATTGTATGGTGTCACAACTCTCTCATCTCTTCCTGCATTCTCACAGTTAACCGTTCTATCATTGAATGGTACATCAGTTGAGTATGTTGAAGATGAATGGGTATATCAAGGTGCTAACTTTGCCACATCGTTCTTCAAAGGTTATGTCGTAGAATGGGATTCTGGTAATAACATTATCAAATTATCAAACACAGATGGCACACCATCAAAGGATCTATTGATTGGTGCAAACACAACTGCCGCACGTTTCGTATCCGCTATTACCAATCCAACACTACAACCTCGTAGCGGAAATCTACTATATACAGATAACATGACTGCCGTTCAACGAGCCGACGATCAAGCCGAAGACTACAAAATTGTTCTGAACTTTTAAGGGAAAAGATAAAAATGGCTTATAATAGAGCAAATAATTCGCTGACAACTGATTTCAATGTCACACCTTACTATGATGATTATACCATCGATAGTAATTACTACAGAATTTTATTCAAGCCAGGTTTTGCGGTTCAGGCTCGTGAACTAACACAGATCCAGTCATCCCTTCAAGAACAGATCAATCGTTTTGGCAAGCACGTATTCAAAGAAGGCTCTATTGTTATTCCTGGTGGTTTTACACTAGAAACACACGGCGGCGCTAATACAGGTTCAGGCATTCGTTATGTTAAGGTTAAAGACTTTGACGCATCAAACAATGCTGTCACTATTTCAGACTTTAGTGGATATGATGTTATCGGTGCTACATCAAACATTACCGCAGCGGTTGTTGATGTTGTAACAGGTACACAGTCAAGTTCAAACACCAAGACCCTATACGTTAAGTATAAGACTACATCAAGTTCAAACAATATCCAGAAAGTCTTTACTGCTGGTGAAACACTATCAGCAAACGTTGGTGGTGTTAATAAGACACTCGTTGTTCTCAATACAGATCCAGTTGCTAACGTAGGATTTGGTTCAAGATTTAAGATTGATGAAGGTGTATTCTTTGCCAAGAACCACTTTATCTCATTTACCACACAGTCAATCATTCTTGACCGTTATAATCCAAATCCAACATGTAAAGTTGGACTCTATGTTACAGAAGACATTATTAATGCTTCACAGGATACATCATTACTTGATCCAGCACTAGAAGCATCTAACTATGCCGCACCTGGTGCTGATAGATTAAAACTAACACCAACTCTAATGGTTCGTCCATATGACGATCCAATTGGTCCACCGGACTTCGTTGAGTTGTTCAGTATTCAAGAAGGTGTGGTTAAATCATACTTTGAGAGATCACAATACAACCTTATTCAAGATGAAATGGCGAAGCGTCTTTACGATCAATCAGGCGACTATGTTGTTCGTGGTATGGATGTTCAGCTTCGTGAGCATGATGACACTGGTTCAAACTTTGGTCGCTATGCTAATGGTAACAATAGTCTATTGTTCGTTGGTGTATCATCCGGTCTTGGTTACGTTCAGGGTTATGAAATTAATAATCTCGATACTGCGGAACTACAGATTGAAAAAGGTCTAGCAACATCACAGTTTAGAGAACAAATCTCTTCCGCTACACTCGGTTCATACGTTGTCGCTAATAACGTAGTTGGTTCATGGACATTTGATAAAGCAGAACCACTAGTTCTATATGATACAGTTCAGCGCCGTGTTGCTAACAATCTCTGGTCAGGTGGCACATCACCATCTGGAAAAGTCATTGGTACTGCTAACGTAGCATCAATCGAGTATGTTAGTGGAACACAGGGATATGATGGTCAATATAACATCTATCTAATGGATGTTAACATGCTTGGAAGTAATAGCTTTGCTAATGTAAGAAGCGTTTACTACAATGGCGGGGCTGCTGATGGTTACGGCGATATCGTATTAGATTCCGGTGCCGCTGTTATCAACGATGTTAACAACTCACAACTATTGTATTATGTTGGCGACGATTATGTTAAGAGTGTAAGAGACATCGATAATCCATCAATCAATGCTACCACATTCTATTTCAATAAGACCGATAGTATCTCACCAATTGCTGCTAACGGTACATTCAACTATTCTATTGCTGGTGCTGGTGAGACATTTCCATACGGCACAGCAACTCTTTCTGCCGCACAGAAAGATGAACTAACACTAACAGTAGATACCGCTGCTAATATCACCATGACTGGTACAGTCAGTGGTTCAGCATCCGCACTAACTGGTGTTGGCACATACTTTACAAGATTGAATGTCGGCGATAAGCTAGAGTTTGCTAGTAACACAAGAACATATTACATCTCTGCTATTGCTGATGATACCAATCTTACAGTCGTTGGAACACTACCAAGTCTTTCTGGTGTTGCTTTCTTCAAGGCTTTTAAAGTCGGTGATATTATCGATCTTGCTGGAAAAGGATCAACCGCTGGTGCTACAAGAACTGTATCTGCTACACCAACATCATTGTCTGTTGATCTAAAAGAAACATTCCCATCTACTCTTAATGCTACACTTTCCTACAAGTTGGCTAGAACAACTGCTAAGGAAGTTGAAAAATTAAAAAGAGAAAATAGATACGTTAAAATCAATTGTAATACTAATACAAAGACAACCACTGGTCCATACGATCTAGGTTTCTCTGATGTCTATAAGATCAAGAGCATTAGACTCGCTTCTGGTTCTTATCCAACATCAAACACATCAGGAACAGATGTTACAACTCTATTCAGATTTGATAATGGTCAGCGTGATAATTATTATGATCACGGAACAATTACACCAACAGGTATTGGTCTAACATCTTCCGACAGATTGCTTGTTGAGTTAGATTACTTTGAACCTAACTTTACATCTCGTGCGGGTTATTTCTCAATTGATTCTTATCCAATTGAGGATGATGACGGATCATTCAACTCTGCTACAGATATTAGAACAGAGAATGTTGGCATCTATAAGTCACCAGTAAATGGTAAAGAATATAATCTCCGCAACTATCTTGACTTTAGACCTGTTAAGACAAATACAGCGACAGATGAAACAAATCCTGCAGGATCTCCAACAGAGAATCCTACTAAGTCATTTGCTTATCAGAACTCAGCAAATGGTTTGAGAATACCTGCACCATCAAGTCAGATTACTTATGACTATACAACATATATGGGTCGTAAAGACTTGTTGGTTGTTGATAAGGATAAGAACTGGCAGATCATTACCGGTATTCCTAGTAACTTCCCAATTACACCAGAGTCAATTCCTGGTACAATGGCCATTGCTGTAATCAACGTTGTGCCATATCCATCACTATCACCTGCATATGCGGCTTCTATTAGTCGTCCTGATCTAGCAACATCATCAAAAAAGATGTCTAATGCTAGATTTACTATGCGTGATATCGGCACATTGAAACAGCGTATTGTCAATCTAGAATACTATACATCATTGTCTATTCTAGAGAAGGCTGCATCCGATCTACTCATTCTAGATGACTCCGGACTTGATAGATTTAAGAATGGTATCTTTACTGATTCGTTCCGTGATCAGTCACTAGCAGCAACATACAACGGTGATAATCATATCTGCGTAGATCCTGACGAAAAGGTTCTTCGCCCACTATACACCATGGATTCTTTCGGTTACGATTATGTTAGCGGTACAAACGTCACAAAGAAAGACGATCTTGTAATGCTAAACTATACCGAAGAGTTGCTTTGGAACCAGTCATGGGTTACCTCTGACAGAAACATTGAACGCCGTGACTGGTTGTTCGTTGGTCAGGTTAGATTGTTCCCTGAGCAAGACGTTTGGGTTGACGTTGCCACTGCTCCTGATGAAGAGATTGATCTCGGCACATGGACACAGAATAACGTTCTAACTAATCGCTCCGTATTGACCAGCACCGAATGGAATGCTTGGAGAAAATACGTTGTTGGTTATCGTGTCTATACAGGCACAGGTTCCAACAGAACACAGCACAACTATGGCAATCTCTATCGCACATATGACGAAGCAAGAGACGTTGCCAACTCACTAAACCCAGCTGGTAACGGTCGTGGTGTTTCTGTTGAGACAGTTTATAACAATATCAGAACTGGTACAGAACATTGGCTATCCGATGTTACAACCAAAGCAGAGAGTGGATATAAGATCATCAATACAGAGGTGATTCCTTATATTCGTCCTCAGGTAATCACCGTTGCTTGTACCTCAATGAAGCCATTCACAAGAGTTTGGACATTCTTTGATAACGAGCCAATGGCTGCTTATACCAGACCAATTACATCAGCACAATACACTGCAATTACTGATGGTGTTGAAAACTCACCAGCCGAGGACTTGCTCGTTCAAGGTGGTCCTGATGAAGGTTCTAATCTTGTTACTGATGCTGATGGTGCATTGTATTTCCAAATGCGTCTATCACCAGAGAAGAAATTCCGTTGTGGTAGCCGTGCGTTGGTTGTTGCTGATACACTCGTTCCTGTCAACGAAGCATCAGTTTCACCACTTGGTGCTTCTGATGATCTATCAACTGGCGGTAGAGCATTCTTCTATGCTTCTGGCACCGCAGTAACAAAACAGAAATCAATCTATTCATCAAGACATGTTGATTACTACGACAAAGAACTAACAGAGACATATTCTTCTAATGCGTTCGAAGATATTGCGGCTCCACCTCCACCTCCACCACAAGGTAAGCATTGTTCCGCATACTCATTCTTGGCGCAAGCACCTAATGGCGAAGAAGGTATGTTCTTAACATCAGTTGATGTGTTCGTATCACGTATCAGAGACAAGGGCATTTGGTTTGAAATTCGTGAGATGTCCACTGGTGGAACTGTTACAAGAAATCAGGTTCCATTCTCAGAAGTATGGTATGAAGATGTTTCAGCTATTCCAATTTCTACAGATGGTAAGACTAATCCTCTAAACGTTCAGTTCAGAGCACCAATCTTCTTGTATCATAACACAATGTATGCTTTTGTTATTCATCCTGTTGATAGTAATCCGGATACATATTTCTGGACTGCTAAACTCGGTCAGGCTGATATCAATGGTAAGGGTCAGTATAACAATCGTCGTAACACTGGTACATTCTTCCAGACAAACAATAACATCAACTGGGATATCATTGCCGACGTTGACTTGACCTGTAAGTTCTATAGAGCAAACTTTGTGATTAATACACAGGGTGAGGCTATTCTTGGTAACAAGCCAGTTGAAAATCTAGTTCTTTCTAGCAGATCAAAGAGCTTTAAACCAAGACAGGGTGATGTGTTCACCACTGGTTCCAAACTAGTTCTTTCATCTAACGGAACCATTCAGACTACAGACATTCTCAAGGGTGTAACATCTCTTGCTAATTCTTCTGTATCTGCTATCAATGGTTCAACTTACTCAATGTCTAACACTGGATATACAGTAGGCGAAACAATTAACGTCTTTGCTGCTAACAATGTCTACCGTGGCATCTCAGCAAACGTTACATCAGTAACATACGGACGTGGTGTTCTAAACTACTATGTCGATGGACCAACAACAAACTCTGCCATCACATACAGTATTGCACAACTAACAAACTCTGATGGTAATTTCTCTGCTAATGATTATATCTTTAGTGCCGCTTCACCAGATTATTATGGTGTAGTTGGTCAGATTAGAAACTATAGATATTCCGCAGTTTCATTTGAACCTGCTACGATGAACTTTAAAGATACCGATCTAACATTTGATATGCGTTCATACTCAAACACAAGTGTAGAAGGTTCTTATGTTTCCATTCAACCATCAGAAACATACTATTATGATGCTGAACAAGCCCTACATTCTAAGAGCAATGAGATTTCCGCTCTTGGTGGTGCTAGATCAAATCAGATTAGAGCAAACTTCCTAACTGGTAAACTTGGTGTGTCACCTGTTCTTGACATGGGCAGAACACATACAATTTATCTCGACAATATCATCAGCGCAAACTCTGGTGGTGAAACCGCATCATCTGGCGGTGAGCTAATAAATAGATACATCTCCAAGACCGTCACACTTGCTGAGGGTCAGGATGCGGAAGATATCAAGGTAGTTCTTACCGCATATCGTCCACCAAATACAGATGTTAAAGTCTGGATCAAGATCCTTCATCGTGAAGACTCAACATTGTTTGATGACGCACCATGGATTGAAATGTCTAGAACATCTGGTGATGTTTACTCTTCACTAGCTATTCGTTCCGACTTTAAGGAATACACATACGGATTTGCTACTGCTAATCTAACAGGTCCAAATGGAGAAGTGCAATATACTAATGGTGCTGGTATCAACTTTACTGGTTACAAGTATTTCGCTATCAAGATTGGTCTTGTTAATACACAGAACAATACCGCTATCTATCCACGTGTAGGTGACTTGAGAACTATCGCACTACAGATATGAAAAACATACTTTTACTAAATACTCTAGAAAGGGGTATTAATATGAGAAAGTATGGATTTGTTTATATTTGGTACGATAGAAAACACAGAAGATTTTATATAGGTTGCCGATGGGGAAACGAAGATGATGGATATATTTGTAGCTCTCCGTGGATGAAACAAGCGTATAAACACAGACCTCGAGACTTTAAAAGAAGAATTTTGTCGAAAGTTTATACAAACAAAAAGAGTCTTCTAGAGGAAGAATATAAATGGTTAAAACTCATAAGAGATGATGAATTGGGTAACCGATATTATAATTTACACAATCACCATTTTAACCACTGGTCTGCTAACCAATCTAGTAGATTAACCGTAGGTCAAAAGATCAGTAAGAGTCACAACAGACCCGAGACAAACAAAAGATTAAGTGATTCTAAAGTTGGCGATAACAATCCAATGAAAAGACAAGAAGTTGTTAATAAAAGATTGGAAACGTGGAAAAAAGGAAATCACGTTCCTTGGAATAAAGGAATCAAAACTGGTCCAAATCCAGAACATAGTCAAAGAATGAAGGGTAGAGTTGCTGCGAATAAAGGTGTGACTAGAGATGATGATTACAAAAAGCAAATGTCGGAGTTTAATAAAGCAAGAGTGTGGTATGTAAATAGAGAAACGAACAAATGTATTCATATTCTCGCAAATGATCCTGTTCCTGATGGATATGTTAGAGGTAGAAGTAAAAGGATTAAGCGTTGATGGAAATTGAATTTGATTTACAGAATGATTTTAGAGATCTACACGAATATGATTTTGGCAATGGACCAGTACCAGCACATCAACACTCTCGTGGTGGTGGCTGGATAGCAGATACAGCTACGGTAGATGATACCTGTTTTGTTGGTCCATATGCTAGAGTTTTTGATAATGCTTACGTGACTGGAAATGCTATCATAAATGATGGTGCTAGTGTATTTTGTAATGCCTCTGTATCTAATCATACCAAAGTCTATGGCGATGCTATGATATACGACAATGCATCGATTAGAGATCATGCTAGAGTAAGTGGATTCAGTAAAGTGTTTGGTAATGCAAGAGTTATGGACAATGCACAAGTCTATGAGAGTGCAGAAATCTATGATAATGCTATTGTCTGTAACAATGCTGAGGTATATGATAATGGTAAAGTATTTGGTAACGGAATAGTTTATGAGTGTATCAAGTTATATGGACACACACAAGTAACAAAGAAACCGTTAGTTGGACTTGGATTCGACTATCCTGTGACACTTACTGATCATCATGTATTGCTAGGTTGCACAGTCGTTCCACCAACTATATTAAAGAAACTAGGCCGCCGCATCATCACACTCGTCGGATATGAAAAAGAACAGGCTGATTTGTGGTTAGATATTATAGATAAGTTAATACAAGTTCATGGCTGTACCGATATCGAGTCGGAGTTGACACCTGAGACAGAAAGAAACGTCATTCTTAATCTAATAACAGAAAGAAATGCAGGAAGTGACAGAGACTCAAGAACCAGATAGAAAAACAGATAGACCTGGTATCTATAGAACCGCTGAGGGATTTCTTATAAATAAGGATAACGAGGCTCTAGCTGCTTACAAAAAACGCAAAAGAAAAGAGCAAGCGATAGAAAAATTTCAAGGTCAGATTGATGAGTTACGATCCGACATAAATGAGATTAAAGATTTACTAAAAGGATTAGCGAGAAGATAAATGTCAATAGCAAACGTTGCACTCACAGATACATTTGATTATTGGAGAACGGTTACTAACTCGCTAGTTGTAGCTATTAACGATAAGCTAGTCTATTGTAACACATCTAATGCCAACACAGTATCTATTCCATCATTCGCTTCCAGAACAAGTAATCTATACGTCAATATCATTACATCTACAAGTTTAAACGATAGTGCGACTGGTAACATTGCCTCTGCTTATACTGCTAACACATTACAGGGTCTCGCTCTAGTTTATACCTCATCTGCTAATAGTAACGCTCAATTCTCCGTTACTGCTGCAAACAACTATGCTTCGATACTGGCCGCTAACAATGCTGTAGGCGCAAATGCTTGGGCCAACACACTAGCATTCTCTACTGGTATTACAGCAACAACCTGGGCGAACACTATTGGTTCTTCAGGTAATAGTTATACAAACTACGTTGGATCATCTGCTAATAGTTTTGCTAACATTACATATGCTCCAAAGATTAGTCCAACATTTACCGGAACAATTACAATTGATGCTAACGTCGCTAGTCAGATATTGACAGACGGCGCTACAATCAACTGGGACGTTTCTCTTGGTTCAGTTGCTACAGTCACACTTGGCGGAAATAGAGCAATCGCCGCACCAACTAATTTAAAGATCGGATCATACATTCTTCACATCATACAAGATGGTTCTGGTAATAGAACTGTCACTTGGAACTCAGTATTC
>SXGU01322837.1_pt1 | contig 12338 bp, 12 predicted proteins | sample 3174531 | NCBI WGS metagenome assembly SXGU01 (sample SAMN11356863, study PRJNA531348) | freshwater metagenome | isolation source: freshwater sample F1-140 | place: China: Fuxian Lake, Yuxi | collected 2017-12-25 | reverse complement strand
GTGCCGGACGTGTAGATGATGGTGGCGAGGTCCTCGGGGCCGGCCCGGAGCGCCTCGTCGCGCCAACCGGGCCATCGGGCCGACTCCGCCAGTCCGGCGGCCGCCAACTGATCGAACGACTGGACCTTCGGGCCGGTGACGGCGGGGTCGAACGCAACGATCCACTCGAGGGCCGGCAGGGTCGGCAGGAACTCGGCGAGCTTGGCGTACTGGCCGGCGCTCGAAATGAACAACGCTCTGGCTCCGGAGTCGGCCAGCAGGTAGTGGGTTTGCTTGCCGGTCAGAGTGGGATAGATCGGCACGTCGGCGGCCCGGGCGGCCAAGCAGGCAAAGTCGGCGAAGGCCCACTCGGGGCGGTTTTCCGACAGAATCGCCACCCGGTCGCCCGGACGGATGCCTAACGATAGTAAGCCCTTGCTGATCGCCTCGATGGTCCGGGCCATCTCGGCGTAGGAATACTCCCGCCACCGGCCTTCACGTTTGGCCCGGAGTGCGACCTCCCCGGCCGGGAACCGGTCGATCGCGCCGAAATAGAGCGCCGTCAGTGTTGGAGGGCCGGAAATTGGAGTGCTCACTGGTGGAGGAACCTGATGACGATGCGGCGCCCCGAGCCCGGGATCTTCTCGCCGGAGGCGCGGAAGGCGTTCATCTCGACGACGGCCCGGTCGGGCACCACCCGTCCCTTGACGCCCCGAATGGTGGCGGTCGCCAGGCCGTTGGTGCCGGTGGTCAGGGAATCGGCCGTTCGCCCGGACAAGAACGCGACGGCCGGCGAGTCGGCGGGTGCCGGCTCGATCAGGCGAAGCGCCACCGGGCGCCCCACAACCCCGGCTCGGGGGGTTCCGCCTTCGAGCGCCACCCGGACTTGAATTCCGATGGTGTCCCGGGTGACGGTGAGGGAATCGACCCCGTCGAGCCGGAGGGTATCGGCCCGGGCGGTGAGCGTGAACTTGATGGCAGCGGGAGTGGAGACGAGGGTGTCCTTGCCGAATACGGCGATTTGGACGTCGGCCGTGCCGACGGCCTTCCGGGCGGTAACGATGCCGCGGACCGTGTCAATCGCGATGGCGGCGGTGTCGAGGGTCCGCCAAGTCAGGGCGGCGGGCACGCTATCGCCCTTGGCGTTCCGGGCAACCGCCCGAATCGTCACCGACAGGCCCTCCTCGAGAAACGAGTTGGCCGGCTGGGTGATCTCGAGTAGGGAGATCTGATCGTCGTTCTCGAAGGCGCCGCTGCAGCCGATGAAACCGGCCGCGACGGCGCCGATGATCAGGCTGAACCGACGGCTGCCGCCGGCGATTCTTCGAGGTCCCGAAGGGCGGTGGAGGCGTGCTGGATCCAACGATCGGCGTCCGATCCTCGAGGGGGTTTGGTCAGAAAGGCGCGCAGGTGCTCCGCCGCCTTGTCGAGGTCCCCGCGCTTGAGATGCAGGAACGCCAGACCATAATGGGCGCCCGAGAGCGAATCGTCCAGTTCCAGGGCCCGGCGGTAGTGGCGAATCGCTTCGTCGGGCTGTCCCGTCTTGGTAAACGCGATGGCCATGTTCTGGAGGATTCGGGGATCGTTGGGGTTGTCCCGGAGTCCGAGTCGGTAGCTGGTCAAGGCGGCGACGAAATCACCCTGCCGCTCGAGAGCCAGGGCCTCATTCAAATAGTCGAGGCGCTGGGGTTCGCTCGGGGTCGAACTCAACCGATCCAGGACGCGTCGAAAGAAACTCATGAGCTGGGGTCGTCTCCGCTTTTCCAGGGGTCGCTGCACCGTTGCTACAACATAAGAAAGTTGTTGACCCGATGCAATACAAGTCGTTGTGGCGTCAGCTCGATCGGCTCCACCTTGCGGCTGACTTTCGGACCACCCGGCTGGTACCTATGTTTGGGGGTCCCCGGCCCAACCCCTTGATGAGGAGCCTGCCATGCCACGGCGTCCTGTGGACCCGACTCGGGGAATTCTCGAGATCGATTGGCCCCTATTCGGGGAACTTTGCCGCGCCTTGGCCCTCAAGGTGGCCCGGAGCTACGATCCCGAGGTCATTCTGGGAATCGCCAAGGCCGGGGTCATTCCAGGGGCCGTGGTGGCGGCCATCTTGGAGCGAGAGTTCAGTTCCATGACGGTCACTCGGAAGAAGGCCGGTTCGATGCCGGTGCTGGTCAGCGGGCCCCCGCCGTCGATCCGGGGCCGCCGGGTCTTGGTCGTGGACGAGACCTGCGACTCCGGGCACACCCTCAAGCTTGCGCTCAACGAAGTCCGCGCCCAAATGCCGGCCGAGGTTCGGACCGCGGTGTCGTTCAAGACCGGCGGGTATCAACCGGACTTCTTCTCCTTCGAAACCGACAAAGCCATCGTCCTGCCCTGGGACCGCGAAATCATCCGCGACGGCGCACTGATCCGGCGGCCGGACGGAGCCTTGGGAACCGGTCTCAATGCGTGATCTGTTGGTCCAGGCCCTGAAATCGGCCGAGGGCTACGTCGAGCTCCGGCTCCGGCGGCGGTGGTCGACGGCCGTGGTGTTTCGGAAGCGGCGTCTCGAAGTGGCCACCGAATACCACGCCTTTGGCGGGGTAGCCCGGTGCCTGGTGCCGGGCCATGGGTGGGGCGCGGTCGCCTTCACCGACCCGGAGCGCGCGGCGCAGGCCGTCGCCCGGGCCCATGAACTGTCGCTGGAGACTCGCCCCGAACGCCCCATTGCCCTGGCGCCGATTCCGATCCGGCAAGTCGATCAGGCCGACTTGTTGGTCGACGACCCCCGCTTGGTCTCGCTCGCGGAGAAGCGGGAGTTGCTGGAGGGCCTGACCGGCGAGTTGTTGGCCGCGGACCGGCGGCTGGTCGATTCCCGGACCAGCTATGGCGACTCGGTCTACGAAACCTGGCTCGCAACCAGCGAAGGGGTCTGGCTCCACGAATTGCGAAGCGAGGCCAGTCTCGGCGCCCTGGCCGTGGCCGGCGAGGATGGGGCCCAGGAACGGGCCCTCGAGTCGGTTGCGGTCCTCGGCGGATGGGGTTCGGTGGCGGGCCGGGCGCCCATGTTCCGGGACGTTGGCGAGCGGGCCGTGGCCCGCCTCCACGCCACGCCGGTCAAGGCCGGCCGGTACCCGGTCGTGTTCGACCCGCGGGCTACCGGTGCCCTGGTACTCCAGACCATCACCAATTTGTGCCGGTCTCCGTCCCGGGGGATCGAACGCGAGTTGCTGGCGTTAGGTACCCGGATCGGCCCGGAGTCCCTCACGGTCGGCGACGATCCAACCGCCTCCGGCCTTCGGACCAGCCTCGCGCTCGACGACGAGGGCACCCCGGTCAACCACACGCACCTGGTCCAAAACGGCGTGGTCGTTGCCCATCTGCACACCAGGGAAACCGCGGCGCGCGCGGCGGTCGGGCCAACCGGGCACGCGCTGGCGACGTCCCTTCGGTCGATTCCAGCGGCCCGACCGACCAACAGCTACGTGGCCAAGGGGCAGGGCGACGCCGCGGGGCTGATCGGCGCAGTGCCGCTCGGGATCTATGTTTCGGATGTGCTCGGTGTCGCGGTCGAAGGTCATCAGGTGACGCTGACGCCCGCCTCCACTCGGATGATCCGGGACGGGGCCTTGGCGGAGTCGGTCAAGTGTGCTCCGATCACCGCCGACCTGTTCACGCTCTTCGGCCGGCTCGATCAGGTTGGGGGCGACTTTGCCTGGGACCCGAGCGCCGCCGCCCTCCATGACGCCGGGCCCCTCCGGCCGATCACCACGGGAGCTCCCCACAGCCGGTTCGTCGACCTCGACATCGGCGCGCTGTACACATGATCGCCGGGGTGCTCGCCGACCTTCGGTCGCGGGCGTCGCATGCCGACCTGGTGCGAGCCCGCGACGAGACCACCACGGTGGTGCTCTCGGCGGACCGCGAGGCCACCGTTTCGATCGATCAAAGCGATACGGTTCAGATTCGGGCGCTCGCCGCCGGCCGCCTCGGCTGGGCCGGCGGTCATACCGCCGCGGTCGGTGCCGTGGCTGAGAGCGCGCTCCGGTCGGCGGCCGCCGGCGACCTCGCCGAGATGTTCTTCCCGGCCCCCGCCGCGCTCCCGCCGGTCATCACCCGGTCTCCGGCCGCGGCCGCGCTCGCGGCTGCCGACCTGCTTCACCTCGCGGGGTCCGTTGCCGGCCGTCTTCTGCGATTCAACCGCCGGATCGTCACTTGGGCCGAACGCTCGGTCGGCACCATCGACGTCGGAAGCACCCGCGGCGTGTTGGCCTCCTACGACGTCACCCTGGTGGGTCTCGGTCTCTCGGTGGCTGGCGGGCCTGGACCGTGCCAGCTACACCTGGCGAGCGTTCCGCCACCGGACGAAACGGCCATCGAGTCGCTGGTGGCCGAAGTCGAGTCGCGATTGGCTCCGGAGCCGCTCGAACTGGACGGACTGCCCCCCACGGCTCGAGTCTGGTTCAAACCTCGGGCGGTTCGGGGCCTCCTGTCACCGTTGCTGGTCCACCACTCGAGTGGTCGGTGGGCCGGGGACCGAAGCCGTCCCCTGGCCATCGATGAGCGCCTTTCACTCGTCGACGACCCTCTGATCGACAGCCGTCCCGGCAGCCGGCCGATTTGCGACGACGGAGTTCCGACCCAACGGCGGACGTTGATTCGCAACGGACAGCCGGTGGCGGGCCTTCTCGACCTCCGAACCGCGTCGCGCCTTCGGCTCCCGGCCTCGGGTCACGGGGTTCGGCGGGGCTTCCGGCCCCCGGTGGCTCAGTACTCCAATCTGGTACTCGAGGCGACTGAACCGGGGGTTTCCGACCTGGCCGGGGCGGTCGGGGACGGGTTGCTGGTCTCCGAGATTCAAGTCGGTCCGGCACCGAACCCGGTGCGAGGGGTTTTCCGGGTGGCGGTACCCTGGTGCTATCGGATCGTCGGCGGTCGGATTGTCGGCCGGGTCGAAGGGGCGGTGCTGACCGGGGATGTTGGCCGGTTGTTCGAACGAGTGGCAGCTATCGGTGCGGATGCCCAATGGCACGGGGCCGTCCGAGTTCCCTCGCTCGTTTTGGACGGGGTTGGCGTGACGCTGCGGTAGTTACTTCTTGAGTTCGCCGATCAGGACGTCGTAGGTCTTGCCGGTCATCATGTTCTCATACATCCAAGTCAGCAGGTCAGGGCTCCCCACCAGAAATCGGCACCGCGCCTCGCCGCGGCTCCGGCACTCGACCTCCATGACCGCGGCGGGATACCCGCCGAGCCGGGTGAAGAAGTCCGAGAGCAGGCCGCAGGTGAAATGGCATGACGGTACTCCCGCACCCCGCGGGTCGGCTTCAGCCCAGTCGCCGCTATCGAGGCAGTAGAGACCCGGGGCCAGGGTTTCCACCGCGACCGAGCCCCACCCTTCCTCCCGAAAGAAGCCGCCGAGGGCCTCCCCGAGGTACCGGGCATCGAGTGCCTGAGGGGTTTCCACGCCATAGCGGTCGGCGACTGATCCGACGAACCCGTCGTATCCGCCCGCCCCGGCCGAAAATCCGATTTCTCGAAGCAATCCGGCAGCCTGGGCGGGCACTTCGCGTTCGAGAACGACCCGCAATTGGTCGATGGCGGCGCGGCCGATGGCGAGGCGAGGATGCGTGGCGGTGGAGACCATGAGTTCAAGCTAGGCCTCCCGGCCGACGCGGCGCAAGAGTTCGGCCTCGTCGATGATTTCGACGCCGAGAGTGCGGGCCCGGTCGAGCTTGCCGCCGGCTTCGGCCCCCGCCACGACGGTGTCGGTCTTCTTGGTGACGGTGCCGCCCACCCGGCCCCCGGCGGCTTCGATCAGGGCCGTCGCCTCGCTCCGCGAAAGGGTCGCCAGGGTTCCAGTCAATACGTAGCTCTTCTGAGCAAGGGCTCCGCCCACCGGCCCGGCGTTAGGCTCCGTGAAGTTGAGCCCGGCCTTCGCCAGCCGTTCGAGGAGCGCCCGGTTGGCCGGGGTCCGGAAGAATTCGAAGACCGCCTCGGCGATGGTCGGTCCGATCCCAGGCACCTCGGCGATGGCGTCGAGGTCGGCGTCGGCCAGCACGGACAAATCTCCGAACCGCCGGGCCAGGACTTGGGCGATGTTCTTCCCGACGTGCCGGATGCCGAGGCCGAAGAGCAACAGGGACAAGGGTCTGGTAGCGGAATCGGCGATCGACCGGACCAGCAACGTGGCCGACTGATCCGCGAACCGGTCGAGTTCGACCAGCTGCGGTACCGACAGCTGGTAGAGATCGCTGACGTCGGCGATCAGGCCGGCGTCGAGCAGCTGGCGAATCCGTTCCGCCCCCAACCCGCGGATATCCATGGCCTCGCGGGATGCGAAGTGCACGATCGCTTCGAAGAGCCGGCCGGGACAGGCGGCGTTCGGGCAGTATCGCATGACTTCGTCTGGGGGCCGAACCGCCGCCGTTCCGCAGGCCGGGCACTTCGACGGCGGGTGGAAGGCGCGCTCGGCGCCGGTCCGTCGCTCCCGAACCGGACCGATGACCTGGGGGATCACCTCGCCCGCCCGCATGATCTCGACCCAATCGCCGATCCGGATGTCTTTCTGGGCAATCAGATCTTCGTTATGCAGTGTTGCGCTCGACACCGTGACCCCGCCGACCTCGACCGGGGTGAGCACCGCGTAGGGGTTGAGTGCTCCGGTCCGGCCCACGTTGATCCGGATCTCCTCCAGCCGGGTGATCGCCACCTCGGGAGCAAACTTCCGGGCAATGGCCCAGCGCGGCTCCCGGCCTCCGACCACGCCGAGGTCTTCCTGGAGGTCGCGACGGTCGACCTTGACGACGACCCCGTCCGCCTCGAACGGCAGGGTCGGCAACAGGACCTCGTACTCCTGGATTGCCGCCTGGACCGCCGCCAGGGTCTTTAGCCGCCGCCGGTGCGGTTCGACCTGAAATCCCCACCGAGCCAGCGCGGCCATGACCTCATGATGGGAGGTGGCCGCGAGGGAGCCTTCGATCACTTCGATGTGAAAGGCAAACATCCGCAGGCGTCTTGACCGGGTGATCCGCGGATCCAGCTGGCGGAGGCTTCCCGCCGCCGCATTGCGCGGGTTGGCAAACGGCGGTTCGCCAAGGGCTTCACGGCGGGCGTTGAGTTTCCGGAATGACGTGAGCGGGAAATAGGCTTCACCGCGGATCTCGATCAGGCTCGGGACGTCGGTTCCGGTGAGGACCAGAGGGATATCCCCGATCGTCTTCAAGTTGGCCGTGACGGCTTCGCCAATGACCCCGTTGCCGCGAGTCGCGCCGACCGTAAGACGGCCGTTCCGATAGGTGAGACTGACGGCTGCGCCGTCGATCTTGATTTCGGTCGTGTACTCCGATTGCCGGACGTCCGGGTTGATCCGGGCATTGCGGTCTTCCCACGCTTCCAATTCCTCCGGAGCAAACGCGTTCGCTAACGACAGCATGGGCCGGAGGTGCGGGTGCTTGGTCAGGGCCGAGGCCGGCTCACCGCCGACCCTTTGCGTCGGGCTGTCAGGGGTCAGGAGCTTGGGGTGCGCCGCCTCGAGGCTTTGGAGGTCCCGAAACAGGCGGTCGTACTCGGCGTCCGAGATTTCCGGCGCATCCTCGACGTGGTACTGGCGGTTGGCGTGATTGATCGCCGCCCGAAGCTCCTCGACCCGCCGGGCGGCGTCGGTGGCCGGCCGGGTCATGACCGGGATTCGCGCCTGAGGACCGCGAGGGCCACGCCCGCCAGTCGATCGAGTTCGGCCTGGCTGGCGCGGGGCACCAGCTCTTCGGCCGATGTTGGATCCTGTTCGGAAAAGGTGGCCAGCAGCCCCTTGAGAAAGGCGATCAGGGAGGCGCGCTCCCGGTCCTTCTCGAGCGCGGATGCGCTGCCGCGTTGCTTGGCTTGGAGCCGCTCGAACCGATGGGCGGTGCGGAGCGCCCGGGCGGTGACATCGGCTACGAGCCGAGCCCACTGGATGTCCGAAGGAGTCAGGAGCGGCCGAGTTCGGTCGGTCCGAAGGAAGATTGCGCCGATCGTCACCTTGCGCCACCCGATCGGTACCACCGTGATCGACTGGACCCGCCGGGTCGCCAACGCGTCCTGGACCGATTCGAGCGCCGGCTCATGGATCACGTCAGGAATGCTGACGACCGTGCCGGTGTCGATCGCGCGCTTGAGCTCGGGGTAGTCCGCCAAATTGACCTTCTGGCTCCGGAGCGACGGGTCTTCGTAGCTCGCCACCAGGTGGACGTCGCCTCCGCCCTTCTCCGTCAGGAAGACCGAACAGCGGTCGAGCTCGAGGGCGTAACCGACCCGGCGGGCCACCGATTGCACGATGTCGCGGTAGTTGAGAGAGCCGGCCAACTCCCGGAGCAGCTCGATGACGATGAGCAGTCGACGACGTTCGACCTCGAGCTCCTCGATCCGGGTTTGAAGCCGATTCGGGTCGGTGGCGGGAAACCGGGCTGGGTTCATGGACCCTAAATTAGCCAACTTGGTTGAACCCGGCTGGCCGGGCCGCTAACTTTTACCAATATGGACAACTTAGAGCAGCCTGAAGAGCCCCGATCCTCGCGTTCCGGCTTCGGCCTTGGTCTCGTGGTCGGTGCGGTCGTCGGGGCGGCCGTGGCCCTCTTGTTCGCACCCGGATCCGGCCGCGAAACCCGGCGCCAACTCCGCCGCCGGCTGGCCGCCGCGAGCGAACGCGTGGGCGAGGAGTTCGACGAACTCGACGGCCGGGTCCGCCGAGAAATCCGGCGACACCGGTCCTAAGGCAGGTCCCGGAGCAGCCGCGCGGCTTCGGACCGGTATCGGGCATCGATCTTCACCCGGTCCGGGAGTTCGACGATTCGGTCGAGTTCCCGGCGCGCATCGGCCCACCGTTTTCGGTCGATGTAGATCACGGCAAGGTCGAGCCGGTGGAAGATCCTGGTCGGGTCGATCCGGACCGCCGTTTCGAGGTGGTCGATTGCCGCTGCCCAGTTGGCTTTGCTCAAGATCTTCCCGCCTAACAAGTTCTTGGCCATGAACCGATTGAACCCGGAGGTTCGCATCGCCTCGGCGTGCCAAAGGCCCAGGATGTGATGGGCCCCGTCATGGTTGGGGTCGATCGCCAGGGTTCGGGTCGCGGCCTCGTAGATCCCGATCGCGAACTGGACCCGGTCCTTCTTGCTCCGGGTCAGAGCGACCCGCCCGAGCGCCATGGCCAGGACGAAGTGCCCCTCGGGCCGGGCGGCGTCGGCCGCCACCGCCCGCCGGGCGAATCGCTCGGCAGCCACGTAGGCCGAGTCACGGGCCAGGCTCCGGATCGAGTCCGGCGTTTCCTGGCCAAGGTCGACCCAGGCCACCGCGCTTCGCCAATTGGCCTCGAAGTGGAGGGAATCTTGGGCCAGAATTCCCTGCAACAGTCGGAGGGCCTCCTCGGGATTCTTCGCCGCCGCTTCCCGGGCTTCGGCCAACTGGGCAGGCCCACCTTGGGCCCAAGCCGGGGCTCCGAGCATGAGTCCGAGCAGGGCCGCGATACCAATGCGCATGAAGGAATGATATGAGCCCGACCGACTTGATGGGACCGCGGTTGATCGAACGGAAACGGGATGGGGAGGCGTTGACCGACCGGGAGTGGCAAGGCTTGATCGCCGGCTATGTCGCGGACCGGGTCCCGGACTACCAGATGGCGGCAATGGCCATGGCGGTCCTCTTCCGGGGCCTCACCCCCAGCGAGCTGGTGGCCCTCACCCAAGCCATGCGGGAATCCGGCGAGCAATTCCAGCTGGGTGATCTCGGCCGGCCCCGCGTCGACAAGCACTCGATCGGCGGCGTCGGTGACAAGACCTCGCTCCTTCTGGCTCCGATGCTCGCCTGTCTCGACGTGGCTGTCCCGATGATCTCGGGCCGGGGACTCGGCCACACCGGTGGAACCCTCGACAAATTGGAGTCGATTCCCGGATTTCGCACCGGCCTGAGCTTGTCCGACGCCCGGCGCCAGATCGAGCGGATCGGGGTTGTGATGGTTGGCCAGACGCCCCAACTGGTGCCCGCCGATCGTAAGTGGTACGCGCTCCGGGATGTGACCGGGACCGTCGAGTCGGTGCCGCTGATCGCCGCGAGCATCATGTCGAAGAAGCTGGCGGAGTCGCTGACCGGGTTGGTCCTCGACATCAAGACCGGCAGTGGAGCCTTCATCAGGAATCCGGCCGATTCAGAGGTGCTGGCGCGCACCATGATCGAACTCGGCGAAGCCAGCGGGTGCCGTACCATCGGGCTGCTGACCGCGATGGACCGCCCCCTCGGCGTGGCTTGCGGCAACGCGCTCGAAGTCGTGGAGTCGATTCAGGGCCTGTCCGGCCGAGGTCCGGCCGATCTCATGGAAGTGACGTTCGCGCTGGGCGTCGAGATGGCCGTGGCCGCGGGCCTCGAGAGCGACCGTGGCATTGCCCGGGCCCGTCTCGAAGCCCTGGTGGCCAGCGGGGCCGCGCTGGAACGGTTCGGTCTCATGATCGAAGCTCAGGGCGGGGATCGGCGGGTCATCGACGAGCCCGCGATTCTGCCGGTCGCGCCGGTGGTTCGCGACGTCACGGCCGTGGCCGATGGGGTGATCGCCACCGTCGAACCCAGAGCCATCGGCCATACGGTCGTCGCCCTCGGCGGCGGCCGATCGCGGACCGACGACGTGATCGACCCAGCGGTTGGCGTGTCGGTCTTCGTGAAGCCGCGCGCCGCGGTTCGGAGCGGTCAGGTTCTCGCGAGGGTTCATGCCCGGACCGAAACGGCCGCCGGAACTGCCGTCGAGGCAATTCGGAACGCGATCAGGTTCGGAATCGCCGACCGGCTCCCGCTGGTCAGCCATCGAGTAACCAAGGACGGCGTGGAGACGCTCGCCTAACGACCGTGTTCCGGCTTGCCCCCCGCAATTCAGTGCACCCCCGATCACCGCCGGAGTTGGCGTATCCCTTGCCTCCATTCAGGGCCAAGGGGGCCCCGTTGCCGGGGGCCATCTCGTTGCACCTTCCGGACTTCGGGGCTACCCCGGCCGGATGAGCCCGGGGTGTGGTCAGGGGCAAATTGCCCGGGGAACGCGGCAGTGCGGGAGCGGTGTATGGAGCAGGGCATTCAGGGGCTGCGAAGAACTGCATCCAGGCCAGGCGGCGAGCTGTGACCGTCGGCTCCGCGGCTGCATGGTATACCGACCCCGCCAAGGCGACCGCCGCCTCCCGCGGGTCGAGTCCCGGCCCCCGGGCGCTCGACGCCCGGGGCTTGGCCACGATGCACCACATCCTGGTCCAGCTCGGCCAGGTCGAATTGCGGCCTCGATTTGCCGAGGCCTGCAAGGCCTTTGGGGATATCGTCTGGTGCGACGATCTCGACGATCTGGCGGTGCGGGCGGCGGCCCGCGAAGCACTGGCGGTCATCGTCGATGGAGCCGACCGCGGGGGAATTCCCGCGGCGCCCGTCGTGGCCCGGATTCGGAGCCGGCGGCCCGATCTCCCGATCGTCCTCTGGTGCGATCGGGTCGGCGCCGACGGGGCGACCATTGCGGCGATGATCGAGGCCGGCGTGTCGGCCGTGATCATCCGGGAGGAACGGGACTTCGAACGACGGCTCCTCTCGGCGCTGACCCGGGCCAGCGACGTCGCGTTCCAACAACTCACCGACCAAGCCCTCCATCGACGGGTGCCGACCCCGTTCATTCCGGTGGTCCGCTTCTGCCTGGATCACGCCGTGAGTGCCCCCCGTGTGGAGGTCATCGCGCGGACTGTCGGCATGAGCAGCAAGACCCTCGCGGCCCAGCTCAAACGGGCCGGGATGCCTCCGGTCAGCTCGTTGGTGATGTGGGGAAAGGCGCTGGTCGCGGCCTATCGTTTGGAGAAGACTACCGAATCCGTCGCGGTCATTGCCCGGTCCTTGGGATTCGCCTCGGGGTCGGCCCTCCGGCGCCTCCTCAAACGCTGCTCCAACGAACCGCCTCAGTCGATTCGGGCGACTGGCGGGTTCGGATGGATGCTGCGGTGTTTCGAACGCCAGCTGGCCAAGGGTGGCCGGCTCTGATCGACCGGCCTCCCCTGTCAGACGTCCAGGTTGCTGACGTACTTCGCGTTCTGCTCGATGAACTGCCGCCGGGGCTCCACTTCGTCACCCATCAGTTCCTCGAATAGGCGCGAGGCCTCCACCACATCCTCGAGGGTGACCCGGAGGATGGTCCGCTTTTCGGGATCCATGGTTGTGTTCCACAACTGCCCCGGGTTCATCTCACCAAGGCCCTTGTAGCGCTGGATGTTGACGTTGCTCTTGCCCTCGGGGCCGGCTAACCGCTTGACGTACTCGTCCCGCTCCCCGTCGGTATAGGCGTAGAACTCCTCTTTGGCGCGGGCCACCCGGTACAGCGGTGGCTGGGCGATGTAGACGTAGCC
>SXGU01521792.1_pt1 | contig 12341 bp, 10 predicted proteins | sample 3174531 | NCBI WGS metagenome assembly SXGU01 (sample SAMN11356863, study PRJNA531348) | freshwater metagenome | isolation source: freshwater sample F1-140 | place: China: Fuxian Lake, Yuxi | collected 2017-12-25 | reverse complement strand
GGCGGCGGCACATCCAGCGTCGTCGCGCCCTTGGGCGGTGACTCCCGGTTGTCGGTGTCGAAGTTCCATCGCCCGCCCACCGGTTCATCGCCGTCCATCAGCACCCCGAACCGGCGTCGCTGCTGGCGGTAGAAGTCCTCCAGCCGGAAACGTTTGCGGTCGCCGGCCCACTCGCGGAACTCCGCTCGCGGCAGCGCAAACGTGGGCGTTGGCAGCACGTCGGCCACCACGCCGTCGCGCCGCAACCGCGCTACGAACCCCTCGGCGGCATGGGAGGTGGGCTCACACACCAGCACCGGGCGGCCGTAACTGCGCAATGCCTGGGTGTAGGTATCGGCGCGGATCAGGGTGGCCCGGTCGCCGAGATCGGCCTCGGCGTGCCGCAGGGCCGACAGCACCAGGTGCAGCTTCTGGCGGTGCGACCGGCGCCGGCCCAGCGCCGAGGTGGATTCGATCAGCAGCACGTCGCGGTGCGCGTGCTCTCCGCCGTAGATCCGGGGACTGAGTTGATCGGCGAACAGCCACAGCGGCGTGTCGTCGGAACTCATCGCGCCGATGCTACGTCGCCGGCCCTGCGCTAGTATCCGGCCGTGGCCAGAGTTCCCGGGTTACGCGGTCCGCGCGGGCTGGGCTTTCAGTCCAAGCTGCTGGTGATGCTGCTGGCGGTCAGTGTCCTATCGGTGCTCATCGCCGGCGCCATCGGTTACCTGTCGGGCACCTCGTCGCTGCGCGAAGCCGAATACCAGCGGCTGACCCAACTGCGCGAGTCACGCGCACGGGAGATCACCGGCTTCTACGAGAACATCGTCGACACCGCCACGATCCTGACACACAGTTCCTCCACGATCGACGCCGCCCGGGAGTTCACCCCGGCCTTCGCCGCACTGCAGAAGACCGCGTTGCCGCCGGGCGCAGAGCAGGCCGTGGCCACCTATTACGCCGATGTGTTCGGACCCGCGCTGGCCAAGGGCACCGGCGGCGAGGTCGACCCGGAGTTGTTCGCTCCGACGTCGAACGCGCAGACCTATCTGCAGCACGCGTACACGGTGCCGGCCGACGGGGATTTCGTCGCCGCGGCGAAGGTCGCCTCGGCCGGCGATTCCAGCGAATGGACCAAGCTCAACGCCCGCTATCAAGAGTTCTTCGCTGACTTCGTCACCCGGTTCGGTTTCGACGACGTGATGTTGCTCGACACCGACGGCAACGTCATCTACACCGTCGTCAAAGGTGTCGACCTGGGTGCCAACGTCCGAGATGGTCCCTACGAGACGACAAAGTTCGCCGAGGCCTACCGGGAAGCGATGCAGGCGAGTTCCGTTGACGAGGTGATTCTCACGGACTTCGAGCACTACGCGCCGGCCTACGGCGTGCCCACGCCCTGGGTCGTGACGCCCGTCGGCGATGGCGGCGGCATCTATGGGGCGTTAGCCATGCAGTTGCGGCCCAAGGAGATCAACGCGGTAATGACCGGGGACAGCGGTTGGGAGGCCGACGGACTCGGCCGCACCGGCGAGACTTACCTGGCCGGGCCGGACAAGCTGATGCGTTCGATCTCTCGGGACTTGATGGCCAACCCCGACGGCTTCGTCGCCGACGTGACAGGCAACGGAACGCCGGAAGCCGTTGCCCGCCGCGAAGTCGAGACCGGCGACAGTGTGCTGCTGCAACCGGTGGATACCGTTGCCGTCGGCCGTGCGCTGGCGGGGGAGACCGGCGTCGACACGGCGCTCGACTACGTCGGCGCAGAGTCGCTGGTTGCTTACGCCCCGTTGAACATCCCGGGCCTTGACTGGGCGATCGTCGCTGCGATCCGCAAGTCCGAGGCGCTGGCTCCCGTCAACCGATTCGCCCGCAACCTCGCCCTGTCCACCGCGGCAATCGTGCTGGTCGTGTGCCTGCTGGCGTTGCTGTTCAGCCGGATCCTGACGCGCCCCGTCGTGCGATTGGCCGACGCGGTGCGCCGGGTCAGTGGCGGGGAACTCGGAGTCAGCGTGCCGGTGACCGCCCGCGACGAGTTCGGCGAGTTGGGTGTGGCGTTCAACGATATGAGCGCCAGCCTGCAGACCAAACAGCAACTCATCGACGAACAGCGCCGGGAGAACGAGGAACTGCTGTCTTCCCTGATGCCCGAAACCGAGGCCCGCCGGTATCGCGACGGCGAGGAGAACATCAGCACCGAATACCGGGACGTCTCGGTGGTCTACGCGCAGCTGCTGGGGTTTGACGACTTCGCCCGCTCGCTGCCGGCCGGGGAGTCCGTCACCACCCTCAACGCTCTGGTGGGCGCCTTCGACGGCGCGGCCGAACGGCACGGCGTCGAGCAGGTCCGCAGCATGCAGGACAACGGTCTGCTGGCCACCTGCGGTCTGGTCGTGCCGAGGGTCGACCACGCCAGTCGCACCATCGCCTTCGCCATTGAGGTCACCGAGATTTTGGACAGTTTCAACGACCAGAACGGCGCCGCGCTGACCGTGCGGATCGGCATCGACAGCGGACCGGTGACCAGTGGGCTGGTGGGCCAGCGCTCCACCATCTACGCGCTGTGGGGTGAAGCGGTCGATCTCGCGCACCGGGTTCACTCAGCCGTCGGCTCGGCGGGGATCTTCGTCAGCGAGCGGGTCCGCGACGCTGTCATTGGCATCTATCCGCTCTCCGATGCCGGCACCATCACCGGTGTCGCGGGCCCGGAGAAGGTCTGGCGCCTTGACGCCGGGTCGGCGTAGCCACTGTGAGCGCGCTGATCGACCAGCCCTGGTTCTGGCCGGCGATTGTGGTCATCGTCGGTCTGCCCATCGCGTTAATGGTCCTGCACGAACTGCACAGCACGCTGGCCCGTCGCAACAGTGCCTACGCCAAACCCGTTGGGCTGCTGCGTAACTGGATTCTCCCGGCTGGCGCGCTCTATCTGCTCTTCAGGCAACTCGAGGCCGCCGACGCCGATCCGACCTGGTCGAAGGTCGCCGCGTCGCTGTTTGGATTCCTGGTCATGCTGCTGCTGCTCTCCGGCGTCAACGCCGCGCTCTTCGGCGAGGCCCGCAGCGGCAGCTGGCGACAACGGCTGCCCGGCATCTTCGTCGACCTGGGCCGGTTGATCCTGATCGTTCTCGGCATCGGTTTGCTGCTGTCCTGGGTGTGGGGCGCCAACATCGGCGGACTTGTCACCGCGGTGGGCGTCACCTCCATCGTGATCGGCCTGGCCGTGCAGAGCGCGGTGGGCCCGGTGATCTCCGGCCTGCTGCTGCTCTTCGAGCAGCCGTTCCGGATCGGTGACTGGCTGGACACCGAGTTCGGCAAGGGCCGGGTGGCCGAGGTCAACTGGCGCGCGGTGCACATCGATACCGACAACGGACTCCGGGTCATCCCCAACGCCGCGTTGGCCGATGGCGCTTTTGTGAACCTCAGCCGAACCACCGCGCCGTACTTCAAGGCGATGGCCACCCTGACCTTCGCCGCTGACGACCCACCCGGCGAGGTCAGGGCAACCCTGCTCGGAGTCGCCGAGGCACTACCGGCCAGGCTGGCCGGCATTGCGCCAGCGGTGACCGCACTCGGCGCCGGTGCCTACCGGGTGTCGGTGCCGATCGCTTCCCCGGCCGACGAGTTCGCGACGGCCGCCGCCCTGCAGCACCGGGCCTGGTACGCCGCCCAGCGCGCCGGACTGCACCTCGACGACGTGAAGTCCGGCCGCCGAGCGAAACGGGACTTCATGGCCGAACACCTCGGTCCGGCGGTGGAATCGCTGGGCGTGGACGAGAACGAACTTGCCACGATGCTCGCCGGGGCAAATCTGCTGCCCTACGCCGAGGGCGAGTTGATTCAGGCTGTGGACACTATTCCGACGTCGGTGGGTTTCATCATTGACGGGACTGCCGAAATGTTCGTGATCGCCGATGACGGCCGGCGTATCTCACTCGGGGAACTCGGCGACGGTGATCACTTCGGCGGCACTGCCCTGACCCGCCAGCGGATGATCATCGGGATGGTCGCGATCACCGACACGGTTGTCATCGGCGTATCCCGAGAGGCAATGAATACCGTTGCGCAACGAAATAATCGGCTCGCACGCCAACTCGGCGACGTGATCGAATTGCGCCGACGCTCGGCCCGCGACGCGCTCGACGAAGCCGTACAGGGTGTGCGTTAGCCCGGATCGGTGGCCGCGCGCAGTGCCTCGGCCAGTGCGGCGGCTCGCCGGTCGGTGAAGACGTCTTCGAGGAACATCCGTTTTCCGTCCGGGCCGGCCAACGGCACCCGCCAGTTCGGGTACTCGTCGGTGGTTCCGGGCTGATTCTGGGTACGCCGCTCACCGACCGCGTCGGCCAGTGACAGCGCCAGCAGTCGCGACGGCGTTCGTCCCAGATACCGGTACAGCGCGAGGATCACGTCCTCCTCATCGGCGCAGTCGGGGGCGAGAAGCCCGACCCGGCGCAACTCGGTCATCCAGCCGGCCTGCTCAGCCTTGTCGGAGGCCAGTTCCTCGGACTTGGGGCGGGTGAGCAATCCCAGCGCGTGTCGCAACTTCACATGCGCGCCGGCCAGATAACCGGGAGTGAGGGGCAGGTCGTGGGTGGTCACCGAGGACAGGCACAGTTCGCGCCAATGCTCGGCCGGCAGCGGCCCGCGGCCGCCCAGATCGTGTTCGAACCACAGGATCGAGGTGCCCAGCAGGCCGCGCTCGCGCAGATAGTCGCGGACCCACGGTTCCACGGTGCCCAGATCCTCACCCACCACGACCGCCCCGGCCCGGTGGGCCTCTAGGGCGACGATGCCGATCATCGCGTCGTGGTTGTACCGCACATAGGTGCCGCTGGCCGGCGGGGCGTCCTTCGGGATCCACCACATCCGGAACAGTCCGATGATGTGGTCGATGCGCACGCCGCCGGCATGCCGCAGGATCGCGGCGATCAGCGACCGGAACGGTTGGTAGCCGAGTTGTTCGAGCCGGTCCGGTCGCCACGGCGGCTGTGACCAGTCCTGGCCGAGTTGGTTGAACTCGTCAGGCGGCGCGCCCGCGGAGACTCCGAGCGCCAGTACGTCCTGCATCGCCCAGGCGTCCGCGCCGCAGGGATGCACCCCGACGGCCAGGTCGGCCATGATGCCCAACGCCATCCCGGTTCGAACGGCCTGGGACTGCGCAGCCGCAAGTTGGTCGTCGAGTTGCCACTGCAACCAGCGGTGGAAGTCCACTGCGCGGTGATGGCGAGCGGCGAACGCGCCGACGTCCGGACTGTCGGGGTGCTGCAGACCCGCTGGCCAGGCCCGCCAGTCATCGCCGTACTTCTCGGCGAGTGCACACCAGGTGGCGAAGTCATCGAGCGCGTCGCCCTCGCGTTCCCGGAACGCCTCGAACGCCTGCTGTCGGCCGGCCGAGCGCGGAACGCGGTAGAGCAGGTGCAGTGCTTCACGCTTGGCGGCCCACGCCGCGTCGCGATCGATCGTGTCGGCCTTGCGTGCCTGCTGCGCGCAGGCCCGCTGCAGTCTGCGTACCCGACCGCGTCCGGTCAGCGACGCGAACTCGACGATGGCCTCGACCCGCAGATAAAGCGGGCTGGTGAAGCGCCGCGAGGTGGGCAGGTAGGGGGAGGGCTCCATGGGTGCGGTGGGCCCGGCCGCGTGCAGGGGGTTGACCAGCACGTAGTCGGCCCGGTGCCGGGAGCCGGCCCACACGGCCAGATCTGCGAGATCGACCAGGTCCCCGACGCCCCAGGAGTCTGCCGAGGTCACGCTGTAGAGCTGGGCAGCCAGGCCCCAGGCTCGCCGGCCGCCCATCCGCACGGGCAGCCCCAGCCACGCCGGCGTGACGATCAGCGCGGTATCGGACTGGCCGTTCCCGGACCGCAGATGTAGCCGGTGGTAGCCCAGCGGCAGATCGGCCGGCAATACGAATGTGGCCTCGCCGACGAGTCGACCGTCGAGATCGAACGGCGGGGTGAAGTTGTCGGCCTGCCGGATGTCGTGGCGGACGCCGCCGTCTTCCAGTCGGACCCATACCTGCGCCGGGTCACCATGGGTGACGTGCAGCCAGAACGGGGTTTCGGTGCCTGAACGGGCCACGACCGTCGGCGGTAGTGTCCGCGCCCAGTGCCGCCGGTGATGGTCGGAAAGTGCTGCGGCACAGGCTTCTTCGGTGTCTGCGCGCACTCCCAACGCCGCCAGTGCCGCGATGACGGTGGCGTCGTCGACCGCGATCAGGTTACCGACCCAGTCGTGGTAGTCGACCGCCACGCCCATCCGGTGCGCGAGGGTGGCCAGCCGGGGATCGGTCATGGCTGCCATCTTGCTTGGTGGGCGGGGCCTCAGCGCACCGAACCGGTCAACTCGATGGTCAGCACCCCGCCGATGATGAGTGCGATTCCGGCCATCATCAACGGCGTGAGGGGTTCGTCGAACAACGCCCGAGCGGCGAGGGCAACCAGGGCCACGCCGCAGGCCGACCACACGCCGTAGGCGATACCCACCGGCATGCCCAGTTGCAGGGTCCACCACAGCAGTGCGAACGAGATCAGGTAGCCGATGATCACCGGGGCGATCCAGGCTCGCTGACGGAACCCGTCGGAGGCCCGCAGCGACAGCGTCGCACACACCTCGACGACGATCGCCCCGGCCAGCGCGAGCCACATCACGACGCGACGTCCTCGCTCGTTCGGGGATGTGAACCGAACTCGACCATCAGCACCCCGCCGATGATCAGCACGATGCCGGCGATGATCGGCGCGGTCAGCCTCTCGCCGAAGATCACCGCGGCGATCCCGGCAGTCAGGGCGGTGCCCAGGGCGCCCCAGATGCCGTAGGCCACCGCGATCGGCATGCCGGCCCGCATCACCCTCGCGAGCAGCACGAACGCCGTGATGTAACCGATCACGACCATGCCCAGCCACCCCAGGTGATCTTGGGAGGCCCGCAGGGACAGTGTGCCGGCGACCTCCGCGATGATCGCGCCCAACAGCAACGCCCATTTGTGCATGGCCGTCACGATATCGGCGGCACCGCACCGGCGGTGCGGCCCGTTAGGCTGGGAAGGTCCGGGGTCAGGAGGTTCCGAGTGGATCGAATCGCGGAGATGGTGTCGGTGCTGCCGCCGCCGATGCAAGACCCGGTGCTCTTCGCCGTGCCGTTCTTCGTCATCCTGCTCGCCATCGAGTGGGCCGCGGCCCGCAAACTCGGCAACGAGACAGAGCCCGGTCGGCCCGGCGCGGGGGCCTATCTGAGTCGCGACGCGCGCGCCTCGGTCTTGATGGGTCTGGTGTCGGTCCTGACGATGGGGTTCTGGAAGTTTCTCGGGCTCCTGGGCTATGCCGCGCTCTACGCCTATGTCGCACCCTGGCACCTGTCGGCGGGGCAGTGGTACACCTGGGTGATCGCTATCGTCGGGGTCGACGTGCTGTTCTACGCCTACCACCGGATCGCCCACCGCGTGCGGCTGATCTGGGCGACACATCAGGCGCACCACTCGAGCCGGTACTTCAACTTCGCCACCGCGCTGCGCCAGAAATGGAACAACAGCGGGGAACTGATCATGTGGGCGCCCCTGCCGATGCTCGGTGTTCCGCCGTGGATGGTGTTCACCAGTTTTTCGATCAGCCTGGTCTATCAGTTCTGGATCCACACCGAGCACATCGGGACGTTGCCGCGTCCGATCGAGTTCGTCTTCAACACGCCCTCGCACCATCGGGTGCACCATGGCATGGACCAGATGTACCTGGACCGCAATTACGGCGGCATCCTCATCATCTGGGACCGGCTGTTCGGCACCTTCCAGCCGGAACTCTTCCGACCGCACTACGGACTGACCAAACCGGTGAACACCTTCAACATCTGGAAACTGGAAACCGGCGAGTACGTCGCGATCGCCCGCGACGTCCGGTCGGCGACCACCTGGCGCGACAGGCTGGGCTATATCTTCGGACCACCCGGGTGGGAGCCGGCCCGCGCCGCCATCACGGGGCTGAGAGGCTAGGGCAATGGACGTCAGGGAGACACTGCTACCCGGGGTGGGGCTGTGTTTCGAGTTTGACAACGCCGACGGAGACCGGATCGGCGTTATCGCCCACCGTAAGGGTGATTTCGAGGTTCTCGTCTACACGGCGGCGGACCCGGACAAGGCCAGTCGGGTGTTCCGGCTGACCGACCGCGAGGCTGAGGCGATGGGGCAGATCCTCGGTGCCCCTCGGATGGTGGAGCGTTTCGCCGATCTCACCAAGGAGGTACCCGGGCTCGACGCCGGCCAAGTCGAAATCGGTGCGGCATCTCCGTATGCCGGACGTCCACTCGGGCAGACGCAGGCGCGCACCCGAACTGGGGCCTCCATCGTCGCGATCGTCCGGGACGAGCAGGTGCTGGCATCGCCGGGACCCGATGAGGTTCTGCACACCCATGACGTACTCGTCGTGATCGGCACCGCCGACGGCATCGCCGCCGTCCGGCATCTCATCGACCAGGGCTGAGTTCGTGGCTGTTTCTGCGCCCCTGCTCCTTGAGTTGGGCGCGATCTTGATCGTGCTGACGATCCTCGGCGCGGCGGCCCGGCGGTTCGGGCTCTCGCCGATCCCGCTTTATCTGCTCGCGGGTCTGTTTCTTGGCACCGGCGGCATCGCGCCGGTACCCGCGGCCGCGGAGTTCGTGATGACCGGCGCCTCAATCGGGGTGGTGCTCCTGCTACTCACCCTGGGCCTGGAGTTCTCCCTCGGCGAGTTCTCGACGAGCCTGCGGCGACATCTCCCGTCCGCCGTAGTCGATCTCCTACTCAACGCCACTCCCGGGGCCGTCGCGGGCTGGCTGCTGGGACTCGAACCCGTCGGCATCCTGGCTCTGGCCGGCATCACCTACATCTCGTCGTCCGGGGTGATCGCGCGACTGCTGGGAGATCTGGGTCGACTCGGCAACCGTGAGACCCCCGCGGTGCTGTCGGTGCTGGTGCTCGAGGACTTCGCGATGGCGGCCTATCTTCCGCTGCTCACGGTGCTCGCCTCCGGCGGGACCTGGCAGCAGGCACTGCTGTGGATGGGGGTCGCACTCGGCGCGTTGGCGCTGGCGTTCCTGGTGTCCTACCGCTGGGGCCACCACGTCGGCCGCCTCCTCGCCCATCCCGAGGACGAGCAGTTGCTGCTGCGGATTTTGGGTCTGACGTTAATCGTGGCCGCCGTGGCCGAACACCTGCACGCCTCAGCGGCGGTCGGCGCGTTCCTGGTGGGGTTGACCCTGACGGGTCCGACCGCCGACCGGGCCCGTGTCGTCCTCACCCCACTGCGGGACCTGTTCGCCGCGGTGTTCTTCGTCTCGATCGGGCTGACGGTGGCTCCGGCCGATCTGCTGCCGATGCTTCCGGCGGCCATTGCGTTGGCGGCCGTCACGGCCGTGACGAAAATGCTGACCGGTGCCTATGCGGCCCGGTGGGAGGGCGCTGCCCGGCGCGGGCAGATTCGTGCCGGTACCGCCTTGATCGCCCGGGGCGAGTTCTCGCTGGTGATCATCGGACTCGTCGGCGCCAGCGTCGACACAATCGGCGCCATCGCCACCCCGTATGTGTTCCTACTCGCGATCGCCGGGCCGTTGCTGGCCCGGTTCGCGAAGTAGATGCCCGTGGGTAAGACCCGTGGGTCCTTCCCCGTGTCACCATGGGACGCATGGACATCGTCTTCGACCGGGCGGTCGATCCGGGATTGATCGAGCGATCCCTGGCACCGGCCGTCTTCGGCTCGATGTGGCTGGATCCGGCAGTCGTCGGGCCCCGCCCGGACTACCCCAGCCTGCCCGGCGCGATCACCTGCGATCTGCTGGTGGTCGGCGGCGGATACACCGGCCTGTGGACAGCACTGCATGCCGCCGAACGCGATCCCGGCGCAACGATCGTGCTGATCGAGGCCGAACGGATCGGCTGGGCGGCCTCGGGGCGCAATGGCGGCTTTGTCGAAGCCAGCCTCACCCACGGCGCCGCGAACGGAAAGTCGCGCTGGCCAGCCGAATTCGATCAACTTCAGCGCCTGGGCCTGGACAACCTCAACGGCATGCAGGCTGATATCGAGAAATACGGCATGAACGTCGACTGGCAGCGAACCGGCATGCTCAACGTGGCCACCGAAGCACATCAGGTGCCCTGGTTGCGGGAGGCGGCCGCCGCCGGTGAGGGCCGGTTCCTCGACCAGGGGCAGGTCCGGTCCGAAGTCGACTCCCCGACCTATCTCGCCGGCTTGTTCGCCGCCGAGACCTGCGCGATCGTCGACCCGGCGCGACTGGTCTTCGAACTCGCCCGCGCCTGCACCGAAAAAGGTGTGCGGATTCACGAACACACCGACGCCCGGGCGATCACGACCGAGGCCGGCGGCGTCGCCGTCACCACCGCGGCCGCGACGATCACCGCCCAGCGAGTGGTGCTGGCCACCAACGTGTTTCCCAGCCTCCTGCGGCGCAACCGGTTACACACCGTGCCGGTCTACGACCACGTACTCGGCACCGAACCGCTGACCTCGGAGCAACTCGGCCGCATCGGTTGGCGGTCACGCCAGGGCATCGGCGACAGCGGAAACCAGTTCCACTACTACCGCCTCTCAGCCGACAACCGGATCCTCTGGGGTGGCTATGACGCGATGTATCACTGGGGACGCCGCGTCGATCCACGCCATGAGGACCGCCCGGACTCGTTCCGCAAGATCGCCGCGCATTTCTTCCTCACCTTCCCGCAGCTTGACGATGTCCGGTTCGGCCACCGTTGGGCCGGACCGATCGACACCAGCACCCGGTTCTGTGCGCACTGGGGCCTGGCCGGCCGCGGGCGGATCGCGTACGTCAACGGATTCACCGGACTGGGCGTGGGGGCATCCCGGTTCGCCGCCGACGTCTGTCTGGATTTGCTGGAGGGGCACCGGACCGAGCGCACCGAACTGGAGATGGTCCGCAAGCGGCCGTTGCCGTTCCCGCCCGAGCCGTTGGCCAGCATCGGTATCGGGATCACCCGGCGATCGTTGGATCGCGCCGACCACAACGGCGGTCGGCGCAACCTGGTGTTACGCACCCTGGACCGCCTCGGGTTGGGCTTTGATTCCTGAGGGCGCTCCTCCAGTAGGCTCCTAGCCAGCCCGCCCGGGTAAGAGGGTGGTTTAGAGGAGGAAAAGAAACTCGTGGGAGACACACTCACCGCAGGACAGAAGTTGAGCCGGGGCGATTCGCTCACCTCCGGCAACGGTGCCTACACCCTGACACTGCAGGACGATGGGAACCTCGTCCTCGCGGTGCGCGGAGAGGCAATCTGGGCGGCCGGCACCAATGGCGAGGGCGCCGACCGCGCTGAGGTCCAGTCCGACGGCAATTTCGTGGTCTATGCCGGCGACAAGCCGGTCTGGCACACCGACACCAAGGGCAAGAAGGACGTCAAACTCGTCCTCCAGGACGACCGGAACCTGGTGCTCTACGCCGCTGACGGCTCAGTCTGGTCCTCGCGCACCGAAACCGACGCCCCGCCGCCGCCACTGGTGGAGGAGAAGGTGGAGATCGCCCCGGTGGCCGCCGAGGTCCGCACCCACACCGTCGTCGGCGGTGACACGCTGTTCAACATCGCCAAGCAGTACCTCGGCGACGGCAACCGTTACCAGGAACTGGCCAAGTTCAACAACATCGCCAACCCCGACCATATCGAGGTCGGACAGGTCATCAACATCCCCTGACCTGCACCGCAGGTCGCTCTACGCCGGACGGCGCGGACCCGCAATCACTGGTCGGTAACGATCGGGACGAAACCCCGATACACAGTCGACACGTTGTTGCGACCGCGCCGTTCGCGCGTCCGAGACCGATCGAGGTGTATCTTGGCCCGTTTCCTAGGATCTCTCGTCCTCGCCGCCGGCGCCATGGCTGCTGTCCTGATCCCAGTCGCCTCCGCCGACGACGACGTGACCTGGGCTTTGCCGGTGCCGACCGGGGTCGGCGTCACGGTGTCTCCCGGGATGGAGATTCGGCAGCAGTCCACGGTCTGCACGTTGGGCTTCGTCGATCCGATCGCGCGGGTGGGCTATTCGGCGGGGCACTGCCGCGGCGCCGGCCCGGTCACCGACCGACTCGGCCGCGTCATCGGGGTGGTGACGAGTTCGCGGGACAACACCCCCGACGGTTCGGTGGTCCGCGTGGACGAGGTGATCTCGGACTACGAGACGATCAGTCTGGCCGCCGATGTCTCGATCACTAACGTCCTCCCGGGTGGTCGCCCGCTGGTGGCCGATCCCGCCCCGCCGCTGTCGGCCGGCCAGCCGGTCTGCCACTTCGGCATCGTCACCGGTGAGAGTTGCGGGATCGTGGAGCGGGTCAACAACGGCTGGTTCACCATGACCAACGGTGTGGTCAGCCAGAAGGGC
>SXGU01197566.1_pt1 | contig 12342 bp, 11 predicted proteins | sample 3174531 | NCBI WGS metagenome assembly SXGU01 (sample SAMN11356863, study PRJNA531348) | freshwater metagenome | isolation source: freshwater sample F1-140 | place: China: Fuxian Lake, Yuxi | collected 2017-12-25 | reverse complement strand
TTGCGCTAAACGCACTTGGGGGAATTGCTTTCGGCTACATTTACTGGCAATGGGGATTGGAATACTGCATGCTTGCCCATTTCTGCGCCGACCTTGTGCTGCACGGGGTTGGCGGCAGCTGATAGATCTATGGAGCGCCGGTACGCAGGCTGGCGGTGGAAAAGAATTGGCACCCGCAGAGTGCTGTTAAAGCATAGTTTAGGGCAAACCCCGAACTAGAGTTTGACTAGATGGAAAACTTGGCAGCGATACTTAGGCGTGAAAGGTTATCGACGGGTGCGGATGCAGAGCCGGTCCCTGAACTGGATTGGGATCTGACAATTAGGTAGTAATCCTGCGCTGCAGAAATGCCACATTCGGCGGAGTGCAGTTAAATGTGGTCGGGACGCTGACATCGTGTACTGATTGTTCTGAACTGCTAAAACCATTTTGAAAAAATTGGGAAGTCTTCTTTGTTTTTAGGAATCACAGCTCTTCGAACATCGGGCAAAAGTGATCTCTTAACACGTACTTGACAGCAGCAGATAAACCAGCTAGAGTTCCTTAGTCTAGGTTTATTTGAATTTGTTTTGCTCGGCGGCCAATGCAGATCACAAAGCTTCAAAACGAAAAATTTATTAAGAAGGAGAACAGATTATGAACCGCAAATTACTTTCGCTTGGAATTGTTTCAGTAATCAGCTTGCTTGTGCTTGCAGCTTGCGTGGGACCGCAAACTGCAGAGATCTCTAGGGAGGGAACAGAGGCTCCTGCATCATTGGCGACGGTTCTACCAGCCGTTGGCATCAAGCGGGGGGGAACCCTGATCATGGCCCGACCTGACGAGCCACTTACCTTCGATCCGTTCATTCCGGGAGACAACGGCTCTATCTACGCGATCGAGATGGTGTGCGATTCCTTGATCGAGGCCGATGACACTGGGCTAGGCCTCCGACCCGGCCTCGCCGAATCGTGGGAAATCTCAAAAGACGAACTGACTTATACCTTCAAGATCCGCGATGCCAAGTTCAGCAATGGCAATCCAGTTACCGTCGATGATGTGGTTTTTACCCTTAAGACCCTAAGTGATCCGGCGAAGTACCTCGCCTTCGTGCTCAAACCCGTAAAGGCAATCACCGCTGTAGATAGACAGCACGTAAAAATCGAGCTCAGCGAACCCTATGGTCCGCTGCTTTCTGCTCTGTCGGCCTATGCCGCCGGCATAGTTCACCAAAAGACCTACGAGGCCAGCCCAGAAAAATTTGGGGGGGCGCCAATGTGTGCGGGTCCGTTCAGTGTAGAGAGCTACGAACGGGGATCTACCGTTGTACTCAAGGCCAATCCCTACTATTGGGACAATGGCGCCGACGGAAAGCCCTTGCCCTATCTCGACACCCTCGAACTCAGATATGTGCCGGAAAGCAACTCGCGCGTGCTGGGACTGAAGAACGGTGACTACGACCTTATTACGACGGTAGCCTTCAATCAGGCTAAATCACTGGAGGGCGACACCAATCTACTCGTCGATTCGACGCCGATCTTTCGGCTAGACTACGTCTACCTAAATCATCAGCAGAAACCGCTCGACAACAAAGATTTCCGGCTTGCACTCAACTACGCCTCCAACCGCGAGGCTATTCTGAAAGCGGTTTACTTCGGCTATGGCGAGGTTCCAAACTCCTACATGCCAAAGGTGAACTTCCATTCGGACTCGGTGGCGCAGATTCCCTACGATGCCGCGAAAGCAAAAGAGCTCGCCCAGAAATCTGGCTATGACGGCTCACCGATTACGGTTATGGTGGACGCCGGCAATGCCCCGTCAAAACAGGTGGCCACTATCTTGCAGCAAAACTGGGAAGCCGCTGGCATCAAGAGTGAAATCATCGAGATCGACGTTGGTACCGCTTGGACAATGACTACCAAGGGTGAATACCAAGCCTATGTTAGCTACATCACCAGTGACATTAACGATACCGACGAACTAGCCACCATCCAAGCCGACTTTACCGCTGGGTCGCAGGCATTCTTTACATGGTACGACAACAAGGATGTACAAAAAATGCTGACTGAGGCACGGCGCTCATCAGATACAACCAAGCGGGCCGAACTTTATGAGAAAGTGCAGGAAATCGTCTACAATGACGGTTATAGCATCCCCTTGAACTTCGCTCCGGTGATCAATGGTCGCCAGGCCTATGTCAAGAATTTCAAGCAGCTGGCTAATGGCTGGTGGTGGATAAAGCAAGTGTGGCTCGACAAATAGCCGGTTTTCGGCTTTAGCGCGGAAACAATTCTCCCTGGCTCCTCATCGACCCGGGGAGAGTGGTTTGCAGTGTCTTCGAGCGACACAGGGAATTTACGCATTGACTCTTCTGAACTACCTGGCCGGTCGCATATTGCAGATGATACCGGTTGTCATCGGGGTCAGCTTGGTTTCCTTTCTTGCCATTCATCTAGTTCCCGGCGATCCGGTGCAATTAATGATGCACGGCCGGGCGACTCCGGAAACCCTGCAGGCTGCCAATGCCAAGCTTGGCCTCGATCAACCGCTTCCCGTCCAGTATTTGAACTTCATCAGCAAGGTCTCCATGGGTGATCTTGGCGTTTCCATCATCCAGAATGCACCTATATCCAAGATTGTTGGTGAGCGATTACTGCCCACTATGTTTCTACTTATTACCAGTGCTCTCTTCGCCGTCTTCATCGCAGTGCCACTGTCGGTCATCGCGGCCGTTTGGGCCGACCAACCAATCGACCACATCATCAGACTTGGCGGCGTACTAGCCTTCGCGATGCCGCCGTTCTGGCTCGGTATAATTTTGATGTTATTTTTTGGTATCTATCTTGATTGGTTCCCGATCTCCGGCTACGGCCGCAGTTTCGGCGATCGGCTGCAGCATGTCATACTTCCAGCGCTCACCATTGCTTTATTTCTAGCGCCGATTCTCATTCAATCCCTGCGCGCCGCCATTCTCGATGTGATGATGGCCGCCTATATTGAAGTGGCCCGGGCGAAAGGGCTTGGCCCTTGGCGAATACTCGTTAAGCATGCACTGCGAAATGCACTCATGCCGGTGACGACAATTCTTGCCGTGAACATTGGCTGGCTGCTTGGTGGCGCCGTCGTGGTCGAGCATCTCTTTTCCTTTCCCGGCCTTGGTTCACTTCTGATACGTGCCATAGGCCAGCGCGACTACCCAGTGATTCAGGGACTTTCGCTGGTCTTTGCGTTACTAGTTTTAATCGTGAATTTCCTCTCGGATCTTAGCTACATGCTTATCGACCGGCGGGTCCTACAAGCTTGACCATTTCCAGCGAAGAGGTCGCACAAGGTAATCTCGTCCGTCGCATAGGCGGAGAGCTCGACCGCTGGCCTATGACGTTGAAGACCGGCTCGGCTATTCTAATTGTCATAGGTTTAGCAGGCATTTTTGCTCCGATCCTAACACCCTATGACCCATTCTCCCAAGATCTTGCCAATGCCTTGCTTGCGCCGAGCCTTGCCCATCCATTCGGTACCGACAATTTCGGCCGCGACGTACTGACGCGGGTTCTCTACGGAATTCGCATTGACCTTCCCTTTGGGTTTTTTACCACCTATGTACCGCTTGTCTACGGGATCGTCATGGGTGCACTCGCTGGTTACTGGGGAGGGTGGTGTGACAGCCTGCTCATGCGGCTACTGGATGTCACTGTTGCCTTTCCCTTCCTGATTCTGATTATCGTCATCGTGGCCATTCTAGGCCCCGGCATCCAGAATATCTATCTGGCAATCTTTCTCACTGCCTGGACAATGTATGCGCGGCTTGCCAGAGCAGAGATGCTGATAGAACGAAACAAGGACTACATACTTGCTGCCCACAGTCTCGGTTATGGCTCAGGCCGCATCGTTTTTCGCCACGCCATCCCCAATGTGGTAAATTCATCGATCGTTTTCTCAATGTCTGACTTTGTGCTCAACATCTTGCTTGTGTCGGGCCTCAGTTTTCTCGGCTTAGGAGTAGCGCCACCGACGCCGGAGTGGGGGGCAATGATCGCCGAAGGCCGCGACTTCATGTTGGAGGCTTGGTGGATCAGCACCCTACCGGGCGTCGCTTTAGTCGCGACTGGCACCGCCCTTTGCCTGATCGGCGATGGACTTGCTCAACGACTTGGCGAGCGCCGGCATGCCCTCATCTAGCGCCGTCACGTATCGTGCGGGGCGCACGACCGCTGAGGTCCCAATTCTCGAGATCAAGGATCTGACCGTTGAATTTCGCCACCGTGGCAGGACGATCCGCGCAGCGAACCGCTTGTCCTTGTCAGTCTTTGAGGGCGAGACGCTTGGGATCGTGGGTGAATCTGGTAGCGGGAAATCGGTGCTCTGCCGCACCATCCTGCGCCTAATTCCCTCACCGCCCGCATTTATCGAGTCGGGAGAGATCCACTTTGCAGGTCGCAACCTCCTGTCACTTTCTGAGCGCGAAATCCAGTCGGTGCGCGGCGCTGAAATTTCCATGATATTCCAGAATCCGATGAATGCTCTCAACCCAATCTGGCCAATCGGCGATCAGATCACTGAGGGCGAACGAGTGCTCGGGCGCCTGCAGGGGCGGGCTGCGCGCCAACGCGCTATTGAGCTTCTGAGGCGTGTCGGAATTCCAAGTCCGGAATTGCGGGTGGATGAGTACCCCCATCAATGGTCGGGCGGCATGCTGCAGCGGGCGGTGATTTCCATGGCAATTTCCAGAGAACCAAGACTAATTCTTGCCGACGAGCCAACCACTGCGCTTGATGTAACCATACAGGACCAGATTCTGGCCCTTCTGATGGAACTGCAGGAAGCCACCGGCACGACACTGGTTCTGGTTTCCCACGATATGGCAGTGGTGGCGGAAACCTGCGACCGGGTCGCCGTCATGTATGCGGGCCGCATCATTGAGCTTGCCAGTACCGCCAACGTTTTCTCCCAGCCCCGCCACCCCTATAGTCTAGGGCTGCTGCAATCTATTCCACGCATTGACTCCGAGACCCAGAGCCTTATTCCAATTTCCGGCCAGCCACCCAATCTCGCAGGCCTTTCACCAGGATGCTCCTTCGCTCCACGGTGCAAGTTTGCATCACCCGAGTGCTGGATCAGCGAAATCGCCCTTCGTGAAGTGAAGCCAGGTCATTTCAGCGCATGCCTCAAGGCCGAGGACTTAGTGGAGGGTGGCGCCCCATGATAAGCAGCCCCACACCAATTCTGTCAATCCGCGACCTCGTCATTGCTTTCCCGCGGCGGCGCACATTTGGCGACCTTCTGACCAGAAAGCAGGCTGTCTTGGCCCGAGCTGTCGATAGGGTGAGCCTCGACGTCTTTCCTCAGGAGACTCTGGGGCTGGTTGGCGAGAGCGGAAGCGGCAAGACCACCCTGGCCCGCACCATACTCGGGCTCTACAAGCCCGCCGGCGGCGACGTTCTGTTCAAAGGCCGCAGTGTGTTCGATGCCACACCCGATGCCTGCAAAGCTATGCGCCGCAGCCTGCAGATGGTGTTTCAGAACCCCTACTCCGCACTCAACCCACGCATGACAGTCGGACAGACCATCGCGGAGGCGCTTCGCTTTCACAAAATTGCCGAGCCTAGCGGGATCAATGAGGAGATCGAGCGCCTTCTAGGATTGGTGGGGCTCGCGCCCAACATCGCCAGCCTGGCGCCGCGCGCCCTGAGTGGTGGTCAATGCCAAAGAGTTGGGCTTGCCCGTGCCATGAGCGTCAGACCCACCATGCTAGTTCTCGATGAAGCGGTGTCCGCCCTCGATGTGTCGATTCAGGCTCAGGTACTGAACCTCCTCATGGATCTCCGCCAATCACACGGCCTCACTATGATCTTCATTGCGCACGAACTTTCGGTGGTGCGCCATATTTCCAATCGGATTGCCGTGATGTATCTAGGTCAGGTGGTGGAGACCGGAACCTGCGCCGAGATCTTCAACACGCCCCGGCATCCCTATACGCAGAGCCTGCTTGCCGCGGTGCCGCGGCTTGGCACCGTAAAACGTCATCGTACGGCGGTGCTGCAGGGTGACATCCCTAGCCCTTACAACATCCCACCGGGTTGCCGCTTCCAGACAAGATGCCCGAAGGTGCAGTCAATCTGCCGCAGCGTGGTGCCACCAAGCCACCGCATATCCACAACCCAAGTCGCCGATTGCCATTTTACGACGTGATGGACGAGGAATTCCGTGTGCCGACTCTTGACGGAAATGCAGCGGCGATGGTATAAGTGACATACGCAGAAGTGGCAACCAGAAAAATGCCAACTGTAGAAATTAAGGTCCCGCCATGTGCGACAGTTTCGTAGCCCTGCCTGATGCGACGCAGACCAGATCGGTCTTTGCGGCAAAGAACGCCGATTGCGAGATAAACGAAGCTCAGGCTGTTGTCCGACTGCCGCGCCGTTCCTACCCGGATGGCGCCATGGTGCGCACCACCCATGTAGTCATCCCACAGGCGCGTCAGACTCATGAAGTCGTACTCGACAAGTCCTTCTGGACTTGGGGGGGAGAGATTGGCCTCAACGAGCATGGCCTCGCCGTCGGCAACGAGGCGATCTTCTCGACTACTGGCGAAACAACCGATGGTCTCATCACGGGAGATCTGCTCCGCCTGATGCTGGAGCGGGCCGCGACCTGCGCTGAAGCGATCGATGTCCTCGCGGAGCTGCTCGCCCGCCATGGCCAGGGTGGCAATTGTGAATTACGGGGAAACTCGCACTTCGATTCGAGTTACCTAGTTTCGGACCGCAGGACCGCTGTAATCATTGAAACATCGGGGCGCGATTGGGCGATACGTGAGGTCAAGGGTGTAGGCGCAATATCCAATGCTATGTCTATCGGCCAGGATTGGCAGCGCTGCACCGTTGAAGAACACAGCGGCCACCGCACCAACTTCGCTTGCGATTTTGAGGACCGTTCAAAAGTTGCGGCGGTGGGTGCACATCAACGATCGCGGGTGACCTATGATTGGCTCAAGTCACGGGTTGGTAGCATCGACCTCAGGACCATGGCAAATCTGCTCCGACAGCATCCAGCTGGTTACGATCCGGCCGAGGGTGAGGTCTGTACGAACATTTGCATGCATGCCGGGCCCCATCCCAACCGCTTCTGGCAGGCTTGCGGTGCCATGATCATGGAGACTACGGAGGCTGGCAGCATGGCTTGGGTGACCGCCACTTCGGGCACCTGCCTGTCGGTCTTTAAGCCTATCTATTTCGGCGTAGCATTGCCCGACATGGGCCCCCTGCCTGTCGAGACCTTCACGGAGCGATCGCTCTGGTGGCAGCATGAGAAGCTGCACCGCCGCGCCATGGCAGACTTTCACGCGACTATGCCTGCGATCCGCGCAAGTTTCGAACAGCTCGAGGACGATTGGTTTAGCGAGGGAATTTCGCTGGTGAACTCCGGAGCGGCCGAGAAATCAGAATTCATGCGACATTGCTGGCAAAGAGCTAGTTCAGTAACCGACAACTGGATCGAAAAGCTCGAACGCCGACATATGACATTTCAGCACGATGGATTGCGCGACATGTGGCAGCGCTTCAATGCCGCCGCCTCGATGCCCGCTTCAACCTGACCCGAAGATCCGCCGTGGCAAAGACCCGCTCCGCAGAGATTGGCAATGTCAAGATCGGCCGTTACAAGGTCTTGACCTACTCCTATGGCACGGGCCGGGATGTGCTGTTCCTTCTCAACGGTGGCCCCGGACTCCCCTGCGATTATCTTCGCGATCCATTGGTTGCCCTCGTCGAAAGAGGCTTCCGAGTTGTCACCTACGATCAGCTCGGCTGCGGACGGTCGGATAAGCCCAAGGACAAGGCGCTATGGACGATAGGGCGCTATGTGGAAGAGGTTGACACCGTTCGTAAAGCAATGGGGTTGGGCCGCATTCATCTCCTTGGCCATTCCTGGGGTGGGTGGCTCGCCATCGAATATGCGCTGAAATATCAGAAGAACTTGTGGTCGCTGGTGCTGTCTAACACCTGTGGAGACATGCCGCATCTGATCGAAGAACTAAACCGGCACCGGGCTGCGCTAGGGCCAGAGACGGTAGCTATGATGCAGCGCTGTGAGGCGGAGAACAATTTCGAACACCCCGCCTATATGGCAGCCATCACCATTCTTAACTATCGACATGTGCTTCGGCTCGACGTGTGGCCAAAATCGGTGAACGCCTCACTCGACGATTGGAACATGGACGTCTACGGCACCATGCAGGGACCAAACGAGTTCCTCTACACGGGCAATCTTAAGGACTGGAACCGCGTTCCCCAGATGCCGCGCATCAGAACGCCCACCCTCGTATTGTGCGGACAGCATGACGAGCTTACGCCCGCCTGCGCAATGCGCATGCACCATGCGCTTCCGTGCTCGGAGATTACCGTATTTCCCAACAGTTCGCATCTGCCCATGTGGGAAGAGCCCGAGATCTACCTTGACCGCGTCGCGCGCTTTCTCGGCATGCACAGGAGGATCAAGACTTAGTCATCCAAGAATATCCACTTGCCTAGGCTGCGGCGAGAAGAGATTGCGCAGTCTGTCAGTGCACTGCGACGGACAACGTTAGAGGCGCCACGCGTCTATGACGTTTGTTCGAAGATAGTGATGCGCTGGAACAGTCACTACCGGAGGTAGGAAAGCCAAGCATGCTTGACCGCTCATGGCTCCTGCATTGGTCGCCTCGGCAAGTTAACGCAAAAACGGTCGAGGTTATTATCACATTGACGGCAGTGGTATCGTTGCAACCTTGACTTGGGTGCTCCACAAGGTCAGCTTGTCCTGGCTTTCGCACCTCGAACAACCCAAACCGGTGCGGCCCTACCTGCGCGCACAATCAGGCGGTTGATCCATCTGGACATCAAGACTCTGGTGTGCTTCAATGGTAGACCGTCGCATTAGCGGAGACCGCAAGGTCCATTCCAAGAGCCGAAGTGACGAGCGGAAATATTTTCACGTCAGTATCGATGACGTCTCCCATATCATCTTCACACACATCTTCCTCGACCAACAGGCACTAAGTGCGAGCGAAGGACTCGCAGCCGCAGTCGATTGTTTCAGCATTCTGGCAGGCACCTGCGTCATGATAGATAGTGGCTCATGCCACAAAGCCATTGCCTAGCGCAATATCTACAAACACCTCGGTCTCCGCGACATTAGCTCTAGACTATTCACATCTAAGACAAATGTTAGGGCTGAACGCTTTATCGGTGCCATAATCACCAAATGGGCAACTGCCAGAGCCTATAGCTCCTCAGACCGGCTCGCCCCAGAGTTAGAAAGACAGACCAGTTTCTACATTCGGCACCGCCCGCATGGCGGGCTAAGCGCAAGGTTACCACTCAGTACCCTCTACCTACCCAAGGACAAACTATTATGGTCACACATCTAGGCATGTCATCCTTAAGACTGCCGCACCAGCCATAGACTGGTCCACACCTTGAAGTGGTCCTGATTAAATTGTGTCTTTTTTTGATGCACAGAACTTGGCAGGAAAGAACCATACCAAACGCGATCGCCGCCAAGCTGTGTTAGTAGTGTGGAGACATTACGTTGGACCAGATCAAGCGGCTGAAGGATCTGAAGCTCCGCAATGCCGACCTGTACAAGCTCATGTCGGATTTGACCCTTCAAAGGCTCTTCGTAGAGGAGGCAGTTGGGGGGTTACTTGGTGCCCGCCGCCAGCTTTTCCGGTTAGCCTGCGCCGTCACTACCGCCAGTCAACAGGCAGTTCAACGCCAGCCGTGCGCCATCACACCCCAAATTGAAACGCTCACTTAGATAACTCAGCCTGCTGCCTCTCTTGCAGCGCGGAAAATCTCGCTAAACGGCAAGTTGATCCCGTTGAGAAAAAAGCTCTCGAAGTCAGCCGCACCAGAATTCTGGATGAGCATAGCCGTCGCCCCAGTCCTTTCGTCGCGGCCCATCAGGCTTGAATGACCCGGAATTTGGCCGAGATGGCCCTTGACGTCGATGTCGCCATAGCGGGAGACAAGAACGCCATGGCCATGTGCGACCACATTGGATCCAGGAAAAGTGGCGGGCATCAGATTGTCCTTCATCTCATGGAGCTGCTCTGGCCCCAAAATTTTGCCGTCAAACAGGGCGTTGAGGAAGGTCACCACGTCCTTCGGCGTTGACACCATATCGCCAGCCGCATTGGCGCCCGACATAGGGAACCATTCAGTGGAGTCCCAGACACCGTCGATTGGATCACCAGCGCCTTGAATATCCCATTGCGGCGTGCCCTCGGCGTCGACATGCATGTAGCCACGGGCCTCCTGCTCGATCGGGAAAGCCTCATGGGTTCCCACCCACGTGTCGCACATGCCAAGAGGACCGAATATTTGCTTGCGCAGATGATCGGAATAAGGCTGGCCGGTTTCCCGGCTTATGATTATGCCGGCAAGAACATAGCCAGTGTTTGAGTAAGACATGCCGTGCCAAGGCGCCAACTGGGTCCCATGCTTGAAGGCGAAGTCGACGATTTCCTCGGCTATCCAGACCTTGTCGGAAATCATTGGCATTGCAGTCTCGAAATCAGGTAGACCGCTGCGGTGGTTGAGGAGGATGCGTACCGGCATCTTGTCGGCATTTGGAAGGTCGGGGAACCAGCGCGTAATTGGCTCATCGAAATCGATCTTGCCCGCCTCGACGAGTAGGTGCAGACCCGTTGCGATGAAGGTCTTCGTGCAACTGGCAATCCGGAATGTGTGATCCGGCCGCATCGGCACTTTCTTAAACTTGTCGGCAAGACCCGAAGTTACCAGAACCATGTCAGCGCCACGCATCGTGATGGCGAGCGATGCTCCCACGACGCCCTTAGTGATGTGAGCATCCAAGATCTTCTGGAAGTGCTCCCGTGAAAGGCTCATGTCTTCCGTCCCTCACAGGCCCAGAAGTTGGAAACACCCGAAGCAAACTTAGGATGCCCGATGCGAAAGACACTTGAGCTCTGATCCATTCCCATATAGTACATGTTCACATCGCCCATGTCAAGCAGACAAAGGCGCTGACCCGCACCCGAACATTGTCTGGTAGGCAACTACCACATTGGTCCGAATTCAAAGGAGCTGGATCCGCATAACCAATGCAGATTGCACAACTTCTACACAACGCAACTAATAGTCAAACTTTCACCGCACTCTGCCGGCAGCTGGTCCAGCCTTACCACTCTCCGCCGCATAGCATTGGTTTCACCGCCCAAGCACTCCTGCCAACAGCGCCAGATCTGGCACCAGCACGCCATCTACACCGAAGTTTAATATCAACCGCATTGCAAAGCGATGTTTGATGGCTGATACCAAATATAATTCCTATGTTCACTAGCGTGGACAGCGCACGCTCGCTGTACTCCGTCGATATCTGAACTTTATTTGCACCTAGGCTTACGGCTGCGCATTGTTCGTGCGGCTGTTGCACTTGCGCGCAAAGCTGGTGGCGCTACGCCTCCAGCTGCCGCGCGCTACATTCTGCCAATTTGACAGCTAGCACTCCGGCGTGCGCCCACTTGCGCAAGCGCGTTCAGCCGTTGAAGTAAACCATCGCATTCAGCAACACCAGTGCCAGCATAAACGAGAGGCCAAACAGCAGGGGGGTTCCGATCAGGCTGCGTTGGGGTTCAGCGGTCTGTACTATCTCTGCGGCCTAGTCAGCGTTATATACTCCGGGTACGCATCCGATCGCAGCGGCCGCCATAAGTGGCATAGCGTGGCGGGTATGGTTGGAGCGGCGATCATGCTCTCCATTTCCTCGATTCCCGGCCAACCTTTTGCATTGGTGATGCCGTGGCTCTGTCTTACGAGTGTGGCCGCCTATTCCTGGTCCTCACCGTTTTGGGCTCTTCCCACGCTCACCTTAACAGCCAAGGTAGCAGCAGTCAGCATCGGGTTGATAAACATCTTCGCAAACCTTGCCGGATATCTCGGCAATCATCTGATAGGTTGGATGAAGGGGCGTGGCGCTACCGATAACGCCTGTTTGCTTTTTCTCGCCGGATGCTACCTCCTCGGCGGGGTCATTGTGAGCATGGTCACTACAAAAACGATCCCTCTGCCGGCAAATACGACCAGCAATCCTGCTCTGGTTCCGAATAAGATGACATGACGCCTCAAATGTTTGACCTCACTGACAATGTCGCTGTGGTGACTGGGGCGGCTCGGGGAATGGGCCAAGCCATGGCCATGGCGTTGGCGGAAGCCGGCTCGAATCTGATGCTGGTGGACCGCAATGAGAGCGGAGCACGCGAAACCGCAGCCGCGATCACCGCCCACGCTGGGATGCCCGGTCGCGACGGCTTCCTTTCGAATGTGGCGCTGCAAAAGATCGTAGGTCCACAGTTCATAAGAG
>SXGU01197464.1_pt1 | contig 12342 bp, 9 predicted proteins | sample 3174531 | NCBI WGS metagenome assembly SXGU01 (sample SAMN11356863, study PRJNA531348) | freshwater metagenome | isolation source: freshwater sample F1-140 | place: China: Fuxian Lake, Yuxi | collected 2017-12-25 | reverse complement strand
GTTAAGAACCATCTTGGCGACAAAGGCGCGCGCCAGCGCATAGCGGTCCTGCTGCGGGCGACCCGGTAATCCTGGCCACATCAGCGCGAACGCCTCGATCTTGGCCATATCCAGGACAATCACCAGACGTTCGTGTTGATGGCTCAGCGGCCCGACTTCTTCTCGCAGGAGAGGGAAAAGAAAGCCTTGAATATGATTCCAGCTACTTGTTATATTCTCGCGCAGAGGCATGCTCACCTACTGATTTGGTTTTGTTTTTTCGCAAAAACACAATAGCAGAAAAGCAGGCGACTGCCTCGACTTTCATTCATAAATGCTACCATTTACGCAATTAATTCAGATCAAAATTCAAATTTTGCAAGTAGCTCTCTAGAGAGCATTATTATTTTGAGCGCAAAAATTTCTCGCAAAAGAAAGCAATTGATGGTCCGAGCCGCTCTGGCCGACGAAGGAAATGCCAATCGCGCGACGTTGATTTTTGATTGGAATGCTGATTTGCGGCAAGCCAAAAAGACTGGCGATAAGAAAAAACTTAAGCATTGCGTAACGCAGCCGGTCGAATGCCTCGAGACTCTCATCAATTTTGGGCGCGAGGCCAGGGGTCGTGGGCATAATGATCACGCCGCCGCCGGCGAAGAGGGCGTCGATGGCCAAGCGTGAGGTTTCAATGAATTTTTCAGCAGCCTGTTTTTCTGCTTTTGTAACTGTGGCGGCGATTTTTAATCGCTCGCTTACGCCTGGCCCAAATTTAGGCTGATGGGTCAGGATCCAAGATTGATGCTCAGACCAAACCTCATAACCTTGCAAATTTCTAAAATGCATTAGCGCTTGAGTAAAAAAATCTTCCCCAAGCGACGCCCTGCGCCAGGGCCCGCTTTTTAATCTGTGGAGCGTAGTTTGCGCGATTTCCATAAATTCAGGTTCGGCGTCTTCAAAGGACTCTGCAAGAAATGTTGCTTCTTCATAGCGGGCATCGGTTGTATCTTCTGGCAACAGAACCTTCGCAACAGTCATAAGGCAATCGATATCCCGAGCAAACCAGCCAATGACATCAAGCGATCGCGACATTGGAATCACGCCGCGCATATTCATTGAGTGGGAAGACGGGCGAAAACCGAAGACGCCGCAAAATGAGGCTGGCGCACGACATGAGCCGCCGGTATCCGTGCCAACGGCAAAATCCGTTAACCCAGCAGCCACCGCTGCGGCAGAGCCGGAGGACGAACCTCCCGGTAGACGATCCGGCAGGGTTGGATTGATCGGCGCGCCAAAATGTGGATTGGCGCCCAAGAGACTATAGGCCATCTCATCCATATGTGTTTTGCCAACAAGATGTGCGCCAGCTTGTAGAAGGAGATCTACAACCTCTGCATGTTCTCGGGCTTTCTCATGTGTCTGCGCCCAAAGAGGGTGGCCATTTGTTGAAACAAACCCATCAACATCGATATTTTCCTTAACTGCAAAGGTCATATTTCCCAGCAGTCCTGACGCCGCCGTCTGAATGTCAAGTTTAGCGGTTAAGGCATTATAGTCGTCAAATGTGACCATTGCTGTTTCCGATTTTTTTAATTTCTTAGGCTGCTTAATAAGCGGTAGATGATTTTGCTAGGATCACAATAAATAGCAAATTTTATAATCGTTTAATATTTTAATCGAAATTCGTTTAGAGATCGGTTTATTTAAAAAACAGGATAAGAAAAAAATAAAAAAATTATTTTCTCTATTAAGCGCGACAGTCTTATTTAAATATGTCGAACAAGCTGTTGTAAGGCGCGAACGGATTTCATACCCATCGCGGCAAATTAGTAAGCTGATGATTTAACCGTAGGCCCAGCCCATCAGCATCGCGCCAATGAAAAAACTAAAAGCGCCAAGAATGACACGTTTCGTAAGGTCGTCGGGCATGGGTTTCCTCAAAAGACTGTTTGCTTGGACATCAGGAAAGAAGAAGCGTTGAGCGGTTGAGTATCAACTACGGATTTATGTAGACAGTTAGGGGCGATGCTGCGGGTAGACAAGATGGCTGAGGGGTAAAATATTCTAAATTTTGAAAAATAGATTTTCTTAAACAAGAAGCTGTTATCTCGATATGGCGGCCAATCTGAGAAGAAATACGTAAGGGTCATATTTTGAGGCTCCAAAGTCGCTGTCGCTCAGGCCATAAACCCGTGGCGCCCTCGATCGCCTACACGGTGGCGCCAAAGCGCAATCTCCTTAAACGCCGAGATATGACCAATCCTTTGAGCAAGCGCTTTGCTCTTTTGACCCGTTCTTCGACTTTGCGTAGTCTGAAGCGGAGAACGGGGCTAGCCTTACTTTTAAATCATCAGGGATGCCGGTTAATCTTCGCCCAACTCGACTTGGGCTAATCCCCGTGTCAATTCTTGTGCGGGCCAATAAATTTAAAAAAGCTTCCGGGGAGGAAGCGCATCAAGAGGGCGAGATCGATGGAAAATTCTGCGTTTAATATCGCAACCATTTGGAGATATCCAATTAAATCCATGATGGGAGAGGAGTTGAATGCATCCGCCATCACCGCATTAGGGGTATTGGGCGATCGTGCTTTTGCTTTAGTTGATGAAGAGACGGGCAAGATTGTTAGCGCGAAAAATCCACAAAAGTGGCCGAGCTTTTTCTATTATCGAGCGGCCTATGCAACGGCGCCCAGCGCAACAAATTTACCGCCAATCTGGATTACGCTACCCGACGGCGCTCTTGTGCGCAGCGATGATCCTCAGCGCGATCAGGCTCTTTCCGCTGCGCTCAAAAGAAAAGTAACCTTGCATAACTCCGCTCCAGAGAAACCAACGCTTGAGCAATTTTGGCCAGAATATGCTGGACAATCAAATGAAGTGAGCCAAGAAGCCGTTGCGGGCGATGCGCCAAAAGGCACTTTTTTTGATTATGCAACACTTCATCTATTGACGACCTCTTCGCTGGATAAGCTGAATAAGCTCTATCCTGAAGGAAGATTTGAGGCGCGTCGATTTCGTCCAAATATTGTTGTTGATACGGGCAAACTCGAAGGTTTTGTTGAAAATGATTGGGTTGGAAAAACCGTGCAGATTGGAGATAGTGTTAAATTAGCGATAACCGATCCGTGCCCGCGCTGTATTATGCCGACTTTAGCGCAGGGTGATTTACCGCGAGACCTGGGCGTTATGAATAAAGGCATTATGCAAAATCGCATACAGGTCCCTTTTGCCGGCAAGCCGCTTCCATCAATCGGCGTCTATGCGCGCGTAATTACAGGCGGCGCCATTAAACATGGCGACGTTCTTTCTGTTCTGGCTTAGGATCAGAAAATTACAAGCTGTGTTTCGTATCGAGATCGGCAGCTTCAACAAATAAGAGCTGCCGAGGGAGACGTCAGATATCATTTTCTTTCATTGCTTGACGTTGCAGCACGCGCGCATAGACTTTGCGTCGCGCATGTCCCGTAGCGGCAGAGATGATATCAGCTGTATCTCTAGGCGAATGCGTCACAAGCGTCGCGTCAATTTGAGCATCAAGATCAGCTTCCGCAATCTCGGCTGCGCCTTCTTGCGGCGGCGCAATCAATAATACGATTTCACCGCGCAGTTGTTCTTCTTCTAAAAGCGTTTGCGCTAATCTATCCAGAGGCCCGCGTCTGACGGATTCATAAATCTTGGTCAGTTCTCGAGCGATCGCTGCTGGGCGGGGTCCTAAGACTGCGGCGCAGTCCGACACAGTGTCGGCTAAGCGTCTTGGACTCTCAAAAAACACCAAGGTGCCTGGCACTTGCGCCAATTTCGTTAAGCGTGCGCGCCGGGCTCCGCTTTTATGTGGAAGAAAGCCCTCAAAAAAGAAACGATCTGTAGGCAGGCCTGCAACAACGAGCGCGGCTAATACGGCTGAAGGTCCGGGGACGGCGCTGACATGAACGCCCTGGGTCAAGGCCTCCTGTACTAGTTTAAATCCCGGATCAGATACGAGCGGCGTGCCTGCATCAGAAACCAAAGCTAGTTTAGCTCCAGACGCGAGGCGCGCCAGCAAATGGGGGCGGATCACTTGCGCATTGTGCTCATGATAAGCGATCAGAGGCGTTGAGACCCCATAATGCGCCAGGAGCGTTTTTGTGACGCGCGTGTCTTCGGCGACGACGACATCCGCCGCTGCTAGCGTCTCAAGCGCGCGAAAGGAAATATCCCGAAGATTGCCGATTGGCGTTGCGACAACGTGTAGACCAGGTTCCAGCGCCTGCGCTTCAGCGCGCAGTCCAAATGCAGTATAGGGATGATCCGAAATCTCACTGGCGTCATCCATAGGGAGTCCATCCTAAATAATTATATATTTCAATGAGTTAATGTTTACATGGCGCAAGCTTTTGGAAATGCGCAATTTCTCTCTGGCATGAAGAAGGTTCTATTGACAGCTGAGGCTAGATTGGCCTTATCGACGTCATAATACGCAGCAACAAGAGATAAAGGTAGTATTTAAGTTGCCCGACGGACGCCGTCGTCGCAACTGTGAGGAGACGCTTTCGCAATGTTCATTTTCCGACGTCGAATTTTTGCGCACAGTCTCTGGCGTCTTGGCATATCCTTGGGCGTAGTTTTGCTCGCCGCATGTAATCCGATGACTGGCGGCGGCGTGCCGGGCGTAAAAGATTTAGGCGCGCCAAATGCGCAAAATGGCGCAGCTGAAAATATTGGCGCTGGATCGGTAAAAATTGGGCTCATCGTACCGCTTACTGGTCCTGCTGGCCCCTCCTCAGTTGGTTCTTCCTTACGCGATGCTGCAAAGCTGGCTTTCGCAGACAGCGGCGCCAATGATGTCACGATTCTGGTCAAGGACGATCACTCTACTGCAGCAGGCGCTGCCGCCGCTGCGCAAGCGGCGATTGCAGAGGGAGCCGAGATCTTAATCGGGCCTGTGTTTGCAACGGATGTTAAAGAAGCCAGTCGTGTTGCGCGAACGTCGAACCGTCCTGTTATTGCTTTTTCCACCGACTCCACCACCGCAGGCGGAGGAACTTATCTTCTCTCGTTTCTTGTTGATGGCTATGTCGAGCGTGGAATGGAATACGCGGCAACGCGAGGAAAAAAATCAGTCGCAGCGCTGGTGCCTGAAAATGAATATGGCACGCTGGCGATGGCCCAATTTCAACAAAGCGCGGCCAATCATGGTTTGAGAGTGCCTATGATTGAGCGCTATAAACCGGGCTCTCCTTCTGAGTCGATTAAGAAACTAGCCGCTTCGCGCGATCAATTTGATGTCTTGTTTATTCCAGAGCAAGCTGATGCGATGGGGGAAGTTTCAAAAGAGCTTATCGCCAATGGACTTGATTCAAAGAAAGTACAGATTATTGGCACGGGTCTTTGGAATGATGCGCGCACGCTTAATCTTCCTGCGCTCCAAGGCGCATGGTTTTCTGCGCCAGAAAATGCAGGCTTCAATTCTTTTGCGCAACGGTACAAAGCTAAATATGGCGCTGATCCGGCGCGTGTTTCAACCCTTTCCTATGACGCAGTGTCTCTGGCGATAGCGTTATCGCGCGCTCAGGGAGGACAACGGTTCTCGCCAAATGTTTTAACGAATCCATCTGGTTTTAACGGAGCGGACGGGATTTTTCGATTTAAGCCAGATGGTACGAATGAGCGAGGCTTCTCTGTTTTGGAAATTGGCGGTGGCGGAGCCAAGGTGATTTCTCCCGCCCCGCGCAGCTTCACAGGCACCTAGTTAGTCCAGTCTTATGAAGCTTTAATGTTCACCTGCTGCGATTTTGCTAAAATCTGCCACTCCTGACATTGCTTGTCTTAGTTCAGCGAGGAGGCGCAAGCGATTGATGCGGAGATTGACATCATCTGCATTAACCGTGACGCCATCAAAGAAGTGATCTACGGGTTCTCGCAACTTTGCCAAAGAGCGCATTGCTCCTGAAAAATCTTCTTTTGAAATTTTCTCGCTCGTTTCTTCTCGCGCTCTTGCGATCGCAGCGGCAAGTTTATGTTCTTGCTGTTCTATGCGGAGATTTGGCGCGTGGTGGATGGCAAAAACCTCGACGCCATCTTTCTTTTCCTCAATCTTAAGAATGTTGCAGGCTCGTCGATATCCAGCGAGTAGATTTTGTCCGTCATTTGTTGTTAGAAATTTATCAAGCGCATCAACTTTTTGCGTGATGCTTAACAGATCGTCCTGACCAATCTGCCTGGGGTCACCTTCCTTGTGATCTGCAGCTGCGCCAAGCGCAGCGTCTATCAGATCATAGCGCGCCCCTTTGTCGCGCAAGTAGACTTTCAATCGATCTATGAAAAATTCAAAAAGAGAGTCATTTGTTAGGGAGTGAAGCGACAGTCGCAGTTCATTTTCCAAAATGATGCGAATAATGCCAAGCGCCGCGCGGCGAAGCGCGTAAGGATCCTTGCTGCCTGTAGGCTTTTCGTCAATTGCCCAAAAGCCGTTGAGCGTATCTAATTTATCAGCCAGCGCGACGGCGATGGAGATAGGATCCTTAGGGATCCGATCATTGGGGCCTTGAGGCTTGTAATGATCTTCACAAGCGGCGGCGACAGCAGAGTCTTCGCCTTGAGCCTGTGCGTAATAGCGCCCCATGAGACCTTGAAGCTCTGGAAATTCGCCTACCATCTCCGAGACAAGATCTGCCTTACATAGTAAGGCGGCGCGGTGTGCTTTTTTTGGATCTGCGCCGACAAGAGAAGCCATCTTCTCAGCAAGGGAGCTAATGCGCTGAATACGTTCGCCTTGTGTGCCGAGTTTCTCATGAAACACAATTTGGTTGAGTTTTGGCAGGCGCTCTTCGAGTTTGATTTTGAGATCAGTTTCGTAGAAAAATTTCGCGTCAGAGAGGCGGGCCGCAATAACGCGTTCATTGCCGGCGATAATCGCCGCGCCGCCATCACTCGCCTCAATATTTGAAATCAGAATAAAATTATTGGCCATTTCGCCTTGCGCATCGCGCAGAACAAAACACTTCTGATTGACTCGAATTGTCGCGCGAATAACTTCTGGCGGGATTGAGAGAAAATTTTTATCAAACTTTCCCATTAGAGTTATTGGCCATTCAACTAAACCAGCGACTTCATCAAGAAGCGCGGGGTCCTCAATAAGTTCGAGTCCTTTGGCGAAGGCCAAATCTTTGGCGTCATGTAATATGATGTCGCGTCGACGCGCCGGATCAAGAACGACTTTAGCGCGTTGAAGAGCCAGTGCATAATCTTCAAATCTTTTGACGCTAATAGCAGCGGGCGCAAGAAAGCGGTGGCCATAAGTCGTCGCGCCCGCTTGGATGTGATCAATTGAAAAGGGGATAATTTCTGGCGTTTCGGTCTCAGGTCCAAATGTCGCGAGGATGGAGTGAAGCGGGCGGACCCAGCGCAGGGCGTCAGGATTTGCAGATGCGGCTCCCCAACGCATAGACTTTGGCCAGGGAAAGGACTTTATGATTAGGGGTAAGATCTGCGCTAATAGATCAAGCGTGTTTGAGCCCTGTCGCTCAATAACAGCAACGTAAAACTCGCCTTTCTTTGGATCTTTTTCAATCATCGCCTGATCAAGAGAGGCGAGGCCTGCGCTTTTTAGAAATCCTTGGATCGCCGCCTCAGGCGCACCGACGCGAGGGCCTTTGCGTTCTTCGCGCATATCCGCCTGGCGGCTTGGAAGACCGACAATTTGTAAGCTCAGGCGTCTTGGCGTTGCATAAGCGCATGCGCCTTCATAGGTCAGTCCCTTTTCCACTAACGCATCAGTCACCAAGCGTTTGAGGTCGTCAGCAGCTTGACGCTGCATGCGCGCGGGAATTTCTTCGCTGAAGAGTTCTAATAAAAGATCAGGCATTTAGATGGCTTACAATTCTTTATGAGTTCCATCGCAAAGCGGTTCATTCTTTGTGTGGCGGCAGCCGCAGAAAAAAGCTTTTCCTGTCGCCTCGGCTTTATAGGGCACTGGCGAGATATCTGTGCCTTTGTGAGAGCCGTCGCAGAAAGGCTGATTTTGCGTACGTCCGCAAGCGCACCAGTAATAGGTCTTGCCTGCCTCAACCTCAATGGGAATGGCTTTTTTTTGAAAGATTACGCGCTCTGTCATCTTTAATCTCCAGTCACGATGCATCAAGCTTGGGTTGGCGCATCAAGTAAAAACTTTTCAACTTCCAGCGCCGCCATACATCCAAGTCCTGCAGCGGTGACGGCTTGGCGATAGATGTCGTCGGCGACATCGCCTGCGGCAAAAACGCCGTTAATATTTGTGCGCGTTGTCCCTGGCGTGACGGCTATATAGCCTGAGGATTTTAGCGTTAATTGTTCTTTGAAGAGGTCAGAGGCTGGCGCGTGGCCGATAGCGACAAAGACGCCCTCTGCGTTGAGAACCTCGGTAACGCCGGTTTTGACATTTTTGATGCGGGCGCCGGTAACGGACAAAGGATTTTCATCGCCGATGATTTCGTCAATCACAGAGTCAAAGCGAATTGAGATATTGTCTTTTTTATGAAGTCGTTCTTGTAAAACGCGCTCGCTTCTCAAGGTATCTCGACGGTGAATTAATGTGACGTGCGAGGCTAGGTTAGAAAGATAAAGCGCTTCTTCTACAGCTGTATTGCCTCCGCCAACAACAAGGACTCTTTTACCCCGGAAAAAAAATCCATCGCACGTTGCGCATGCGGAGACGCCAAATCCTTTGAATTTATCTTCACTAGCCAAGCCAAGCCATTTCGCTTTCGCGCCAGTGGCTATAATTAATGCGTCACAGCTATAAGTCGTGCCTGAATCGCCAATCAAGACGAAAGGTTGTTCAGTCAGTTTGGCTTCGACGATGTAGTCTGACACAAGTTTCGCGCCGACATGCTCAGCTTGTTGGCGCATTTGATCCATCAGCCAGGGGCCTTGAACAGGCTCTGCAAAACCTGGATAGTTTTCTACCTCTGTAGTGATCATCAATTGTCCGCCTTGGTCGACGCCAGCAATAAGCATTGGGTCAAGCAAAGCGCGCGCAGCGTAAATTGCTGCTGTATAACCAGCGGGTCCAGAGCCAATAATTATGACGCGTGCATGCTGTGTGGCGGGCATATTTGAGGGACTCATTTGGAAGATTCTGCTTTGAGCCAGCAATCTAACGATTATGGGCTAGGCTGCAACTCTTAGGTGGATGATTGTTGAACATACTGATTATAGGCGGAGATAACGGACTGCGCGATCATTGGGGTCGCGTTGATCGGATCATACCGCCAGTCCTCTAATGCGCCGCGCCACAAGCGCGCCGCACCCGCGGCAGCAAGCTTATTTTGGAATTTGATCAATTTTTGATGTCCGCCAGGCGGCGTAAAAATATGTATGGGCGCGCCAGTGCTTGCAGCTTCGCTGATCATATTAACGCTATCGGCTGTAATAAGGAACGCATCAGCGCAAGCAAGGAGCGAGAGATAGGGATTTTCTCCAGTCCCATCCCAAAGAAAACTTGGAAAGGCCTGCAAATGATCTTTGAGCATGTCTATCAGCGACGGGGGCGTGCGTCGTGAGGGCGTAGCCATAAGACTGGCGCCAGAAAGGCAAATCTGGCGGGCGATATGAGTTAATTGTTTTTGAACCTGCGGGGTAAATTTGAAATGATGACTGTCGCCGCCAATCAGCAGCGCGACCCGTTTTCCTGGTAAGGCGCCAATGCGCGGATCTGGATTTTTGCGCGCCGCGGCGAGTTGGCTTTCTGTTAGGCTATTAACTGGCGTTATCGTCGAAATAACATTTGCGCCGTTTAGCGCATCATGACTTGGCGCAATAATTAAATCAGCAGCGCCAAGGCCGGTGTGAGGTTTATTGAGATAAACAGTAAATGTTTTTCCTCGCGCAATTTTTTTCATGTAGCGAAGCGCGGGGATCGTACGTCTGCCCGCTGCAAGAACAATATCTGGCTGATAACGACGTGCAGAAGCGGCGTCGCGTGGATCGACAGGTCCAAATGGCGCGAACAATTTGAACAGACCGCGCGGTGCGATGGGAGCAACTTGTTTTTCTATGCCCAGAGCGGCCGCGAGACCAAAAGTTTGGGAGTCATGACCGGCGCGTCCATCAGACAAAACAACCAATTTCGTGCCAGGTGGCAGTGTTTGGGGCGTATGTTTGGCGGACTGGACGACATCACACAAAGGCGACCTTTAGGATTTCGTAGCTTTTGCCGCCGCCTGGTGTCTTTACCTCTACAGTATCGCCGGCTTTTTTGCCGATAAGCGCACGCGCGATTGGGCTGGTCAGCGATACTCGGCCGCTTTTCACATCGGCTTCACTCTCCCCAACAATTTGATAGGCTTTTTCTTCTTCTGTATCTTCGTCCACAACAGTCACTGTTGCGCCAAATTTGATTGTTGATCCACTAAGTTTTGAGACATCGATGACTTCTGCGCGAGACAGCTTGTCTTCTAGCTCCGCAATGCGGCCTTCATTGAGAGACTGAGCTTCTTTTGCTGCGTGATATTCCGCATTTTCAGAAAGATCGCCATGCGCACGCGCTTCAGAAATTTGTTGGATGATGCGCGGCCGGTCTTCTTGTTGGCGGCGGCGGAGCTCTTCCGTCAGCGCAGCGTAGCCACCTGCTGTCATTGGCACTTTTTCCATTTTACTCGCTCTTCGCCTTTCCTCGATCGCCTGATGCCCTTGAGAAGAAGATTTCATGCCGCCGCCTAAAGCGGCAAAGCGGAAAAATTTCTCATATCAAATGAAAATTATAACTGCCGTTGGCGTTAGATTTGTTTCTTTATGGCGCGCTTTTGACGTCGATCGTCTCGCCAGTGAGCTTGCTTGCGTTCAGCCAAGCTTAGCCATGGAAATAATCCTGCAATGCGCGTACTTCCAAATCTCCCGATACATAGGCCTGGATTCCCTGGGCGGCAGCAATCGCGCCAGAGAGGGTCGTATAATAGGGAACTTTATGCAGAAGCGCGGCTCGGCGCAAGGAACGTGAATCCGCCAGGGCCTGAGCCCCCTCCGTCGTATTGAATACGAGCTGGATTGAGCCGTTTTTGATCGCGTCGACAATGTGGGGGCGGCCTTCGGAAACCTTATTGATTTTACTGGTATTAATGCCGTGTTCGGAAAGAAAGCGCGCAGTGCCGCCGGTTGCAACGATTGAAAACCCTATGCTGGCGAGCAGTTTTACGGCGGGGATAACCCGGGATTTATCAACGTCGCGGACAGAGACGAAGACGACGCCTTCTTTAGGGGCTTTAGCGCCGCCGCCAAGCTGACTTTTAACAAAGGCGGCGTTGAAAGAGAGATCAAGACCAATCACTTCTCCCGTTGAGCGCATTTCGGGACCAAGCACTGTGTCAACGCCGGGGAAGCGAGCAAACGGAAATACTGCTTCTTTAACGCCGACATGCGTTGGTTTTGCATGGGGTAGGGCGAAAGCAGAGAGTTTCTCGCCAGCCATGACGCGGGCGGCTATTTTAGCAATCGGCGCGCCTATGACCTTCGCAACAAAGGGAACGGTTCGTGAAGCGCGCGGGTTAACCTCAAGCACATAAATTTCACCGTCTTTTAAAGCGAATTGAACATTCATAAGACCAATCACGCCTAGCGCCATCGCAAGATCGCGCGTTTGGCTTTCTAACGCCAACACTGTTTCTGGCGGCAGTGAGCGCGGCGGTAACGAGCAAGCAGAGTCGCCTGAATGAATGCCGGCTTCTTCAATATGCTCCATGACGCCAGCAATCGCTGCTTGTTGGCCATCAGCTATGCAATCGACGTCAACTTCAATCGCGTCGGTAAGATATCTATCAAATAGGAGCGGATTTTTTCCGAGCACCATATTTATTTGCCCGGTTTTATCGTTTGGATAACGCGTTTTAATGTCCGAGGGAACGAGTGTTGGCAAGGTGCCGAGCAAATAATCATCTAGTTCATGTTGGTCGCGAATAATCGCCATAGCCCGGCCGCCCAACACATATGAAGGACGAACAACAAGCGGTAGGCCAAGATCGCTTGCGACAATGCGTGACTGCTCAACGGAATAAGCAATGCCATTCTTGGGTTGTTTCAGCCCAAGACGATCCAGTAAACGTTTAAAGCGATCGCGATCCTCTGCAAGATCAATAGAGTCAACTGGCGTTCCCAAAATAGGGGTTCCAGATTGCGCTAATCCATGTGCAAGCTTGAGCGGGGTCTGACCGCCATATTGAACAATAAGGCCTTTGAGCGCGCCGCGCGATTTTTCGACATCGATGATTTCCCCAACGTCTTCATCAGTTAGGGGTTCAAAATAAAGCCGATCAGAAGTGTCGTAATCCGTTGATACAGTCTCTGGATTACAATTAATCATAATTGTTTCATATCCTGCTTCTGCAAGTGCGAAGCAGGCGTGGCAGCAACAATAGTC
>SXGU01382822.1_pt1 | contig 12345 bp, 5 predicted proteins | sample 3174531 | NCBI WGS metagenome assembly SXGU01 (sample SAMN11356863, study PRJNA531348) | freshwater metagenome | isolation source: freshwater sample F1-140 | place: China: Fuxian Lake, Yuxi | collected 2017-12-25 | reverse complement strand
TACGGCTGGGCGGCCGATGACCTAAACCCCGGCGCCGTGAGGTTAATTGCTCCGGCACGCCGCTTCGGGTCAAAGGCTCTCAACTCACAGCGTCCAAGCGCTGCTGGAGTTATGCGGGCGCTTCAGATGAAATGCCCCTGCGCGCACGCCAGTACTCCAGTTGTTTGGGAAACACCTCCCGCTCCTGCCACCCCTGCTGCCACGCCGCGTAATCCCCATACTGCAACGGCAGTTCCTCCACCGCCGCCGCCTCTCCCGCCGTCTTCGCCCGATACCACTCCCCTATCTCCCGCTGCATCACCCCCACAGACCACCCGTCGGTGATCGCATGGTGCGCGTTGAGCAACAGCCAGTGTTCCTCCGGCCCAAGCCTCAGCAGCCTCGCCCGAAACAATGGCCCCTCGCTCAAATCAAATGGCTTCGCCTCCTCCTCCTCCGCCAGCCGCCTCGCCTGCCCTTCCCGTTGCGCAACCTCCACCCCGCTCAAGTCCTCCACCGTCACCTTCAATGTCCCCGCCTCCCTCACCCGCTGCACCGCCTGCTCGCCTTCCGTCGTGAACACAGTCCTCAACACTTCATGCCGCCTCACCACTTCTTCCACCGCACTCTCCAGCGCCTGCGTGTTCAACACCCCTCGCAGCCGCCAGAAGTCCGGCACGTTGTACGTCCCAGTCCCAGGATGCAACTGCTCGAAAATCCACAACTGCTGCTGGCTATACGACGGCAACGCCCTCCGCCCCCCCCCCGGACGACGGGGAATCTCTGCCCTCTCTGTGCTTTCTCCTGCGATTGAGCCTCTTATTTCGCACACTGCGCTGGTAAGAGCTGTGGCTCAAAGCACGCGCCTTTGCTCGCTTGGTTCGCGATCGAACGCTTGAAACCGTCCAAAATCACCCAAACGATTACGCGAAGAATGCTTAAAGTGAACATGACGCCGATACGGACTTCTTTCTGAAATAGCCAGCCGTATAGTGTCCTGAAAACAGTACGGACACCTTTTCCGGCTTGTCAGCAAAGAATTCATCGCACGCTTTCTTAACTCCGGGTGACCGGTATTTGAGGGATGTGGTCAGCGGGGTGAACACCTTGGGGTCGCAGTAAACCGCCAGTATGCACACTGAGTGCGGAACCAAACGTGGATAGACGTTTTGGAGGGCCGTCATTGTGGATGAATACAAGTCCCCGTCGATCAAGCTGAATGCGATCCGGTTTGGCAATCCCTTGGGTAGGGTATCATCAAACCAGCCGGGATGAATTTCAGGAAGTGGAAGCCCCATTGTTTTAAAGTTGCTCAACACTTCGTTCTGCGAGGCAGTCATGTCTCCTTTGGAATACGCGCCTTCATCCCTGACATCCGGATCCGGAGTGCCTTCAAAACTATCAAACAGATATAACTTCCGCGTCGGGTCGAGAGTTTGCATAACTTTCTGAAGTACCACGGACGACTCCCCGGCATTGCAACCGACCTCGACAAAATCTCCGGGAACGCCGAATTCAATCACTTGGCTAGCAAGATGAAAAAGATTGCACCTCGACTCCACGCTTCCCATTGCTCCGCGCAGACCAGGCAGTATACGCCGTAAATACCTTCGCATTCTTGGCGGAATAATAGGGTATAGCGCATTCCGCAGCCCTTTTATGGATGCCCTGACCAGCCCTGCCGAGGGTCTGGGTGGCTGGCTCCAGAGCGCCGACTCAGCAATGAACGTGTTGTGCATATTTCAATCGAGGCATTGATTTTATCCCGAACTCCGAAGCGGCTGCGATGCCGGGGTAGCACAGGCAACTTGCCTGCGCCGTGCGGCTACCAGCCGCGCGGAACGGGAGCCGGTCTGAAAAATTTGTAACGATCCTTCCCAAAACGACCGTCCTCTCATTCCGCACGGGCTGGTAGCCCGTGCCGCCAAGTCCGCTTCGGAGTTCAGGTTTATGGGCCACTCCACAAGTTGCATCAAGACAATAGGAGACACCGGGGAAAATCAAAGGTGGATCGAACGATACGGAGCCTGGAAAAGCCCGTGAAAAGAGGTTCAATCAGCACCTCGCTTCAGCCAAAACCACCGCCAAAAGAGAAGGTCTTTCACGAGGCACTCACCAAAAACATCAATCGCACTTTCACAGACCGAGCCATCAAAAAACATGAGATTCAGCGGAGACTGGGTACCGGGTATAAACTGGTCATTCACCGCTTCCTTCTAACCGCTTCTTCAACTCGCCCGCCAGTCTTGAAACAAACGGTTCCACCAGCATGGCATGTGGGTTTACTGGCAATTCAATAACCTCGATGCCACCCATTACAAGATCGCCCCACCCCATCTTCGGATCCGGATAGAATTTGTAGTTTACGTGCGGCTTGAAGAGGGCAAGTTTTCCGGGAAAAGGATTCGGTAGATAACGATCAGCCGCTTCATCGTTGATCGCCTGTACAGAAGCCTCGATCCCTGATTCAGCACGAGCCACTCCGTCCACTTTTTCAGAGGCTGTTGATTTCGGTCGCGATGTGAGGATATTCGCCAACTCTCCATCTCGAGCGACGCGTACTTTTTCAGCGAGGTAACGCATCATCTCGCGTGGTCGGAGGTGAAGGAAATTGCCAAGGTGGAACTTGACCTTCTCCAAAAGAAATCCGGTAAACCCAGCTTTGAGTGCCTTGCTGAAATTGTAAGTGTCAAGCATCGCCACCAACGCCACTTTCTCCCCTGCTTGATGTAAGAGCTGGGCCATCTCGTAGGCGACCGTGCCTCCGAGGCAGTATCCTCCCATGTAGTACGGACCAACGGGCTGCACAGAACGGATTTCCTTCAGATACTCAGCGGCCATTTCCTCGATGCTGGTTAGAGGCCTGCTGGCTCCATCCATCCCCCGGCTTTGAAGGCCATACAATGGAAAGTCCGGAGCTAGATGTTCGGCAAGTGCCCGGTAAAGCAGCACGTTTCCACCGGCACCATGAACCAAAAAGAGAATCGGCTTGGTTCCTTTCGGTTGGATGGGAACGAGACTGGCCCAATTCTTCGCAGCGCCCGGCTTGTCAGCAAGCTCCTCAGCCAGCTGTTCAATTGTGGGAGCCCGCAAAAGCGTCACCAAGGGCAGTCTCCGGCTAAATTCATTTTCAATCTTTCGAAAAAGCGACACGGCCAACAGCGATTGCCCGCCGAGTTCAAAAAAACTTTGTCGAATTCCAACCCGGTTAAGATTCAGCACCTCCGACCAGATAAGAGCCAGTTTTTTTTCGACGGCGGAACGTGGCGCGACAAAACCTTCGGTAACGTCGAATGCGTCTGCATCCGGATCTGGCAGAGCGGTCCTGTCCATTTTTCCATTAGCCGTGCGCGGCACCTGGTCAATGAAGGCGAAGGCAGCCGGGCACATGTATTCCGGCAATCTGTCACGAAGCCAGCATCGGAGTTCGTTCCGCAGGTCTGCCAGCGCGGCAAATGGCACGTTTGGGTCTGCCGTGGCCCGAACGACATACGCAACAAGCGTCGGCTGTCGTCCAGCACCTTCACTCAATCTCGCCACCGCATCACGGACCTGTTCATGGCCCAGCAAGACCGCTTCGATCTCGCCGAGCTCAATCCGATGCCCCCGCAATTTCACCTGATGATCCCGGCGTCCGATGAATTCAATTTCACCATTCGGTCGCCTTCGAACAAGGTCTCCTGTGCGGTAGCAGCGGCATTCGTGGCGATCATTTCCGACACCTGTCACATTTGGAATGAACCTCTCCTGAGTCAGGTCGGGCGCGTTGAGGTATCCCCTGGCGAGCCCGGTGCCGCCGATCAGCAACTCTCCAGCGACTCCCACGCAGACCGGCTGCAGGCGATCATCAACGACGCAAACCCAGGTGTTCGCAATTGGCCGCCCCAACGAAATCGTTTCGCTACTGCCCATCCTGCTTGCCATGGACCAAACCGTGGTTTCGGTCGGGCCATACATGTTCCAGACTTCGCGACAAGATGCCACCAATCGCGAGGCAAGGTCTGGAACCATGGCCTCGCCACCGCAGAGAACTTTAAGGCGGGTGTCACCCCGCCATCCTGCGTTGTGCAACATCCGCCAAGTGGCTGGAGTCGCTTGCATCACTGTAACCCCGCGCTTGGTTATCATCTGCTCTAACTGATAAGGATCGATCAGAACTTCCCGCGTCACGACGATACACTTCGCACCGACGACCAGTGGCAGGAATATCTCGAGCACAGAAATATCAAAAGCCAGCATGGTAAGCGCTAGAACGACATCTTCCTGCCGCAGGCCAGGCTCAACCTTCATCGACTCCAAGAAATTCACCACTGATCCATGAGTGATCTCAACTCCCTTCGGACGTCCGGTGGAACCCGACGTGAACATGACGTAAGCCAGGTTCTCCGGCCCTACCGGTGCCAGATCAAGTGTCACGCTCTCCCTCGCCACTGCGTCACGATCTTCGTCCAGGCAAATCAACCTCGCCAGCCCTGTGGGTATCCGTCGCACCAGAGCGCCGTGAGTCAGAATCAGCTTTGCGCCGCTGGCTTGGATGATGGAGGCAATTCTCGATGCGGGAAAATCGGGTTCGATCGGTAGATATGCACCACCAGCCTTAAGGACTGCCACCACTGCCACCACCATATCCAACCCTCGCTCGACACATACGCCCACAATTTCGCCAGGTTCCACCCCGAGAGATCGAAGAAGATTGGCCAGTTGGTTGGAATCGGAATCCAACTCTCCGTACGTCAGCGCTTCGGATCCTGACTCCACTGCCACCTGGTCGGGCACACGCAGCACTTGCTCGGAAATCATCTGGTGGATTGTCCTGGGCAAGTTCTGCGGCAGGACAATTGGCGAGTCAATTTGCTGACCGCCGGTATTCGAAGCTTCGTGCAATCGAAGAAGTCCTACTGCCTGGCTGGGATTTGAAATAGCTCCCTGAAGAAGAGTTTGAAAGTTTTGCAACCACTCCCGAATGACATCACCATCGAATAAATCGCTGTTGAAATCACACTCGATGAGCAGGGTCGAACCTTCATCCACCAGATTGAATCCCAAGTCGTATTGGAAGTATCGCCGAGGGGCGGCTGTAATCGTGGTTTCGCAACCGGAAAAGCGGATCCGATCCATTGGCACATCCAGATTGAAAATCACTGAGACCAATGGAACGCGGCTGGAATCGCGAGGGATGTCGAGTTTCTGAACCAGATTGCCGAAGCCGTGATTCCAGTATTCCTGCGCATCAAGGAACGCTTCCCGAGTTTGTCGAAGCCAGTCCGTAAATTTTGCGCTGGGGTCCAACGTGGCCCGGATCGGCAGTGTGTGAACGCACTGACCGACCAATTTCTCGACACCCGCGCCAGCTTGTCCCGCGAAAGGGACTCCCACCACCAAATCCGCCTGGCCACTTAACCGATACAACCAGGAGTAATAAGCCGCCAGCAGTACAGAAAATGGAGTTGCCTTCATCTCCTTCGATGCCTTTTTTAGCGCACCGAACAAATCAGCACTGAGTCGGAGGCTCTGCCGGTTGCCGGTAAATGTCCGCGTCGGCGGCCTCGTGTTAAAGAGGGGCAGATCCAGGGCCGGAGGCACCGTCGAAAACCGTGAAACCCAGAACGCCTCACAATCCGCAATCTCTTTGGCGCGCTCAGGCAGACGCTGCCATCGAACGTACTCCCGCATTGGCGTTGCCTGAGGAAGACTGATTTTCCGCCCTTCGACCAGAGCAGAATAAATGGCACCAACATCTTCGAGAACGATGTTATAGCCCCATCCATCACATACAATCATCTGGACCGTGAATGCGAGCAGATGTTCATGGTTGGACAACCGGATAAGCTGGAACGAAAAGAGGGGGCCATTGACCAGGTCAAACATCCGCCACCCTTCCTGGTCCAAAAGCATCTCGACGCGCTTCTCCCGTTCAGGTTCCGGAAGATCCGTGAGATCATGCAGTGGAAGGTCAAAAACGAAGTTCTCCACCACGATAATCTCGGCACCTTCCGGGTCAAATGTGGAGCGAAGCGATTCGTGCCGGTCAATCACTTCTCCTATTGCCTTGCGAAGAGCCTGTAGATCAAGGTTGCCGCGAAGACGAACCACGTTGCTTGCGTTATGAGTTCCAGATGCTTCAGGACTGATTTGAGTTGCAAGCCACATCTCCAATTGGCCATCAGTGAGTGGAAACCGATTCCCAGATGAAACCGAGCGGTCGATCTCGCCTCCTCGCAGGTCTGAGTTCTCCGTCCTGATCGAAACCTTCGAATCCGTGCTGCTGCTCGATCTCTCAGCAATGTCTAGTGGCAGCCCATCAGCTGTACCCGTGAGAAGTCCCGCTCTGACCAGCTCCAGCGCACTCTCCTTGAACGCGGAGATGACCTGATCTACATCCGCTTCCGAATGAGCTGCGGTAAGATAACTGGGGAAACCTTCGAGCAAAAAGATTCCCTTCTCCCGCAGCCGATAAAAGAGAAGGTTTCCATACTTCTGATCATCCTGAACGCGAACAAACATCTGAGAGCAGAAGTGAGGAACGCGAATTGGAATGCCATGTTCAATGAAGAACCGATCCAATGATTCCGCCAGTCGGCTGGTGCGGCTATTCATTGTGTTCCAGAATTCCGGTCCTTGGACCTTCAGGTGTTTCAGCATGGCATGCACCGCAGCGATCGCAAGCGGGTGCCGGACGAAGGTGCCCGCGAAAAAGGTGACCCCCTTCGACGGAAAAGAGTCATCCCCATACTGCCAGAAGCCTCCGTCAAAAGTGTCCATGTACTCCGACTTACCAGCCACGATGCCTAGCGGAATGCCAGCGCCGACCACTTTTCCACAAGTCGCCAGATCGGCCTTCACACCATAGAACGCTTGCGCCCCCCCGGGCCCGCTTCGCAGTCCGGTAATCACCTCGTCGAAGATCAGCAAGCAACCGCGCTCGGTGGTGAGCGCGCGAAGTTGCTTGATAAACTCGGCCGGGCGCCATTCGGGGCGCCGGCTCTGAACTGGCTCGACCAGCACGGCGGCGATTTGATCGGAATGATCTCGAATAAACTCCAAGGCCGCATCCGTGCCGTAATCAAGAACGTAAATGTCCTCAACAGCTCGTTTCGGTATCCCAGGGGCAGATGGCACAGTCCTTAATTGAGGAGGGGCCCCGACGGCACGGACGAGCACCTCGTCAAAATTTCCGTGGTAATCCTTGGTGAAGACCACGATTTTGTCCCGTCCTGTCACCGTGCGAGCCAGACGCATCGCGGCGTAAACCGCTTCAGATCCGGTGCAAACAAAACTCGCTCTCTCGTTGCCCGTGAATTCACAAAACATCTTCGCAGCCTCTCCCGCCAGCGGCGACTGCGGGCCAACTTCGATACCTTTGGCCAACTGCTCCTTTAATACGTCTGTAATGAAGTCTGGGGAATGTCCGAGAAAGCTGGGTCCAAATCCGTTAAGCAGATCGATGTATTCATTGCCATCGATATCCCAAAGTTTTGAACCCGAAGACCTGGTCACAACAACCTGATAGACCATCTCCTTCCAGACGCGGTTGAACCCAGATGCGGTGCGAGGGTCCGCATACCATTTCCGATATTTTTGAGTCAGCGCTTTCGATCCTGCCGTCCGTTTTGTGTATCGCCCGATCAAAGTCTCAAGGTAAGCCACCTGGCCTGGTGACAATCTGGCATCCGCGGCGCGTTCAGTTTTCTTCTGAGGTGCGGAAGCTTTCAATTCGCCATTTGGAACCGCATCTGGAGCCAGTTGAGCCACCGACGTTGCCGGACTGGTCTCGGACGCAATGACAGGCACAGGCCTTTGACCGGCCGGCAAGGCGAACGCAGAGGGCGTGCTGCTGCGTAACAGTGTCAATTGTTGCTCCATGACACGCAATTGCTCTTTCATCACCCGCTCGAGAACGGTGCCCGCCATCGGACGGTCCCCAACCGGCAGCGCGACCGCAGGGCGTTCGGACACCGCCTCCAGTCGCGGTTCCGCGACAGTTTGAGAAAAGGCGGAAGCCACAGCAGTGTCTGATTTACCTGAAAGGAACTCCGCCAAAGAGCCGATTGTAGTCAAGTCCTCCATCAATTGCCGGAATGTTACCTTTACCCCAAATCGGTTCTTCAATGCCGTGGCAGCTTGAGTGAGAAACAACGAATCGAAACCAAGTTCGAGAAAACTGGAGCCCGGTTCGACGGCGGCCAAGTCTTGTCCAGCCAGTTCGCCCAACAGCGACTTTAATCCGTCGATCACTTCCGTGTTGCGATCACTCATAATTACGAAAATATATATTACAGGGAGTTGGTTTCGTCAGAGCGCTTTCTTTGCACGTGTGGACAAACCTGTTTTGGCCATACGGTTTTGGATTTGCAGAGGAAACTCCCATGAGTTCCGGATATTCTGTGACGCAGGAGAATGTTCCTATTGCACGGAGCCGGATACTCCAGGTCTGACGCCAAGGTAAGGTCAACAATTTCCTTCAGAGGGTAGTCCTTGCCATCGACAATGACTGCTCTCTCGCCATAGGACCGTTTCCAGAATGACGCCTCCCACTTCTTGAGAGCTGGCCAATTGCTGATCGCGTCCTGGAGGATCGCTGGCTTTCCAGGAATTACGTACTGCTCCATGAATTCATCATGTGTGAGCCCCTTGACACGATCCAGACGTTTGAGCGGGCGCTTCTCATCTTGAGCGGTTGTGTCTTGTTGAGTTGGATTCATATTAGTCAATCTAGAAGTTGGGATTGCGCAGGCCCTTTCGGCGTCAATCGATCAAGTTGCTCCCTCATCGCGGCCAATTGGCGGAAAATAGTCGCCTCCACGCCGTCCCCGTCTTCCCCGGTGCCCTCCAGCCGAATCTCAATGTGCTCCTCCTGGGAGCATGCCGAGGCGTCCACCCAAAAACGCCGGTGTTCGAAAGCATAACCGGGCAACGCGAGGCGGTTGCGGCGCTCGTTGGAATAAAAGCCGGCCCAGTCTGGCGCAACTCCTGCGAGCCACAATCGCCCAAGCGCCCTCAACATCGCCTCGGTCTCGCCTGGCTTCTGGACCGGCGGCATGGATGGGACAACAGGTTGATCCTTCGAACGCGAGGGATGTTGTTGCGCCAGCGTCGAGAGCACCTGACCCGGACCAACTTCGAGCAGTATCATGTCCGGCTCCAGAGCCAGCACCTCCACAGCGTCGGCAAATCGCACAGAATGACGCAACTGAGCTGTCCAGTACGCGGGATCGGCCCAGTCCTTGGCTTCAATCCAGCCGCCCGTCATGGTGGACACGGCTCGAATGGCCGCCGGGGCGAGTCGAATGGAGCGGACTTCACTCTCAAATGCTTCAAGCACGGGCTGCATCATCGGCGAATGGAATGCGTGCGAGGTATGCAAGGGCTTGCTGGCGACGCCAGCCGCCTGGAGTTTCTCCTGTAGCGCTGCGATTGCCTCATGCGTTCCAGAAGCCACACAGTTCTTAGGAGAATTGATCACCGCGACAGCCAGGGAGTCGTCCAGCAAAGACCGCAAATCCGCTTCGGGCAGTCGGACGGAAAGCATCGCGCCTGAGGGTTGAGCCTGCATGAGCCTGGCGCGAGCGGCGACGAGCCTCAATCCGTCGTTCAGCGTCATCACGCCCGCGAGCACCGCCGCCACAAACTCGCCAATGCTGTGTCCGACGAGCGCGCTTGGCTGGATGCCCCAGGCCATCCACAACTTCGCCAGCGCGTATTCGATGACAAACAGAGCGGGCTGCGTGAAGCTCGTCAGGTTGAGCTGCTCCGAAGCCGACGCCTCGAGATCTGCGGCGGGATGAAGCAGCGTTCTCAAATCCAGATCCAAATGCGGCTCGAGCATCCGGCAACAATCATCAATACACTCGCGGAAGACCGGCTCCGACACGTAGAGCTCGCGCCCCATGTTCACATACTGAGAACCCTGGCCGGGAAAAAGAAATGCCACGCGCGGTTGAGGCGAACGACGCTCCTGGTTGAATACGCGCTTCGGATCGGGATTGCGCAAGAGAGTTGCCGCGCCGGCTGCATCAGAAGCAATCACCACTCGTCGATGATCGAAAACCCGGCGGCCCGTCGCGAGAGTGAATGAAGCGTCGGCGAACGCCTCCGGAGTAGGCCCTCGTTCCAGCCAGCAAGCAAGGTTCTCCGCCGACGCGTCGAGAGATTTTGGGGATCGTGTCGAGAGCACTAGAAGTTGTACCGGGCGCGAAGGCCCGGCGGGTGCGCGTTCAGGCGCCTCCTCAAGAACAACGTGGGCATTCGTGCCACCCACGCCGAATGAACTTACCCCAGCGCGGCGAGGCAGGGGCACGCCCTCCCACGAGGTCCGCGAGGCCACGACTTTGAAAGGGCTGTTGGCAAAATCGATTTGCGGATTTGGGTTCTTAAAATGCAGCGTCGCCGGCAATTCGCGGTGATGCAGGGCAAGCGCGGTCTTGATAAGCCCGGTCACGCCCGCGGCGGATTCGAGATGACCAAAGTTCGTCTTCGCGGCGCCAAGCCAGCAAAACTGCTTCTTGTCCGTCGTCGCTTGAAACGCTTGCGTCAGTCCTGCGATCTCGATCGGATCTCCCAGTGGCGTGCCCGTGCCGTGAGCTTCAACGTAGCTGATCTCGTCAGCAGTAACGCCCGCGAGCGCGTGTGCCAGAGCAATGACATCCGCCTGGCCTTCAGGGCTTGGCGCCATGTAACTCACCTTGCCGCCGCCGTCATTGTTCACTGCCGCACCCTTGATCACCGCGTAAATCGGATCCCCATCGGCCACCGCATCCGCAAGCCGCTTCAACAACACGACTCCACAACCCGAGCCGAACACTGTCCCCTGCGCGGCCGCATCGAAGGCCCGGCAATGTCCATCTGCCGACGCTATCGCGCCTTCCTCGTATAGATAACCACGGACCTGGGGAAACGAAATCGACACGCCTCCCGCCAGGGCCATGTCACACTGAAAGCTGTTCAGCGCCGCGACGGCCTGGCAGATGGCGACAAGCGAGGTCGAGCAAGCCGTCTGAATCGTGATGGCGGGACCGCGTAGGTTGAGCTTGTACGCCACGCGAGTGGCCAGGTAGTCCTTGTCATTTCCGACGAGAATATTGTAGCCATCCACCTGAAAGCCCCGGGTGAAGCTCTCTACACTTTTCCGCGATGCGAGGACATTCGCCAGGAGATAGGTGTTCATGCTGCATCCGGCAAACACACCAATGTTGCCCCGGGCAGTGGCGGGATCCACGGCCCCGTCCTCCAGCGCCTGCCAGCACGCTTCGAGAAAAAGCCGGTGCTGGGGATCGGTCAGTTCAGCATCACGGGGCGTGAACCCAAAGAAAGCCGCGTCGAACAAGTCCACATCATCCAGCACAGCTCGCGCCCGAACATAAGTGGGATCTTTCAGCAGCTCCTGATTCACGCCGTTGGCGATCAACTCATCATCGGTGAATGTGCGGATAGACTCGCACCCATCGCAAAGATTCCTCCACAACTCGGACACGGAGGCCGCGCCGGGAAAACGGCCAGCCATTCCGATGATGGCGATTCCTTCAAGCATGGAGCTGGTGGGTTCGGTCATGGATCAAATCAGTGCCGGGATTGCGGGCGGAGCGCCGGTGTCTGGGCCTTCAAAAGAGCTTCACGCTGGCGGGTCGCCCGATCACGGGCGTTCTCAGCACGGATGGCGGTTTGCCGTCCCGCACCATCAAGGTGCTGTGCCAAGCCTTGGATGGTGGGGAACTGGAACAGAACAGCAATGGCCACTTCGCGTCCGAGTGATTCCTGAAGGCGCTTTTGCACACGGACCATCGTTACCGACGTGCCCCCAAGCTCAAAAAAACTTTCGGTTGGCCCCACTACGGACAGGTCAAGCATCTCAACCCAGACTTTCCCGATGGCAGATTCCGTTGGACCGTTGAGTGGGGTCATGCCCTCACGTGCTGCGGAATGGGAGAATTCCGGCGCCGACAATCCACGACGGTGCACCTTGCCGCTGGGAGTCAAAGGCAGCCGGTCCAGAAAAACGAAACGCGAAGGAACCATGTAATCGGCCAGCGTAATCAAAAGGAACTCTCGAAGTTCGCCCGCAGTTGGAGATATTCCTTCGTGCGGAACTATGTGGCCGACCAGCCGTTTCTCGCCAGACGAGAGTGGATGAGCAGTGACCACCGCTTCTTTGACTGCGGGATGACGACCCAAGGCCACTTCGATCTCTCCCATTTCGACCCGGAATCCGCGGATCTTCACTTGCGTATCAATCATGGCCCTCGACAAGGAGGGTGGAATGAAGTTTGAGGGCAAGGAGATGGAATGAATTTGGTGGCGCGCCGCTGTGGACTCTGATTGGATTGGCGCATGTCCATCGCGCATGCGGATCAAATGTTGGCAGGATTGCCC
>SXGU01115683.1_pt1 | contig 12345 bp, 10 predicted proteins | sample 3174531 | NCBI WGS metagenome assembly SXGU01 (sample SAMN11356863, study PRJNA531348) | freshwater metagenome | isolation source: freshwater sample F1-140 | place: China: Fuxian Lake, Yuxi | collected 2017-12-25 | reverse complement strand
GCCGGGTCGCAGCAATGCCTCCCACCTCTGGTGAGCCACGTCGAGCGGCTCGAGCAACAACACCTCGACGGCTCCCCCGCTCTTGCGCGAGAGGTGCAATCGTGCCGGCACCACCCTGGTGTCGTTCACGACGAGGACGTCGCCATCGTGCAGATGTTCAAGGAGATCAGGTATTGCTCCATCCCGAGGAGTATCGACACCCCGATCGATGAGCAGGCGAGCCGAATCGCGCGGCTCGGCCGGAACTTGGGCGATGAGTTCGTTCGGTAGGTGGTAGTCGATGTCCGCGAGCTGCACTACGACCGGAGTTTCCCTATGCCCCGAACAAGCGGTGCAGTTTCATGCGCGTTCCGAGCCACACGGCGAACGTGACGACGACGAGGAAGACCACGCCCGACACGGCGAACGCCTGCGTTCCCGAGAGCAGCACGCCGACCGTGCAACCCAATGCAGTGAGCGACCCCCAACCGAGCAGCACCCCACCGACGAGCGCCGTCAGTGCATTTCCGATCGTCGGCATCTGCACCTTGAATCGCCCGCCTCCGACGGCCACCGCGGTCGACGCCACCACGAAGCCGATGACCAGCCAGCCGTTGTTGGTGATTGTCGACGACACAACGGCCACGCATCCGCGCATCATGTCGATGCCGTGCAAAACGTCCGGCAGCGCGCCCCGTGAATCGAGGACACTGCGCGAAATGGTGCTCAACTGTGAGGTGACGCCCAGCGGCGTCGTGCGCAGGTAGGCAGCCACACCGATGGCTCCAACGATCGCACCCGTGGCCACCGGCGACCAACGCCGAACGAGCAGGAGTTGGCGTACATCGTCGCCAGTCGCGATCCGAAACGGCGAGGCAGTGGCACCGTCACCGTCGGTCGGTGAGTGCCAGCGCAGGAGGAGCCATGCCAACACCGCCAAGACACCCAAGGTGAGGACGAGAGAGCCGGAGTACCCGAGCCAACGCGGCAACCACAGGAGTGGACTCTCGCTGACTTGCTCGAGGTACAACGTGTTCCACGTGAAGAATCCCAATCCGAATCCGATGAGTGACCCGATCAAGGCAGGTACCGCCCGCAGGTAGCCCTGGCCGATTCGGTACAGGTGTCCGCTGATGCAGGCTCCGGAGAGCACCATGCCGATTCCGAAGGCGAATGCCCCGGCAATGAGCGGGAGACTCACGGGCGAGATGTGCGCGGCGGGAGGTAGCCCTTCACCCTTGGGATTGGGGAGGTACAGCCCGAACATCAAGGCATAACCCACCGCACCTACCGCGAGCGCGGTCACGATCGACAGCAGAGGTCGTGTGCGACGCTCTTCGAACGCCTCTCGGTACAAGCAGAAGAAGCAGAACCGGCCGCGTTCGAACGCGACACCGAGACTCGCCCCAAGAAGCAGGGAAATCGGTCCCTGGGGGTCGGCGGTCTCGCCGTTACCCAACCAGAACGCCGCGACGATCAGCGCGACGAGCACTGCAATGGACACCCACATCATCCGAAGACTGTTGGCCGGGCGGTTCATCTCGACCAACAGTCTTACGGATTCTGCGTCAGTGGCTACGGAAGCGAATCAGCCCTTGCCCCATACGGTGCCGGAAGGATTGGCGATTGGCACGCCTACGGAGTTGCCGTACTCGGTCCACGAACCGTCGTACAACTTCACGTCATAACCGAGGATCTCACTCAGTACGAACCAGGTGTGTGCGGCGCGTTCGCCGATGCGGCAATACACGGTGACCTTCTTCTTTCCGTCGATTCCCTTGCCCGAATAGATGGCCTTCAGGTCGGCGACCGGTCGGAAGGTGCCATCGGGCGACACGGCGGTCGACCAGGGCACGTTCTGGGCTCCGGGAATGTGACCGGCACGAATCGCGAGTTCCTGGAATCCCGCCGGAGCAAAGATCTTGCCGTTGAATTCATCGGCGGAACGGATGTCGACCAATTTGGTCGTGCGATCCTCCTTCTTGGCGATCTTCACCACGTCGGGCAGGAATGCGCGCAGGTTGGCGTTGGGAGTTGTTGCCGTGAAGTTGCCGGCGGCAAGTGTTGGAACCAGTGGTGACAGAGCGCGACCGTCCTTCACCCACTTGTCTCGACCACCGTTGAGAATGCTGACATCCGAATGACCGTAGGTACGGAAGATCCAAACTCCCCACGCAGCGAACCAGTTGTTCTTGTCGCCGTAGAGCACGACCTTGGTGTCCTTGTTGATTCCAGCGGCGCGCACGATCTTCTGGAACTCGGTCTGCGACACGATGTCGCGATTCACCGGGTCGACGAACTCGGTGTGCCAACGAAAGTTCACTGCATTCGGAATGTGTCCCTTTTCGTACACCCCGGGATCGGTGCTCACCTCGATGATTCGCACCTTGGGATTGTTGAGGTTCGCCTCAAGCCACGCTGCTTCGACGATTGTGGCTCGCGGGCTCTTCGTGGCGGTGGGCGCCCCCGACGCGTCAGCGACGGCTGGCAGGGTAAGTGCCACCAGGGGTGCCGCGAGCCATCGCAGGACTCGTCGGGTGGCGGTGGATGACGTGGTATTCATCTGGAACAGTCTCCTTTGATTGGGTAGTTGGATATCCGACCTACTTGGTCAACAATCAAGATAGCGGCTTCCCGCCAATAGTTGACTACTTTGGTCAAGTATTTTTGGAATCGTTGCCCAGGTGCTAGCGGCGGGCGTTCGGCAGGTCCGAGCCAGCCTCAATGGCGGGGTCGTCCTCCAGGAGATCCGTATCCACGATGACCCCCCGACCGTGACATGCCTGGCACGTATCGGCAAAGGCGGTCAACAGACCCTCACCGATTCGCTTCCGGGTCATCTGCACGAGACCCAATTCGGAGATGTCGAACACCTGGGTCCGCGTCTTGTCGCGTGCCAATGCTCGGCGGAACGCTTCCACCACCTTGCGGCGATTCTCCTTGATCTCCATGTCGATGAAGTCGATCACGATGATGCCTCCGATGTCCCGCAGCCGCAATTGGCGGGCGATCTCCTCGGCAGCCTCGAGGTTGTTCCCCAGGACGGTTTCTTCGAGATTCGTCTTTCCGACGTTCTTGCCGGTGTTGACGTCCACCACGGTGAGTGCCTCGGTGTGTTCGATGACGAGTGATCCGCCCGAGGGCAGCCACACCTTGGGGTCGAGCGCCTTGCGCAATTGCTCCATCACCCGATGCTGTTCGAACAGCGGCAAGCCCTCCCGCTCGTGGTCCCAGAATTCCACGCGATCGACGAATTCCGGATTGAAGGCCCCGATGTAATCGCGAACCTCCTCGAACAATCGTCGGTCGTCGATGACGATGCCCCGATAGTCGCTACTGAACTCCTCGCGGATCACCCGCACCGCCAGTGAGGGCTCGCGATACAACAACGTGGGCGAATTCGCCTTTTCGGCCTGCTTTTTGATGCGATCCCAACGTTCGACCAGCTGCTTCATGTCCGTGGCGAGTTCGTGTTCGGTGGCATTCTCCGCCGCAGTTCGCACGATCAGTCCATGCTCGGCAGGCTTGATGCGGTCGAGTACGTTCCGGAGGCGCCGACGCTCGTTTTCCGGCAGGCGCTTGGAGATTCCGTAGGTTTTCGAATCGGGAATCAGGACGACGAATCGACCCGGCAGGGACACTTCCTGGGTAAGCCTGGCTCCCTTCTCCCCGATTGGATTTTTGGTCACCTGGCACAGGATCAATTGACCACGCTTGAGCACCTGTTCGATGCGAGGCTCGGGTCCTTGCTCCACGACGTCTTCCTTGTCGAATTGCACGTCACCGCGATACAGCACCGCGTTCTTCGGTGTGGCGATGTCGACGAAGGCCGCCTCCATGCCCGGCAGCACGTTTTGTACCTTGCCGAGGTAGATGTTCCCGTGGATCTGGGTGGCGTCGTCGGCTGGTCTGCTGACGTAGTGCTCGGTGAGACTCCGACCCTCGAGCAACGCCACTTGTGTGAGGTCGTTGTGGACGTGAACGCACATGAGGTAACGACCAAGCGGACGACCATCCCGTTCCTTGCCGCGACGACGGGCGATGAGATCGGCCTCGGATTCGGCGCGATGTCGCTGCGATCGGGAATCGCCATCACGGTTGCCATCGCGATTGCCGTCGCGGGGCTCACGGCGACCCTCACCGCGGTTGCGTCCCCTCCCACCTCGTCGACGGCGACGATTACGAGATCGCCCACCGCCCTCTCCGTTGGCGCTGTTGCGCCGAGCAGGTCGGTCGGTCTCGCCGGTCGAGTCGCCACCATGAGGTCGCTCGTCACCGTCTGCATTGCCCGGCTTGGCAAACGCACGTCCGGGCGGCGGTGGGATGGTCGGTCGACCATCCCGTGGTACGTCGGGCAACTCCACGGGCGACTGATCGCCCTCAACGAAATCATTCATGTTGCAAAACCTTTCCTATGTCGGCAAATCCACGCCGAATGCGCTGAACTGCCGTGCCGTGGCGCGGTGCGCACTGCTCCCCTTGCGCTCGCACGCTCGTGCGTATGTCAAATCTGATGCCGGGACGAACCCCTGCTCCGTCTCCACCCTACCGACTGGTAGGCGATCCGTCGTGGACCTTGAGGTCAGTGGAACCTATGCCGACCGACGCATTTCCACGCTCTGGACCAACCCAATCATCACTGCCCAGGCCACGAGATGCGATCCACCGTAGGAGACGAATGGGAGCGGCAGGCCGGAGACGGGAGTTATGCCGATGGTCATTCCGATGTTCTGGAACACCTGCCACGTCAGTGTGGCAAAGACCCCGGCGGAGAGATACCGACCGAACGGTGTGTTGGCGTTGCGTCCGATGATCCACACTCGAAGGAGGACGAATCCAAAGAGTGCGACGACGAGAATCGCGCCGACGAGTCCGAACTGTTCACCGATCGCGGAGAAGGGGAAGTCCGTCGATTGCACCGGAATGAACCGACCGTTGGTGAGTTCACCCTGGAGGTAACCCTTTCCGAAGTATCCGCCTGCGGCCACGGCGCGTTTGGCGTAACGGACCTGGAGTACGAGATTCTGAAGACTCTCGTTGGTGGTGTTGTTCTGATTCCACAACGCGGTGAATCGCTCCAACTGGTAGTCGCGCACGACGCCCGACCAGATGCTCGCGATGAAGCTCGCGACAGCCAACAACGTCACGCCTACGAAGTGACGTTGTTGCGTCCCGGCGATGAGCAGCACACCAAATACGCCCGCACCGATGGTCATCGCCGACCCGAGATCGGGTTGCAGCGCGATGAGGACGAACGGAAGCCCCGCGATGAGGATTGCACGAACGAACTCGTCGTACGGCAACTTTCGCAGACCGGCGTCCGCAAACCACGCCGAAAGTACGAGCACGAGTACCGGCTTCATGATCTCGGCCGGTTGCACGGCGATGACGATCAAGTCGAACGACAGTTTCGTCTCGCCACTGACTCGACCCCACAACAACAAGATCACCAATGAGAACGTGGTGATCGAATAGAGCCACATCGCCTTGCTGCGCAACCAGTCGTGCCCGAAGAACATCACGGCAAACAACGCCAAGATTGCAGCAATGATGAAGAGCGCCTGTCGTTGGGTGTAATAGAAGGGGTCAGCCGCCCGCAGAACGAGTCGTGGACTCGTCGTCGCATAGATGTTGAATACCCCGATCACGGCGAGCACGGCCGTGGCAGAAAGCATCATCCAGTCGACGTTGCGCCACGGGTCAAGGACGCTGGCCGATCCCCGCGGGTCCGACGGTCGTGGTCGAATTCGAAAGGCGATCGACATGTCAATCCCGAGCGTCCAATGCGGTGGTCACGAGACACATCGGATTCCGCAAGCGTGTCGAAGGAGCAGCGACGTTCGATGCCGTGTCGAGCGGGTCCGCCGGCACGAGGTCGTCCATTTTCCACTTGCCGCTCAATGCCAGGTAGATGCACTTCACGACCGGCGCGGCGGCCGTTGCCCCGTAGCCCGACTTCTCCAGGTAGGCAAAGGCACTGTATGGCTTCGAATTGTCGAGGCTGAATGCCCCGAAGGCCGACGAGTCGTTCCAGGGCAGGTTGTTGAACCCTTGTGCCGTTCCGGTCTTGCCTGCCAACGGAACGCCCGTGTAGTTGCGAAACAGATTCTCTCCGGTGGTCTTGTGGTAGTAGTCGAATTCCACTCCAGGTCCCGTAATGACTCGCCGGAGTCCGTTCACGATGGGTTCGCGAACGTCGGGTCCCATCGGAATCGCCGTTTCTCGGGTGGAATCGCTCACGCGTCGAGATACTGAAGCGTTCGACAAGTCGGCCAAGCCGGTTGCCTTGTTTCGGGTCCCAGGCTGAAGGACGGCACGCACGACACGAGGTTCACGCAACGTTCCGCCGTTGGCGAGGGTTGAGTAGGCGTTGGCAACTTGCAGGGGCGTCGCCGACAGAAGTCCTTGACCGATGGCAAAAAGGACGTTGTCACCGACGTAGTACGCCCTTCCCGCATCCTCCGCGATGACACCGAGACTCGCCAGATACTTCTTGTATGCAGCGTTCGGAATCGTACCCGCATACTCGAACGGCAGATCGACGTTCGTCGGGGATCCGAAGCCGAAACGTCTCACTTCTTCCTCGAGGACCGCTCGATACCCACGTTCGGTGAGAATCTGTTCGCCAATCTTGTAGAAGAAGGCATCACTCGACACCGCGAGTGCGGCCTCGACATCGACTTCGCCGTACCGACACGGTGCACCGGTGGCTCGGCAAATTGCGTTCCTGAACACGCACTTGACTCCCTGGTCGCAACGGTCCTTCGGAATACTTTCCAACTTGTATGAGCCTCGGTCGTCGAACACGTATTCGGCACCGCCCGGCAGTTGCCCGGAGTTCAATGCAGCGTATGCGACGAATGGCTTGAAGCTGGAGCCGAGGTTGTACCGACCGGACACCGACCGATTCACGAGGATCGATCTGTCGGGGTCGTCCGTTTGGGGGAACACTTGGGCGAACTTGTCCGAATCGACGTTGGCGGTGAACCATCGTCCGTCGAATCGTGGATACGACGCCATCGCCACGACCTCACCGGTGTTGTGATTCATCACCACCACCGAACCCGCCGGTGCCTTGTAGTAGTTGACTTCCGCGTACCGCGGATCGGGAATTCCCTCCGGCAACATCACCTGCGGCGCTTCGTTGCGTTGTCGCACGAGGATCTGCGTTTCGAGTGCCTGTTCCGCGAACTGTTGCAACTTGAAATCCAATGAGAGCTGCACATCCCGACCCGGTTGGGGTTCCACTCGTTCCAGCACCCGTTTGATGCGACCAACGGCGTCGACCTCGTAACGAACGAAACCTGGAACACCTCGCAAGTCGACTTCGTAGGTCAGTTCCACGCCGTACAGCCCGACACGTTCATTCGGGTCGTAACCCAACGATTTGTAGTACGCGGCGGAGTCCTTCTGGATTGCGCCAAGGAATCCAAGGACATGGCTGCCCACGGCACCATAGGGGTAGATCCGACGCCAGTCCTCTTTGATGACGACCCCGGGATAGTCCTCGATTCGTTCCATCAGGAACGCTGCCTGCTCCTCGGAAATGTCGAATGCGAGGGGCATCTCCGTCAACTGGTCGTAACGCTTGTCCTCGGCGCGAACGTACAGGCGCTCGATGGGCGTAGCGAGGGGTCCGGACAGTCGCTGAAACATCTCCAGTCGATCCTGCGGATCGGCGATGATTCGACGATCGATCGACGCCACGAGGACCCGCTTGTTGTCGGCCACCACCCGCCCGTTGACGTCGAAGATTCGCCCTCGTTCGGGGATCAATTTCACGATGCGCGATTGCACCTTTTCGATGATGCGATCCGTCTCGTCCTTGGTCACCGCCTGCAAGAACCACACTCGGGCCAGCAACACCACCAACAACGTGACCGCCAATCCTCCCAAGGCGCCCCAGCGACGTTGCGGATTAGTCGCGACCAAGTGACACCTTCTCACTCAGCGTCCAGCGGGTGACTGGTATCAGCGGTCCCGCGAACAACAGGGCCGCTGCAAACGTGACCAGCGCTGCAACGAGCATGTGCAAGTTCAACCATCCGCCGAGGCCAACGACGGAATTGACGAGCGGCGTCACGACTTCGGACGATGCTGCGCTCACGCTCACGACGAGGATTCTCAACCACCATGTCGGCTCACGAAATGGCTGCATCATGAGCGACGCACCGGCCCCGACTACTCCGAACACCACCGCCGAGATTCCCAGGGGCGTGGCCAATACGGCGTCGAACATGAATCCGGATACCAATCCGACGATCGCGCCGACACGAACGTCGTGACTGGAACCGGCCGCCGCCACGAACATGGCCATCAACTGAGCGGAATATCCGAACGGTCGCACCTCGCTGAACAACGTCGTCTGCAACGACAGAAGTAGGAGCGCCACCAGCACCAATCGGGACCAACGACTGGCGATGGTGCGAAGGATTCTCCCCACCGTCGTCAGCGCCCCGACTCGGTGATTGGCTGGTACAACAGCACTCGGAGGAACGACAAGTTCGACAGATCGGCGACGAGCTCGATTTCCAGCACCGGACCCGCCGTTCCCAGCCGTTCAACGACGCGCGATACCACACCGATGACGATGTCCGGTGGTGCCAGACTTCGCGATCCGCCGGCCGAGACGATCGGTGCCCCGACTTCGATGGCGGCGGCGCGAGTCGTTGCATCGAGGAATCGAACGATGGGTCGGGTACCCGGGCCGCGACCTTCGAGGATTCCGGTCTCCCGAACCGACAACTGACTCGCCAATGGAACGGTGATGCTCGAACCTGCACCAGCCACGACTTCCGCGGGAATCGTGGTCGCCGACGGGGTGAAGCCGAGAATCGTGGTGGTCGTGGTGGAAGTGGATGATGTGGTGCTCGTATCGGTGGTCTCCAGCACCGAGTCCACCGTTGGAGCGTCCTCCGTCGGGAGAGGCGGCAAGGTCACCGGCGTACGACTCGACTTCGTCACCACCTTTACGGAGAGCGCGTAATCGGGATCGGAAATCAACATCACCAGTGCTCGATCGGCGAATACTTCGGTCACCTTTCCGATGAGCCCTGCAGCGTTCAACACCGGCATCCCCACCTTGATGCCGGAGTTTTCGCCCTGATTGATCTCCACGGTTTGGGAAAAGTTCGTTGGCGTTTCTCCGATGACTTGGGCGGTCACCGAGTTGATTCCCGCCAAGGTGGGCAGTCCGTTCAACGCCAGCAACTCCTGCGACAGTCGCACCGATGCCGCCGCGGCGACTGCTGCACCCTCCTGCAGCGCCACTTGTTCCTTGAGGCGATCGTTTTCGGCGACGACGTCGTCGTATTCGCGAACGGCATTCCACGCACCACTCAACGGTCGGGTCACTACTCGCGACACGTTCTCCACGGGACTGAAAATCGTGTCGAACATTCGCCGCACACGCGAAGTCGAACCGGACCCGCCAAGATCGAGGGTGATGAAGAACACCGCGGCGAGCGCGAGCAGGACGAGCGCCCGAGTGAGATTCGTCTTGTTCTGAGCCACGCTCCGACGTCCGCCGTGTTACTCGTCGTCCGATTGTGCGGTGAGGCCCTTCATGGCATCGAGATTCTCGAGCGTGAGACCTCCGCCGAGTACGACCGACAACAATGGATCCGGCGCCACCACGGTGTTGATACCCGTCTCATGAATGATTCGTTCGGTGAGACCGGTGAGGAGTGCTCCGCCTCCGGAGAGAATGATGCCGTTTCCGATGACATCGGCTGCGAGTTCGGGCGGCGTTCGTTCGAGCGTACTCTTGACGACGTCGATGATGGTCGTGATCGGCACGTCGATTGCTGCGCGAATCTCCACCGTGGTGACTTCCTGCGTACGCGGCAGACCGCTCGAGACGTCCCTACCTCCGACATCGGCGGTGAGTTCCTCCTCGAGTGGCCATGCGGAGCCCAGCTGGATCTTCACATCCTCGGCGGTGATATCGCCGATGTCCAGATTGAACTCCTTCTTGAACATGGCAACGATGGAGTCGTTGATTTCGTCGCCGGCCACACGACACGAACTAGCCGTCACGATGCCACCCAGGGAGATGACCGCAACCTCGGTCGTTCCCCCGCCGATGTCGACGATCAAGTTGGCGCTCGGCTCGCTCACGGGCAGCCCAGCCCCGATGGCAGCGGCCATCGGTTCTTCGATCACGTAGACAGGTCGCCGTGCTCCGGCGAATTCTGCTGCGTCCTGTACCGCGCGACGCTCCACTCCGGTGATCTCGGAGGGAACACAGACGATCATCCGGGGCTTGCTGAATCGACTCGTGTGCACTCGTCGAATGAACTCGCGCAGCATCTGCTCACAAAGATCGAAATCGGCAATGACTCCATCCTTGAGCGGTCGTACGACGCGGATGTTGCGCGGCGCCCGTCCCCACATGCGTTTGGCTTCGTGACCTACGGCTACCATCTGACCGGTCGAGGTGTCGAGCGCTACGGTGCTCGGTTCGTCGAGGACGATTCCCTCGCCCTTGATGTAGATGAGCGTGTTCGCGGTACCGAGGTCGATCGCGATGTCGCGGGTGAGTGAAATCGGATTGGTGCCGGCCACTACGAAGCCCTACAGCCCCGGAAAGAAGATGTTGATTTCCCTCTCGGCTGATTCCGCCGAGTCGCTGCCATGGATGAGATTCTCCGTGAACACGGTGCCGAGATCGCCACGAATGGTTCCTGGTGCCGCAGCACGCGGGTTGGTTGCCCCCATCATCGATCGCACGATTTCCCAAGTGTCTTCCGGACCCTCCACCACCATTGCCACCACCGGCCCACGCGACATGAACGCGACGAGGTCGGCATAGAACGCCTTGCCTTGATGTTCGGCATAGTGGTTGGCCAACGTCGCTTGGTCCAGCGTGCGCAATTGCATGGCCGCAATTCCGAGACCCTTGTGCTCGAACCGTCCGACGATTTCCCCGATCAGACCACGCTCCACGGCATCTGGCTTCAAGAGGACAAGGGTTCGCCGATTGGTTTTGGTCTGGGGCACGCCGCAAGGCTACCGCTACGGCATCAGTGCTCGGAGTACGGGGCGCGCCGTACCAACGACGTACAGCGATCCAGCGACCAGGAGCGCGTCCTCCGCTCGCAGACGTCGGTACGCGAATGCGAGAGCCTCGTCCGGACGATCGAACACGTGCACGGCATCGCAGCCGAGACTCCTCGCCGCCGTAGCGACGATCCCCGCATTGAGTCCACGTGGAGTTGGCGCCGTACAGCACACCACTACATCGAAGTCGTCGACGCGCAGCGCACTCAGCAGTTCGCTCGCGTCGCGACTCTTCAACATCCCGACCACCAAAATGCGCTGTCCGTCGACTTGGAAATCGTTGAAGAACACCTCCGCACACACATCCGCGCCACCAACGTTGTGTGCACCGTCCACAACGACGAGCGGCTGACGCCCCATCACCTCGAACCTCCCGGGCATCGACACTGCAGCCATGCCCTCCCCGAGTACGCCGCAATCGATTCCGTGATCGAAGAATTCCTCGACTGCAGCGATCGCAACAGCGGCGTTGTCTCCCTGATGGCTGCCGTGCAACGGGACGAAAACGTCGGGGTACCTCGATCGCATCGTGCGCACGGTCAGGAGACGACCGCCCACCGCTAGGTCGTTCGACACCACTTCGAATTGCAGGTTTCGCACCACTCGGCGGACACACGGCACCGCAGCAAATATTTCTTGGAGGTCGTCCCGCGTCTCTCCCTGCACGAAGACACTCGACGGTTTGACGATCCCAACCTTCTCCCGCGCAATGTGTGCATGCGTCGGGCCTGCGAATTCCGTGTGGTCCAGCGACACATTGGTGAGCACCGCGACGTCACTCTCTACGACGTTCGTGGCATCCCACCGACCAAGGAGTCCCACTTCGACGACCGCCACGTCGACTGCCGAGTCTGCGAACCAACGAAACGCGGCCGCGGTGACGACCTCGAAGTAACTCAATCGGGTACCGACGATTGGTTCGAGCGCGGCGACGGCCAGGACGTTCTCGGCCAATTCGGCGTCGCCAATGGGAACACCGTCGACCGCCATTCGCTCATTGACCCGTTCCAAATGGGGGCTCGAATACGTGCCTACCTTCAAGCCGTACGCCATCAACAGGCGGGTCACCATCTGCGTGGTGGAGCCCTTGCCGTTGGTGCCGGTTATGTGGATCGTGCGATACGCGAGATGCGGTTCACCCAGGAGTGCAACTAGTCTCTCGATGTTCGCGGTGCTCGGCGATTCGATTCTGCCCGTCTTTTCGTAGACCGAGTGTGCATCCAGGTAGGCATGCGCTCGTGCAATCTCCGACTCGCTCACGTGATGAACGGTAGTTGGCGCAGGCGATTAGGAAGCGGCGCGTTT
>SXGU01352813.1_pt1 | contig 12348 bp, 9 predicted proteins | sample 3174531 | NCBI WGS metagenome assembly SXGU01 (sample SAMN11356863, study PRJNA531348) | freshwater metagenome | isolation source: freshwater sample F1-140 | place: China: Fuxian Lake, Yuxi | collected 2017-12-25 | reverse complement strand
GCGCCAGCAAGTTGGTCTGGCCGGCAATCCGGTTGATCAGCGTGACAATGCTTTCAATCTTGCGCGTGGCGTCGCTCAGTGACTGGACGGCTGCCCCGGCCTGGCCGGCTTGATGAACGGCGCTCTCGGTCTGTCTGGCCGATTCCGCGGCCTGCCGGGAGATCTCGGCATTTGAAGAACTCATTTCTTCGCATGCCGCCGCCACCGTCGTCAAATTCGAGGCCGTTTCCCCGGCGAGCCTGGCCGTGGCGGCAAGGCGCTGGTTGCTCTCCTGCATCTTCAAGCCAGCCTGGTTGATGATGGCCGCGCTCTGACGGTATGCACCCTTGAGCCCACGCAGGAGAATCGGCCGGTGAAAACGATCATTGCTACAGTTCTGCATGGCCGCTGAAGCCTCGCGCACAAAGGAATCGGCGATGTCCAGCATGTGGTTGATGGCACCGCATAGCTGGCCGAATTCGCTGTCGGGATTGATGCCCGTGATGCGGGCTTCGAGATCGCCTTCCGCTGCGCGCTCGCAAATGGCCGTGACGCGGCGCAATTCCGTGTCCTCATGGTGGAAGATTTTGGGTTCCGCCGGAGCTGCATCAGCGGTCGCTCCAGCCAGCCCGTCGTCCCCGGCGAATGGATTCTCAAGAATCGCGTTCATAACTTGTTGACTCATCGAATGGAGGTTTGCAGGCGAGTGTGGTCTGAAAGACTGAAAACAAATTCGCTGTAATCCAGGTTCTGCTTTTGCAGCAACTCCAGGAGTGTTTGATACGACGCCTCCATGCCGCTGTTGGGATTCGCCGCCCGCTTCTCCACCTCGAGCAGTTGGGAGTAAAGGGGTATTACCTTGGCCAGCGCATCCGCGTGGGGCACACGGCGGTTGGAATGAAAACCCACGTTCCGACCGGTCAAGTCATAGCTGGGTGTGACATGAGCAAACACCCAGTAGTGGCTGCCGTCCCTGGCAAGGTTCAACACGTAGGCGAAGATTTCGCTCCCCGATTTGAGCGTATCCCAGAGCAGTTTGAAAACGCACCGGGGCATCTCCGGATGGCGGATGATGTTTTGCGGCTGGCCAATCAACTCGGCTTCCGTGTAGCCTGCCACGCGAAAGAAGACATCGTTCGCGTATGTGATCACACCGCGCAGGTCAGTCTTGCTCACGATGATCTCGTCCTCCGCGAAAAGTGCTTCGCGACCGGTGGGGATGATGCGACTAGGATTCATAAATCAGTTGTTGCGAGGCGCCTGAATTGCCCGGACAACGAGTGGTGTCCAACCAGTTCACGCCCGTCAACCCAAGCAATCGGCAACGCATCCCGCCCCCTTTACTCAAATACCTTCACTCTTTTTGCCCTTGAGTGGACAATAAGGAGCTGGGGCTGTGGGCATCTCCAGAACTCTTCAAAAGACTTCCTGCATTCTGAAAATAGCATTGTCGCCCTCATGCGATCCGGGCACTGTGCTATCAACCATGAAATGGCGTTCGCAACTTCGCGCCGCAATGTTGATTAGTTTCGCGCTTTGCACCCTCGCTACCTCACCAGTTTATGCTGGCGAAACTGTCGTAGGCAGGGCGGCGGAAGCAGTGTCCTCTGGGTTGGATTTCAAGAAGGCTCGCGAGTTTTGGGCATTTCAGCCGGTGAAACCGCCCCCGGTTCCCGGCGTACGAAGCTTAAAATCCAAAATCCAAAATCCGATTGATGCGTTTGTTTTCTCACGCCTGGAAAGGAATGGTCTCTCCGCTGCCCCGCCCGCGACGAAGTCGGAGTTGATCCGCCGGGTCACTTTCGATCTTACAGGCTTGCCGCCCTCACCGGAAGAAGTCCGATTGTTTGTGAACGATCGTTCACCGGATGCATACGAGCGCGTGGTGAATCGTTTGCTCGACAGCCCGCATTTTGGAGAACGCTGGGCGCAGCACTGGCTGGATGTTGTCCGCTACGCGGAAACCGAAGGGTTCGAATACGACCGTCATCTGCCAGATGCCTGGCGATTTCGAGACTACGTCATCAACTCGTTTCAGAATGACAAACCATTCGACCGGTTTCTGACCGAGCAGGTCGCAGGTGACGAACTGGCGTCCGCGGACAATGAAGGTTCCATCGCGGCCATTTTCCACCGGCTGGGCCCGGTGCGGCGCAACGCCGGCAACCCGGAGATTGCCCTGAGCCGCAACGAAGTCCTCACCGAGCGGACCGATGTGATCGGCGCGGCGTTTCTCGGCCTGACGGTCGGATGCGCACGCTGCCACGATCATAAATTGGATCCCATCCTGCAGAAGGATTATTACCGGCTTCAGGCTTACTTGGCCGGAACACATGAGAATAACATTCTTCTCGTCCCCGCTGACCAGAAAAAGGACTGGGAGGAAAAGACCAGGGTGCTCAACGATGAACTGCGCAAGCTTCGCAAAGCCGCGGACAAGGCGGAAGGCGACGAGCGAATCAAACTCAATGAACAGATCGAGTCGTTGGAATCTAAAATGCCTCCGCCTCCGCCCACCATTCCCAGCACCCGCAACGACCCCGCGCAGCGAACGGAAATACACGTATTAAAGCGCGGCGATTGGGAGAGAAAAGGCGACGTCGTCGCTCCACGTCCCCCAAGCGTGTTGGTGAACGAAACCTTTCCAGAATTGCCGGCGGAAACCACCAACCCAAGGACGCACCTGGCGAAATGGCTGGCTGATCCAAAAAATCCGCTCACGGCGCGAGTCATCGTGAACCGTCTGTGGCAGCACCATTTTGGATTCGGCCTGGTGAAGACCCCAAACGATTTCGGGAACCATGGCGACAGGCCCAGTCATCCCGAGTTGCTCGACTGGCTCGCCAATGAACTGGTGAAGAATGGCTGGCAACTGAAGCCGATTCATCGGTTGATTCTGTCGAGCAGCACCTACCGGCAGTCAACCCGGTCGCCGATTGTTGAAACAGCTTTGAAGCTTGACCCTGAGAATCGACTCTTGTGGCGCTTCGGGCAGCGACGCCTTTCCGCCGAGGAAATTCGCGATGCCATGCTCGCCGTTTCCGGCAAACTCAATCCGCGGATCAGCGGCCCCAGCGTCATGGTGCCGGTGGACAAGGAATTGGTTGGGCTGCTCTACAAACCGGCCCAGTGGGAGGTCGCCCGCAGCGCTGACGAGCACCACCGGCGTTCGATTTATCTCATCGCAAAGCGCAACCTGCGCCTGCCTTTCATGGAAGCGTTCGATCAGCCAGCGTTGCTGACAAGCTGCGGCCGCCGTGAATCCAGCACTCACGCGCCGCAGGCCCTGGAGATGCTGAACGGAAGACTCTCCAACGAACTTGCAGCAGCGTTTGCCGAGAGATTGGAGCGCGAAACGGGCGGGAGCCGCCGCAAGATCATCGACCGTGCCTACTGGCTTGCGGTCGGCCGAGAACCATCAAGCAGTGAACGCGCACTCGCGAGCGCCTTTTTGCAGGAACAGCCACTCAATGAATTCGCGCTGGCGTTGTTCAACCTCAACGCATTCATGTATGTTCAGTAACCATCCAGAGCACGTTCTCGTCACCCGCACCCGGCGGGAATTTGTCCGCGATGCGTTCTGCGGATTCGGATCGCTCGCGCTCGCATCTCTCCTGCATGAGCAGGAAGCGCGTGCCACTGGAATCAATCCACTTTCTCCGCGGCCTTCGCACGGCGCGCCTAAAGCGAAATCGGTGATCTTCCTCTTCATGGCCGGCGGGCCGAGCCATCTGGAAACATTCGACCCAAAGCCGTTGCTCAATCAACTCCATGGCCAGCCCAGGCCAAAGGAGTTTGGCGAGGCCAAGTATCAGTTCGTCAAAAGTGGCGCGAAACTGCTGGGCACGAAACGCACTTTCAAAAAGCACGGGCAGAGCGGGATCGAAGTTTCCGATCTGTTTCCGCACACTGCGAAGTGGGTGGATCGCCTGGCGGTGATTCGTTCCTGTCACGGGGACATGGTTGTTCATTCGGCGGCGCAGTACGAACTGTTCACCGGCCGGGTGGTTCCCGGCTATCCGAGCATGGGTTCATGGATCACGTATGGCCTCGGTTCCGAGAGCGATTCACTCCCATCCTACGTTGTCATGCCGGACCCGAAGGGCGCTCTTGAGGCGGGACAACCCATGTATGCAAACGGTTTTCTGCCGGCCATATTTCAGCCAACGATGTTTCGTCCGGGAGACCGTCCGGTATTGAACCTCGAACTCCCTCAGGGAGTCACGCTGGCGCAGCGCCGCCGAACACTTGACCTTATCCGAAACCTGAATCGAACTGGTTTGAGCCCGGAGGACCAGGAGTTCAATGCGCGCATCAACGCCTACGACCTGGCGTTCAAGATGCAGACCGAATCGCCAAAACTGTTCGATCTGACCAGGGAATCCCCGGAGACATTGGATCTATACGGAGTCGGCAGGCAGCCTACAAATGACTATGGGCGGCGTTGCCTGATGGCGCGAAAGCTTGTGGAAAACGGCGTGCGCTTTGTCTGCGTGGTGGCGGGCGGCGGTCCCGGCAACCTGCAATGGGACGCGCACAATGACATCGAGGAAAATCACCTGCGCAAAGCCGCCGAGACGGACCAGCCCGTCGCCGGACTTCTCCAGGATCTCGAACGACGCGGTCTGCTCGACAGCACGCTGGTCGTGTGGGGTGGCGAATTTGGCCGGTCACCCGAAGCGGAATCAGGCAAGGGCCGCGACCACCATAATCTCGGCTTCACGACGTGGATGGCCGGCGGAGGAATCAAGGGGGGACAAGTGGTGGGAGCCACGGACGACATCGGATTGCGCGCCGTTGAAAGCCCCGTGCATTTCCGCGATCTCCACACCACCATCCTTCACCAGCTCGGCCTGGATCAAAGTCGTTTGACGTATCCTCACCTCGGCCGGAATGAGCGGCTCACCTTTGTCGAAGGAAATGTAATCCAGCAAATCGTTTGAACCCGGTGGAGTGCGGGAGACGCAAAAGCAGACGTTGAGCACGTAGGACAATGCGTTTGCCTGGCGTTCCGATAATCAGCTCCCAGTCCGCTCTGTAGATGCTATTGCACTACGGAGTAATTCACGTACCCAATGAACATCTCCTGCCAGGATTGTTCACCGAATGTCACCGTCGCCGAAGGGTCGGGATTGAATCGGTTTTGAGGCGAGTTATCGAAGGCACCTTCGCAAATCAGCCTCGTGCCGGCGGGGACTTCTTTCGGAGTCGCCAACCGATAGAGCGCCTGCCAGTTGAAGAAATAACTGGGAACATTCAGCAGCACCTCGCTGGTGCCATCAGGATACTCGAGGGTAAATCGCGCCCTCGAGCCCCGGAAATGCATGTGCGGACTCAGTTCGTAAATCTTCGATTTTTTGGTGAAAGTCCGAGAGGCATCCACCTTCGAGTCGGCGGTCATGGGAGGAATGCTGAACTTCCTGTTGTAGGCTGCGGTGGTGACCAGTTCGCTCGCGGGTTTTGACGGCGCCAGGTAGAATCCGATCTGAGTTTGATCCGTCGTCACTTTTCCCGAGGCTGTGTAGTGCATCTGGAAGACAATCGTGTCAGTCGTCTTGAGCAGCTTGCCCGTGCCCTCTGGAAACTGAACATCATCCATGCCCGGGACGTAGCCCGCGAAGTAACCGCTCAATCCTCCCTGCAATGCGAGCAACTCGGCGAGGGTGCCGCCTTTGAACACCAAACAATGATGCACCACCGAGCGGTCGCCAGGCTTGACCGACACCGCTCGCAGCCACACATCACTGGGGAACGGGCTCTTCGCAAAAAGGTATGTATAGGGGATCTCGCCCGAGGCGGGAATCTCCTGCGGATCGATGTTAACCACGGCGTCGGGCTTGCCCAGCGGCCAGTCAGGCAGCGGTGGTTGCTGAGTCAGCGCCAATGGATCAGGACCGTCTCCGCGCGGGCTGCCCCTGTCGATCCAATCCACGAGCGACGCGATTTCCGCGGGTGCGAGCGCCTTCGAATTTGAAAAATGCTGGTATTTTGAATCCGCATGCCACGGCGGCATTTCGCCGGCAAGCACGGAGGACTTGATGAGTTTTGAAAACTCCAGAATGACCGAGTGGCTTGTCATTGCCCAGGGCGCGATGTTGCCGGGACTGTGACAAGGCATGCACGACTTCAAGAGCATCGGGGCAACCACCGTCGCGTATCCGGCGGGCTCCACGGGTTGAATCCCGGCGGTGCCGCAATCCATCGCGACCCGGGACAGGGAGATCGGCTTGTTGCCGGCAAGGTCGGAAACCGCGTCAGCCAAGGGGCGGGTGTGCACAACACTCAAACCCGTGTTGATGATCTCCTCGATTGGACCGCGATATGCCACCGACCAATCAACAGTCGAAATGAGCACCGCTTCAGCCGCGCTGCCACTCCCCAGCGTGCGATGCACGGCTTGTGACGGATCTTGCAGGACAGGAACCCCGGACGGGAAAACTTTCGACAACCCGGCGATGGAATCGCGCTCGCTGGTCTGTGTTGCGGAAATAATCCAGGTCGGAAGATTGTCGGGACCAACCAGCTTGCGCACGCGATCCAGCTCCGGGCTGAATGGCACTGCGCTTTCGAGATTTACACCCGCCAGCACGAGCAGAACTCCCATCGCCGGCTTCTGATAGTACAGCTCATGAGCTTTTCCCTCGGCATCGATCAATCGAAAGTTGCTGACTTCTGGCGCAGGCGCGTCGAGGAGCTGACGCAGGCGAAAGAACCGGGAATCCGCGTTGCCGCAAATACTGTCCAGATATGGCCGGGGTGTTTTCGACGCGCGAAAGCGCAGGAGCGGCGCCCATTCCTCCCCCTCGACGAGCCTGGCCTGGGATTCGAGCAGATACTCCTTCTCGGAAGCGGGAGTGGAGAGCGTCAATTGGACCTTGTTTCCAGCCGGAGCGATCTGGACCTGGTTCTGAGCCAGCGCCGCCACACTTAGGACGGCCATCAGAAATCCAAGCCACGTCAGGCGACCAGCCTTTGTCAGGCATTTCCTAAAATCACAGCAATTCATCGGAGTTAATCTTTTCTGCATCATGGGAATCTTTGATTGCAACTTACCTCACGCTTCGGCGGAAGCTAGTGCTTGAGGCGGTTTCCAGCAAGCCGGAACAAGGTGATAGTTTTTCTCGCCTCGAACTTCAGCCACCCTTCGCATAGCCGTTCTTGCGAAACCATTCCACGGCGTCGCGCAACGCCTGTTCAGGCGGAGTTTGCGGCAGTCCGAGTTCCCGGATGGCTTTTGCCGGGTTGAAGTACATCTTGTATTTCGCCATGCGAACTCCTGCCAACGGTGCCTTGGGCGGCCGTCCGGTGACACGTGCGACCCACTCACTGGCGTGAGCCGCAGCCAGCGCGAGCTTGTAAGGCGCACAAAACCTGGGCGCTGGCAAACCGGTGATCTCTGCCAGAACATCGAACATTTGTTTCATCGACCAATTGCCGCCGGCGTTGCCGAGAATGTAGCGTTCACCAATCCGCCCGCGTTCCGCCGCCAGGATGTGGCCGGCGGCAACATCACGGACATGAACCCAGTTGAGCCCCGTGTCCAGATACGCGGGCATCTGACGGTTGAGAAAATCAACAATGACCTGTCCCGTGGGAGTCGGCTTGACATCTCGCGGCCCGACCGGAGCGCTTGGGTTTACGATGATCACGGGCATTCCCCTGGCTGCGAGCTCCCTGGCGACTACTTCAGCCTGCCACTTTGAGAGCTTGTAGTGGTTGGACATCTGAGCGGCGGAGACCGGCGTCGCTTCATCTGTCGGTTGTACGACGCCATCCGTTTCCTTCGGCAAGCCGATGCAGCCAACGGTGCTCGTATAGACAATCTTCGAGCAACCTGCCGCAGCCGCAGTTTCGATCACATTGCGAGTGCCTTGTACATTTGTGGCGTACATCGGTGCATAATCTCGGAGCCAGAGATGATAACTGGCTGCCACGTGAAAGCACCAATCGCAACCCTTCAACCCGGACTCCAATGATCGCAGATCAAGCAGGTCGCCTTGCACAAGCTCGCAACTTCCGCCTTCAAGCCCGCGCAGGTTGCCGCCCCGCCGGACAAGCGCCCTCACCTCGTGCCCATTCCGAACCAGCTCGTGGACAAGATTTGCGCCGATGAAACCCGCGGCGCCGGTAACGAAACATTTCACGCGGCACGATTCCGAACTTTCTCCTTCTTCTCTTCCATCTCGGCATTGAGCGCTTTGCGTTCGCTCACCATCTGTTTTTCGAGTTGCTCGATGGCTTCGAATTCTCCGGCGGAAGTCGCCTTGTAGATCTGCTCCTTGAGGAAGAGTTCCCGCTCGGCGATTTTTGCGGCGTAGATCGAATCCAGCTCTGCCAGGTCTTTCTTTTGTTCAGGTGTCAATTTGACGGTCGGCGCCTGTTTGCCCAGCCGTTCCATCGCGAGTTCGTAGGCGGATTTCATAAATTCATCAGTCAGTTACAATGTCTCTCTGGAGCGGATGTGTCTTGGTCGTTGGACAAGTTACAATTGAATCTGCACCTGCCCATCAACGACCCTTACAGGAATGCACTTCGCCGGTCGATCCGGCCGATCAGCGCAGATTCCTGTGCGGATGTCGAACTCCCAGCCATGCATTGGACAGAATATCTTCCCACCCTCCACAGTCCCCTGCCCCAACGGTGCTCCCTTGTGCGGGCACGCATTGTCCATGGCAAATACGTCGCCGCCGGTCTTGAACAGCGCAATCTGCCTTGAGTCCACCTGCACTGTGACCGGACTTGATTCCGGGAGATCGGCGGCCCTGGCCACGGACTGGAAACGCGGTGCCACTCAATGAGAATGGCTGCCCCCAACGGGAGGTTTCTTCTTCCAAGGCATGTCTGGGAACTGCGTTGGCAGCTTGACCGGCGGGGGCGCGGGAGGCTGCGCCATTTTGAGTTCATCATCGCCGGGCTTTGCATTGGGATCGGGCCTGGACATGTCGCCGCGCCACGAGGCAATGCGCGATTGCAGGCCGTGGTGCTCGGCGGTGGTCTTGTCGCCCGCTTTCATGTAAGCGCGGGAAAGATTGGTGTGCGCGAGCTGATCGTGAGGCCGGAGCTTCTCGGCTTTGTGGCCTTCGTCGATGGCCCGGGGATAGTCACCCTTGGCGAAATAAGCGCCGCCGAGCGCGAGCTGGGCATCGAAGTTTACCGGATCGGCCGCGAGAATGGATTGCAACATTTGAATCGCAGCATCGGTGTTCCCGAGGCTGAATTCAAACATCGCGTCGTCGTACTGATCCTGAAGGCTCGGCGTCATGCGTTGAATTTGACAGGTGTGTGTATCGCATGATTGGACGGGCGGCGCAAGGGTGGGAAGTCTTAGCGTCCAGCGTCCGGTGCATCCACAAGTTGTCGGTGGAGCGCGACTGTGCTGAAAGCCAGTCGCAGCAGTACCGATGGCTCGCCCTCACGCCAAACCTGCTGCGGCTGGTGCTGCGCACACAACCGCGCTCCAGGCTGCCAGCCACGGCTTGTGGATGCGCGGCCTGCGTCGGCACTGTGGAAGCGTTGCCTTCGGCTCCTGCAAGCAGTAGAATTTGAATCCACCGTCAATGCGGAGTGCGAGCTGCGCATCCCCAACGAAATGGTGGCGGGCCTGCCGCGCTCACAAAAAGTCCGCGCTATTTTGCTCTTTCCCATTTTCGGCAACGCAGACAACGAATGGTCCCGCCTGACCGCGACGCAGTTTCTTGATGGCTATGCGCCGAGTGATTCGATTTACGATCAGGACTGAGCCAAGCCAATCGGACGTTCCAACCCGGATGGCTGACGGCTCATGGGGCGTGCGGGTCGCAGACAGATTTCGATTTTGTGCTGTGCACCGTGAAAGTCGCAAGTTGCTTCGCAATGCACTCCTGCAATCGTCTCGAGTCACGATCTCCCAGTTTGACACCGCCCCACCCAGCTCCAAAAGCGGAGCCCTTTACCTTTGAGCTCTTGAGCGTGCTGGGCTCCAGCCATTTCAAGGGGGCCACGCGACCAACCGCGAACGGCAGGTTGGCGGCGTCCTGGTAACGAACATCTGGGAAGCTATCCCAGCTCCAATCGCCGTGCAGGCAACATGCGAAAACGTCGTCCCCATCGAACGCAGGGTGTTACCGCAGAACCGTTCTGTAGAAACGCCGCAACGAGTTCGCCGCGTCGGGATCCGTGAACTCCAGCGTGCCGGTCAAATTGGTCGCGGTGGTCAGGGGCGACCACTGATCCAGATCGGTGGACGCCTGCACTTCGAAGGCCATCCCTTTCCACGATTGGATGCGAAGGGTACCTGCTCGCAGCGTTTGGAGCCGCGCCGGCTCGGTGAATGTCAGGAACTGCTTGGGCGGGACATTGTGGAACTCCTGCACTATGCCCGAAGGCCATTCGATGCGCAGCGCTTCAATGTTTGTGGCGTTCGCCAATCCAAAATGGGCGATGAGGCCAGAACCACCTGAGATCTCTCGCAGTTGCCAGAAAATCTTCCCGCCAATGGTGGCGCGCACCCTCACCTTGGCGCCGATGGCGGAGCGATTGGAGACGGTGCCGACGCACCGAACTTTCATCCAGGAATTCCCGTTTCCATTATTCCGATACAGAAAATTTTTTATCTGTCCGTCTATCCCTCCGTTCGCTACAAACAGGTCCAGAAAGCCGTCGTTGTCATAATCGCCCCAGGCACGGCCCATGGAGAAGCCGCTTTCATTCACAAGACTGCCCTCGACTACTTTTTCAAAGGTGCCGTCGCCGTTGTTGTGATAAAGGAAGTTGTTTCCCGATTCCGCGATATTGACCACGAACAAATCCAGGAACCCATCATTATCGTAATCACCCCACGCAGATCCGTGGAATGGCCTGGCCTCTGTAACGATCGCGCCTGTAGTGATGGCGGTGAAGCCGTTGGCAGAATTCAGGTATAAAGCATTGGTCTCTGCGGCAAGGTGACCGCCCGCGGAGGCGAAAAGGTCAAGCAACCCATCATTGTTGTAATCCCCCCACGAGCCCCTGGCCCAATTGACCGCAGCCTGGGTTACGACCGGACCGGTGCGAATTCTGTCGAACCGCCCGTTGGCCGCATTTCGCCAAAGGCGATTGAGGTCGCCCGTTGCGAAAAGGTCAGGCCAGCCATCATTGTCGTAATCAGCCCAGGACGCCGTACCACCAGCTTGGTCACTCGCAATCGGTTGGCCAGCGATCCGGTCAAAGGTGCCATCGCCCTTGTTGCGGTATAGCAAGCTGTTGCCGTCTTGATTGGGTACGAACAAGTCCAGGAATCCATCGCGGTCATAGTCAGCGCATTCAGGCCCAAAGGAACGGACGCCTGCCGTTCCTGAAAAGGGATTCGCAATCTTTATGAATGTGCGGTCACCGTTGTTTCGATAGAAAACCACACCTGGTTGCCGGCCCACCACCACATCCGGAAAGCCATCATTATCAAAATCACCCCATGTCGCTTCGCGCGATGTTCCTGTGTCAGTCGCAATGATTCCTGTGATCACTTTGGTAAACGATCCGTTGCGGTTATTTCGGTATAGATAATTACGAGTTGCTGAATTTAAGTTTCGGGTGGTGACGTACAGGTCGGCGAAGCCGTCGTTGTCAAAGTCAATCCAGTCGCAACCCCAAAACTCGCGGGCCTCGTTGACCGGATCGGCGACGGTGATTTTTGTAAAGGTGGAATCGACGGTTAAGTTGGCTGACTGGCTCGTGGCCGACAAGCCCTGTGCATCGGTGACCACGGCAGTATAAGCGCCAGCGTTCGCCGATTCGGTGTTCGTCAGAACCAGTGAAATGGCAGTCGCATTCGAGATTGCGGCATTGTTGTACAGCCATTGATAGCCAAAAGGCGATGTGCCGCTGGCACGGACGGTGAATGTCACTTTCGCACCCAGGCTGACGGACTGGCTCTTGGGTTGAGTGGTGATGGTGGGTTGAGCCAGGCCGACCATGGGGACAGCGAGCCCGATTAAACCGGCTACCAGGAGCAGTGTTGGTTTCATGGGTTTTTCGTTTTTGAGGGCGCGTCGTCTTCTGCAAGAGTCGCGGCAGGCCAGAGCCGCACGGTGCCGTCATTGCCGCTGCTTGCCATGAGGTTGCCGTCCCGCGAGAAGGCGATCCCTTTGACCGCGCCCACATGACCCTTCAGAGGAAGGACCAACTGGCGTGAGGCCACGTGCCATAGCTTCAGCCCGCCACCTTCACCCACAGATGCCAGCGTGCGCCCATCCGGGCTGAAGGCGAGAGAGCTTAGGGCGAGCGCAATAATAACTTGAGCAAATAGGCTGGCTTTTGAAACGGATCGAGAGATAAGCTCGAAGGATCCGGCTCAAGATCATCATCGCCCAGGTCAGGAGAAAGTATCGGCAATTGTCCGTGCGGATGGACGAG
>SXGU01534439.1_pt1 | contig 12349 bp, 12 predicted proteins | sample 3174531 | NCBI WGS metagenome assembly SXGU01 (sample SAMN11356863, study PRJNA531348) | freshwater metagenome | isolation source: freshwater sample F1-140 | place: China: Fuxian Lake, Yuxi | collected 2017-12-25 | reverse complement strand
CGTTCATTGCCAGCAGGATGTGGTTTGGCATGACCGGTTCGCGTCCAAGCAGGTCGTCGATATCCAGTTCGCGCAGATCGGAAATGCTGACCTTGCCTTGTGCCAATTCAGTCACGCTCGGTAATGTTCGCACAGCCACTTTTGCCACACGAATTTGCCCCAGGATCTCGTTACGGCGGCGACGAGAAAGGCTGGGCATGGCCAGCAGCACGTCGCTGATGTTCAGCGTGGTGGCTAGGTTGTCTAGGTCTGCCGGGTTGTAGATGGGCTGTCCGTTGAGCACATGGCCGTGCAGGCGGTCGTCGTCGTCCAGGAAGCCTGCTACCTGCATTTCGTGACTATTGGCCATGGCCGCCGCCAACTGGCGCCCTGTATTGCCTGCACCGTAGATCAGCACCTTGGGGCGCGAAGCATGCTTGAGAATGCTCAGGTACTGGTCCCCCAACCAGACCCGGGCCAGTGCGCGTGATGCGCCTACGAACAACAACAACAAAATGGGCTGGATGATGCCAACTGTGCGGGGCACGCCGGCCACACCAATGGCGGTGAAGACGGCGGCATAGAGCAAGCCGTAAATGCCCACCGCGCGCGCCACCGCCAGCAAGGCTGGCCAGCCGCTATAGCGGAAGATGGCGCGGTAGAGGCCGGACACGACAAAGATGGGCAGCGCGATACCGACGGAAGCACCGACAGCCCACAACGCGGGACCAGACAGAGCGACAAACTCACCCAGACGCAGATAGAAAGCCAGCCATACGGTCAGTACGCAGAGGCCTATATCGACGGACAAGGCCACAAAGCGCTTTGCCGCTCGGGGCAAAGCCAGGATGGGAACGGCCAACTTAAACAGAGGCTGTTTCATGGCGTGCAGCCCCCTGAGTCCTGAGTCCTGAGTCCTCAAGATGATCTTTGTCTTTCTTCAATGTGACACCCCGTCCCTTGCCAGAACCTTCAACACTGTCATCCACAATATCTTCAAATCGAAATACCACGACCGACGCTTCAGGTATTCCGCGTCCAGTTGCACCTTTTGAGGAATCGGCAGCTCATCTCTTCCGTTGACTTGTGCCCAACCAGTCAGGCCAGGCAGCAGCTTGTGCACGCCCATTTCAGTTCGCAAGGCAATCAGATCATTCTGGTTGAACAGTGCCGGGCGAGGACCCACAAAACTCATGTCGCCTTTCAGGATGCTCCACAACTGGGGCAACTCGTCCAGGCTGGATTTTCGAAGAAATGAGCCTATAGGCGTCAACCACTGGTCAGGGTTCTGCAGCAAGTGTGTAGCCACCGCAGGCGTGTCGATGCGCATGCTGCGGAATTTCGGCATTTTGAAAATGCGATTGTGGCGACCTACCCGGTCGCTCCAATACAGCACAGGACCAGGAGAAGTCAGCCTGACGGCCAGTGCTACAAGCAGAATGATCAATGCCAGAAATACAGCCGCTACCAACGCCACTGCCAAGTCAAACAAACGCTTCATGGGCGAAAACCTTCAACGGTACGACGCAGCCCATCATCGACAGACAGTGGTGGGGTCCAATCCAGCAATTGCCGGGTCTTGGTAATGTCCAGTTGCAACGAGCCACACAAGCGCTGATAAATGCCGGGTTTGCTCACCACAGTCGCCCCCAGCTTGAGCAACGCGGTGGGTACATAAAATAGACGCGCAGGCCGTCCCAAGGCCGCGCCCATGCGCCTTAACAAGTCAGCCGTTGAGAGGTCTTCTCCGTCACTAACTAAGAGTGTCTGGTTGGCAGCGGCCGGGTGGTTCAAGCAAGTGATAATCAGATCTACCAGATTGTTCAATGCAACCAAACTGCGCCGATTGTTGGTAACGGCGGCCAGTGGCAATGGCAGGCTACGCGCAAGCCAGCGCATCAAGGATTCGAAGTTGGCTTTGACTCCTGGCCCATACACCAGCGGTGGCCGAATGATCACCACCTCCATGCCTGTTTCAACGGCAATTTGTCTTAGCAACAGTTCGGCCTCGTGCTTGGACACGCCGTAGGGGTCTTTTGGTGCAGGCGCATTATCGGCGGTGAAGGGCTGCCCTTGCTCCGTAGATTCACCGTTCACCTTGACAGAGCTTAGAAAGACAAAGCGCTTCACACCTGCAACCGCTGCCTGGCGCGCGAGATTAGCGGTGCCTTCGACATTTACACGACGAAACTCGGCCAATGGGTCGGAGCTCTTGTCGTTCATCACGTGAACTCGGGCGGCTAAGTGTACGACCTGGTCCACGTTTCGGAGGGCAGATGTCCAATCGGTTTCTGACGAAAGGCTGCCATTCACGACAGCCTCAGTACCATCTGGCCGTGAGTTCAGCGATCTCACGGCAGCCCTTACAGAGGCCCCATCCCTGAGCAATCTTGCACAAAGCGCCGAACCGACAAACCCGTTCGCGCCCGTTACGAGAACGGTCATACCTCAGGAGTCTTTTCGCCAGACGGTCCGATTGACGTAGCCGGTGTAGCTCAGCACAATGCGCAGGATTTTTTTGGAAACAGACGGCGCTTCATAGTCATCAACAGGTGCCATCACCCGTATGCCTCGCTCATGCTGTGCAATGATGACGCGTACGGCATCAAGCACATGTTCCTTTCTCAGCCCTGCCATGATCAGCGTACCGACGTCCATGCCTTCTGGGCGTTCATGCGCATTGCGAATGGTTACTGCTGGCAGGTTGAGTAGGGCGCCTTCCTCGGTGATGGTACCGCTGTCTGACACCACGCAGAGGGCTTCCATTTGCAGTTTGACGTAATCGCAAAAACCAAAAGGCTTGAGAAACTGGATCCGACTGTCCAGTTTGCCCAGGTTAAGCGCGTCCAGACGCTTTTGGGTGCGGGGATGGGTCGATACGATGACCGGAATCTGATACTGCTCTGCCAGTGCGTTCATGGTCTGCACCAAGTCGGTAAGGTTCTCCGGCGTATCGACGTTTTCTTCGCGGTGCATGCTGACGATGAAGAAGCGCCCCTGTTCCAGCCCCATACGCGCAAGGACATCGGACGCCTGAATCTTAGGCATGTAATAGTCCAGCACTTCGCGCATGTGCGAGCCCGTCTTGATGATGGTTTCTAGACGGACACCCTCAGCAATCAGATAGCGACGCGCATGCTCGGTCAGCACGAGGTTGATGTCGCTTAAATGATCCAGCACCTTGCGGTTAAGTTCTTCAGGCACGCGCTGGTCAAAGCAGCGATTACCTGCTTCCATGTGAAACACGGGGATTTTGCGGCGCTTCGCCGCAATCACAGCTAGGCAGGAGTTTGTATCCCCATACAGCATCACTGCGTCGGGCTTTTCCTGTTCCATGACCTCGTCCGATTTTTCGATCACGCGGGCAATGGTCTGTGCCGCGTTGTCGCCGACGGCCTCCAGGAAATAGTCTGGCCTGCGAATGTCCAAGTCTTCAAAGAAAAGCTGGTTCAGTTCGTAATCGTAGTTCTGGCCAGTGTGCACCAGGACATGCTTGGTATGCTGATCCAACTCGGCAATCACCCGGCTCATCTTGATAAGCTCGGGTCGGGTTCCCACAATGGTCATTACTTTAAGCATCGAGTTCTTCCTTGATGTAGTGCAGCTTCAACAGAAGCTCCTTGACCTGTGCAACATCCAAACGATTGGTGCTGTGCGAAGTGTAGTCATCTAGCTGCGAGATCTTTTCCTCACCTTCGCTGAAGTACTTGGCATAATTCAGGTCTCGGTTGTCTGCCGGTATGCGGTAGTAACCACCCATATCGACGGCATGTGCCATCTCTTCCCTTGAAATCAACGACTCATAGAGTTTCTCGCCGTGACGGGTGCCGATCACACGCACACCGGTATGGCGATCAAAAATCTCTTGCAGCGCCTGCGCAAGATCAGCAACCGTTGATGCAGGGGCTTTCTGTACGAAAATATCCCCTTGTTCTCCGTGCTCGTATGCATACAAAACCAGGTCGACCGAATCCTCGAGGGACATCAAAAAACGTGTCATGTTCGGGTCGGTGACGGTTAGTGGCTTACCCGCCTTGATCTGAGATACAAATAATGGAATCACCGAGCCGCGCGATGCCATCACATTTCCATAACGGGTCGCGCAGAAGACTGTCTCTCCCGCATTCTGCATGCGCGCAGCGGCCACCATGACTTTCTCGGCCATGGCCTTGGAAATCCCCATAGCATTGATCGGGTATACAGCCTTGTCCGTACTCAACACGACCAACCGCCGGACACCTGTTGATGAAGCGGCTGCGAGAACATTTTCAGTACCAATAACATTGGTCCGTACCGCCTCCATCGGATAAAACTCGCAAGAGGGAACCTGCTTCAATGCAGCGGCATGAAACACATAGTCCACGCCTTTCATTGCTTTATGAACACTGTCGTAGTCACGAACGTCGCCAATATAAAACTTCAATTTGGCGTCATTGAACGCAATGCGCATATCCTCCTGCTTCTTTTCATCCCGGCTGAAAATCCGGATTTCGTTCACGCCGGTAGAGAGGAAGCGTCTCAAAACGGTCTGACCGAAAGACCCCGTTCCACCGGTAATCATCAATACTTTTCCATCAAACATTGTGGTGATAACCCTTCATGAAATCGTCGCGCATAGTCTGAACCATAGCTGGCCAAGGTGGCGAATGGTACCCCGTTGCCGCTGTAAATTTCGATGAATCCAATGATCTGTCAATCATCAAACTGTCATCTAGTGAAATCCCTATATCCTTTTCGTATGTATTGGCAACAAGCCGCAAAAGGTCCGCTTTCGCAATCGACGCACCGGCAACATGATATAGGCCTGACAATGCCCGATTTGGAATAACGATGTCGCGGACGATCTCGGCAAAGACCACCGATGGAACGCCGGAAAATATTGCCTGCGTGTAGCCCTTGCAGGTTGACTGCGACAGGAACCACTCCAAGAGACCATAGCGAGTCCGCAATTCGTGGCCAATGGTTGAAGTTCTCAACGTCACAGCCCCCTCGTCCAGCACTTCACCAAGTTGCTTCGACCGACCGTATACGTCTGCAGCATCCGGGACATCCGACTCGCGGTACATTCCTTTGACGCCGGAAAACACACAGTCCGTACTGATGTGTATCAGACGCGCCCCAGACAACATGCATAGCATTGCTATCTGGTGGGGAAGCAGGGCGTTAATCGCGATGGCGCTGTACGGTACATTTCCGGCTGCAACGTGCTTCGTCACGCCTATGCAGTTGATAACAACGTCGGGGCGCACCGCAGCCATGCTCTGAGCCACCGCATCCGGAGCCGTCACATCGATACCGACGAACAAGTGCGGACGAAGTTCTGGACTGAAATACGCCGCATCTGTCGCCGAACGGAGCGTGCCGACCACCTGCAGCGCGGAATTCGCCGACAGCACTCTGAACATGGCATTGCCGATCATCCCCCCGGCGCCAAGGACCAATACCTTCATCGATACTCCCTGACAGTATCCTGGATAAGGCCGACCAGTCGATCGACCAACTGCTCATGGTCAAAATTCTGCCGGTAGAAAAGGCGCCCATTGTCGCCCATTTCCTTTCGCGCCTCTGGCGTCATCCGATAGAGGGTGAGAATCGCCTGGGCAAGCCCGTCGGCATCCTCCGCCTGCACGGTCATGCCGGCCCCGGCCTCTTCGATCAACCTTGCCCCCTCGCCATTCAGGCATCCAACAACCGGACGGCCAACGGCAAGGTAGGCCTGTACCTTATTAGGAACGGTAGCGGCAAAAATCGGCCGATCGGCAAGGGTCACCAATAGTGCCCCGGCTTTCGATAGCAAATAGGGCATTGCTTCGCCAGGATATCGGCCGACCAGATGCACGTTGGCAAGCCCCCTGTCGCGCACTTCCCGTTGCATCCACTCATGACGACTGCCCGAACCGATGATGACGAACCGGATTTCCGGATAGGCGGTTAATTGACTGGCCGCTCCCACGATGACTTCCATCGCCTGAGCCGCACCAATGTTGCCGGCGAACACCACACAAAAACCCTCGTCGAGTGCAGGCATGGGAGTCCGGGGCGCGGAATCCGGAGCGCTGAAACTCGAGTCAATCGAATTCGGGAGATAGCTGATCTTCGCGCCCGGCGCCATCGCGGAAATCGGGGCGGCAAAGGATCGTGACGATATCAGGATGTGGTGGGTACGCCGGTACAGAAACTGCACCAGCTTTCTCACTAGATCAAGCACCAGCCTGTTCTTAACATAACCTGTGGACTCCAAGCTTTCCGGCCAGAGGTCTTGAACCCACACGATCACGGGGGCACCCTTTATCCTGCCCAAATACAACGCTGACAAGGCCTGAAGCAGAGGCGACGGGCAGTACACCAGGATCGCGTCGAACCGCTTCTTCCGCAACAACCATGGTCCGAACATCATCACCGAAAAGATAAAGGACAGGTAGTTTGCCGCAAGGCCAACGGCACTGTTCCTTCCGCGGGGAGCCAAGGGCACTCGAAGGACAGGGATACCTTGCCAACTTTCCCGTTGACAACCCCAGGCACGGTAGCCGACGAATACATTGCCATCTGGATAGTTGGGTTTGCCAGTCAAGAACGTGACATCGATCCCTCGGACTTTGAGCGAGCGAACCACGTCATTGATACTAAAACTTTCCGGCCAGAAGTATTGGGACATGGCCAACAGCTTCACTCGATTATCCCCTTGTCGAGTTTGCAATCCCTAGCAACCTGCGCAATAAAGGAAAAGGTGTCCTCCGCACAGCGATTCCAGGAGTAGTCGGTCGCACGCCGGTAAGCCCGAGCCGCCATGTCGGCCCGAAGTTCGGGTGATTCGATGACCTCGCGCAACACGGCCACCAAGCTCAGAAGATCTTCAGGATCGAAGTATCGACCTGCATCGCCAAGCACTTCCGGCATCGCAGCACGATCTGAGCAGACAATCGGGAGACCAGCTGACATCGCCTCGGTCAGGACCTGACCGAAGGTCTCGCATGAGGAGGCGAAGACAAACAGGTCGGCCCGATGGTAATGGGCAGACACCTGGTCATGAGGAGCATCAACGGAATACGACAGGAACTCGCCCTCGGGGTCGAATTGGCGGATGCGTCTCTGGAGCAAACGCATCGATGGCGGGTAGCCACCACCCACAATATCGAGGCGAACAGGCAGCCCTTCAGAGCGAAGAATCGACACTGCCCTCGCTACGGTCCATGGATGCTTGTAAGGCCAGATATGAGAAACATAAAGCAATGAGAATGGTTCTTGCGCAGAGCATTGATGGATGCTCTTTTGATTGCGCGGCGAGAGGAGGAATCGCCGGTCTACCCCGTGTGAGATAACTGTCGTCCGTTTCGGAGTGCGGTGGAGCTGCTTGATAACGGCGGCTTTGGCGAACTCGGTAAGAAAAATGACGCCATCTGCTTCCATGAATGCCCTGGACTGGGACCTACGCAACAAGAGCATCTTGAAAAGGAAAACCGACAGTCCGAAGCGCCGAACTTCCCGCCAGTCAAATGGCAGCAGATTTTGGCTCATGGTCACGACCGGACCAGGTAGCGAAGAGTAACTTCCGCCCGGAACAAAGGTAATGTCGCAATTAAACCTAGAAATTTCCGATCTTAATTTCCAACGCTGCCAAGCCGTACGCCATAAGAGCGACTCACTTAACCAAGGGTGCGTCTGCTTGGTCAGCCAAGGCTGATCAGCAATCGCGTCCAGTGTTGACGGCGGAGCCCACAACACGACACCCTCGATTTCATCCCTTTTTGGCCGGGCCGCAGCGAGCAACTCGGCAAGATGAGTAACCCCGCCACCACTACGGATATTGGATGCATCGACACCAAGGATCATTGCTATTTAACTTTTCACGCTTTTTCGTTATCTATCAGTTGGCTAGGTGACCGAAGAACCGGTGTCTTTGCCAAGGGACACAACATTGCCCAAGACCGAAGTCATCGATCACCCAGTACAATTTTAACTTGTCAAGTCACGCTTTATTGTCGCGTACCAAACAAATGACCGAAAAGTCGGACGGTAATCCTCCCACAGGATAGCGATGGTCGAAAGTAAAATTTCGGACGATCATATGCCGATGTGTTCAGCGCGCCTCTTACAGTTAAGGGGTTCTATCAGCACTAGAAACATAATATTCAGTGAATATTTCTCCCATGAACTATCAATCGATTATTGAACTGCTTCTTTCAAACACCTTCATCCCATTTGCATTCCAAATACTGGCGTTCTGCAGCATCATTTCGCTATCACTGGTTCTTCGCGCAAATCTGGGATTCTCTTTATCAGGGGCGTTACTTAGCACTTTCATGATTCTGATGAACTTACTCTACTGGGGTACGTTCATTGACTTTCACTTAACCAGAAATCTAATTATAGGCGCGGGAATAATTAGCCTTGTTAAATATAGGAATATCTTACTAAATGACAGAGTACGGTACCTGTTGCTGGTGACCATTGCGCTGTGGTTTGGCGGGATCACTTATGATACCGTACCTTTCTCTTGGGATGAATTCTTTTGGACACTCTTTACCAAGCATATCAATTCCTATTCAACATATTGGGATACCAATAGCGGCATTCTCATTACTCATATCCGCTATATGCCAGGCGCAGCTCTATGGCACAACTATTTCAGCTTAAAAGACATCTACTCTGAAGGAACTGCCTATTTTGCAGTTTCAATTATGTTTCTATTTTTTCTTAACTGGTTTTATGATCAGTTACCTGTCGGCAAGCGTCTCTTTGGCACTTTACTAGTATTCTTCTCTATTGGAGCATTTTCTTATGCTGAAGGGTGGTTTTCACTATATGTTGACCCACTAGTCGGCATCACTCTTGGTACTGCCTTAATTGCTGGAACACGCTATTTATATATCCCATCCAAAGAGAATGGAATAATATTTATTCTTGCCTGTTCTATGGGCGCGCTGATAAAGGAGTCCGGGATAACTGCCATGATCTCTCTAATTCCTCTGGCGCTACTAAGCTTATTTGTTAAAGATTGGAGGAGAGCCCCCTGGCTACTTATAACTATTTGCATATTTTACTGTGCATCAATTGTCGTTTCATGGAAAACTTACCAAGCACATATCTCCGCTCAGAATCCCGATCTATTGAAGCTAATGCTCGATCATTCAGAAAGTGCCGTATCTCTACGAATGAATATATTGAAAGACTACCTGAAGTTCGTACTAGGTGGTCACTACATGATGGCTTGCTTATGGATTATGTCTATATCAGCTTCCATCTTCTTACGACACCAATCAAATAGTGCATTATCCATTGGCTTATTAGCATCGATGATTCTGGCCTTTTTAGGACTATACCTGATTGGTTTTTTGTATCTAGTGGGTGGAGGGCTGCCTGGTATCCATCGCTATATGTCGGGACTGCTGCTTGCAGTCTTTGCTTTACTAGTAGTCGTTGCGTACAGAAATAACACAAAAAATCGGATGCTTGACCTGGTATTAATTTTACCTATATTATGGATGCCTATCAATATGCTGTCAGAACGCCTGACACCCAGCGGTCTTTTTATGCTGGTAACACCACACCCGAAGCAAGTTCCTCTCGCTAAAATTAAAATCGCCGAAATCGCAAAGAATATTCCCGCATCTATTTCCGATATGTGCCGAAGAAAGCCTGCAAAAGTCTGGTACGTGCATCAGCAGTCTATCGGTTATGAGGCAATGATAGCTCGTCATATTCTTGCGCCCTGCCAAGTATCACCTGGCTCATTCAGCCTAGGGCCCCGATATCATCCGGATGACATCTTCACCGCCAATTACTCAGTTGAGGATTTCAAGTCTATGGCCGCAACTTACCCATTTATGGTTATTGGTCGCGTTGACGATCAACTGATTCGGGAATACGGAAATCTATTTTCTACCCGACCGGCCGAAGGCGTGCTTTACAAGTTCGACTCAGCACTCTCACAATTCAAGACTTATTCAGTAGAAAGTGGAACTTTGTCGCGGTAATGTAATAGACGAATCGCTTTTGTTACTAAACGATCCCCAAACAAATAGGCTGCCGCCCCCTTGGCGAGTGCTTTGATAAAGGTCCAGAGCCACAGGAGTGTGATTCCAGGTAGCCCGTTTTTCTTACGCGACCGACGAAACTCTGACAGAACACGCCATGACAACGACGGTTTAGAGGACAACCCTCCTGATCGCATTCGTGTCACAACCAACGACCCAATGAAGTGTGGGGGATGTCGCTTCAAAGCGCGGAGTAACCAATCATAATCCGCAGCATACCGGTAACCAATATCAAACCCTCCGACGATAGAAAATGCGCTTCGCCGGTGAAACACCCCTTGGTGCGGTAAGGCCATGTATGAACCAAATTGCCGTCCTACAACTTCCCAAGGCTTCCCCCACTGCCCCGTCGGCATTCCCAACTCGTCTTCAGTAAGAACCTCCCCATAGGCCACGATAACTTCTGCGGGCAAAGCATGTAGCCGTTTGGCCAATCGGAAAAGCGTATCGTGATCGTAGAGTTGATCATCCGCCCCGAGAAATAGTATCCAATCGCCGGAAGCCAAACCGACCCCCTTGTTCCACGCATCTGCAATTCCCTGATCAGGCTCCGAAACCCATTTGGCTACCACCGATGATCTCTTTCGTATGATATCGAGTGTCCCGTCTGTCGATCCACCATCCACAATAATCAGTTCGGCGTGGTTGGGCACTTGGTCTGCGAATGATGCAATGCATTTTTCAAGGCATTCTTCAGCGTTCCAGGTGGCAACAACAATGCTCAACCAAGGCCGTTGTGGAGAACCCTTCATTACCGGCACCGTCCAGGGGCTAGGCCTGTATCCAGTAACACGATATCATTTACTAGGTCGCTGATCGGGAATTGACTTGTGGCCGAAATGCAGTGCCAAACTACACGGTCTCTATCTTTTTGGTTTTCTACGGGAACAATAACTAAATAAGATTTCTGATCTGTGCTTCCGGTAATCGCAAGCTTCAGTGCGCGCCGCCCATCTATCCCTGACAGTTCCGTCAAGTTGATCAATATCTCGGGGGGCAATTGATTCATCGCGATTGATATCGGATCCTGTGTTTTCTTGTCAATAATCAGTCGGTCGAGATAGGAGAAAACTACCCCCATGCGTTGAGTCGCGACTGCACGATCATTATACCTTTCGACCGCGCTCGGCAATCCTGGGAGCAGAACCAAAAGAAGGCTGATCACGAATAGATTTGTGACAATCGCCACCGAACGGTCAATCATAGAAATTGTAATTTAGGGGAAACCATGACCATACTCCAACACATTGCTCAAGAAAAGGCTGGTCTTCCAAAGAAGGTATGCACTGAGAATTGCCAAAGCTGAATTCATACCTCTGGAACCTTTAGTTGAATAAAAAAAGAACACGAACACAGCAAACATATTTAACCGACTGGGACCAAACATTAAGATTCCCGTCATGATCGGCAAGAATGCGAGGAAAAGGCTCCAATAATGGCCATACTGCCTCATGGCGATTGCCAACAACAGCAATGCAGGAAACAATTCTACAAACGAATCTATCGACAATTCGCGATAATATGTTGGCAACTTTGGATTTACTCCTGGCCACGTAACCAGAAGCACTGCCACAAATACTACAACGGAGAACAGTAGAGCATTATTTATTTTTGCAAATCGGTCAGTTTTTTTAATAAATTCCGCAAACGCAACGAGCCAAATGCCTGCATAGATTATTAAAATTGACACATGAGAAACGGCCGCAAGTGTTGCAAAGAAAATAAACCATTTCGTACGATCCGTATGGAGCATCGACAATATCAAGAACAACACAGCGAACTTGAGTCGCTCCGCAGCGAGAAAGACAACCCAAATATAATAGTTGGTCAGCACGATGACCATCACCGAACCGATGCCCAAACCCCAACGGCGGAGTAGCAGGAAAAGGTATGCTGCAATGCCCGCATTGAAAATCGCCATGACTGCAGTTTTATCGGCACCGAGAGAGGAATAGGCCCAGGTTATGAGAAAATGGACTGCATCCCGGCCAGATATGGTTCGCTCGTAAAGGTAGTGTGCCCACGCAAGGTCAAGGCCTTCAACTAGGTTGTATGCCTTTAGATAAGCAGCCTGATCTCCGCTTGTATAGGAACGCAACAACCAGTAAGACAGAAAGAAAATCGCAACACCGATGAACGCTCCTGCAATAGCGTCGATATCTATCCGAATTTTGTAATTATTTGTCCACATATATTGGTAATCCCCCCATTTTCAGAGGGGTTCAGAAGTAGAGTCATGCGGCCATGGCCAGCCGCTGTTTCGGGGTGATACCGCCCAAGGCCATGTGGGGGCGGTGGTGATTATAGTCATACATCCAGCCGGTGGCGAACTGGCG
>SXGU01573341.1_pt1 | contig 12350 bp, 9 predicted proteins | sample 3174531 | NCBI WGS metagenome assembly SXGU01 (sample SAMN11356863, study PRJNA531348) | freshwater metagenome | isolation source: freshwater sample F1-140 | place: China: Fuxian Lake, Yuxi | collected 2017-12-25 | reverse complement strand
CGGCAAACGCTCCTCGGGACCGTCGCGCCGCGCGAGCGCGTTGGCCTCGTGACCGCCGAACTCTTGGGGCAAGCGGCGAGCCTCGACCACGGCACGGCGGGGGGTACGCTTCATTGAGGCACGTCGGGGCAGTCCCGCTCGCGGATCTCGCAAACGATGCGCTCGTGCGCCTGCCTTACCCGCCGCGCGACGTCTTGGTGGCCCTCGTTGAGGGTGTCCCGTGCGCGATCGAGGACGCGTGCAACCACGCCGGCGCCAGCCTCGGCGCCGGGCCGCGAGCCGGATGCATCGTCGCCTGCCCGCTCCACGGATACCGCTTCGACCTCCGCACGGGCGAGCTCGTGAGCCCGCGCCGCGCTTGCGCCCCCCAGCGTACGTTCGACGCCGTCCTCGTCGGGCCGATGGTCCACGTCTACGACTCCTTCGCCCTCGAGCTCGTCACCGCGCGAGAGCCCTGAGGGCGTGGCCGAACGTGCGTCGAGAGCGCGGCGGAGCGATGGATGCGGACGCAGGAATCTCTCTGACTTCTGAGGACTACGACCGACGCGGCCCCGCGCGCAGCAGCATGTTCGGCCACGCTGCGCGCGGCCACGCGTGACGTTGCGCCCCGCTTTATGGTAGCGGGCGACGACCCCGGACATCCACGCAGCCTCCCCATGCTCGATCTTTTCCGCCAAAAAGGCGTCACCTCCGTCGTTTACGGCACCATCCTCGTCGCAACGATCGTCGTCTTCGTCGTTCAGTTTCGCCCGAACAGCGGACCCAAGGCCGCCACCCTGCGTCGCGTGTGCGCGGCGTCGGTCCGTGGAAACTGCATCGACCCGAAGGACCAGCGCGCCACCTTCCGCATGCTCATGCCTCGCGGGGCCGACGGAGAAACCTCGTTGAAGCAGGCTCGATCGATGGGCCTCACGCGCCTCTCGATGGAGGCTCTCGTCGACCGGGAGCTCCTGATCGCCGAGGCGGATCGCCTTGGCCTTTCCGTCAGCGAAGACGAGATGAACGACGCGATCATCTCCGGATGGATCCACGTGAGCACGCCGCTCGAGCAGCCCGAGGTCGCGCTCCGCATGCCTCCGGGCAAGCTCTACGCGGGCTTCAAGGACGCCAAGAGCAAGGAGTTCGACTACAAGGTGTTCGAGCGCACCGTGCGCTACGCGACCGGGCGGTCCGCGAGCGAGTTCCGCGAGTGGCAGAAGCGCGAGATGCTCGCGTACAAAGTGCGCGAGGCCCTCGCTGCGAACGTGGCGATCGGTGAGGCCGAAGCATACCAGTTCTACACGCGCGAGCAGCAGAAGGCCCGCGTCGCCTACGTCACGGTGCCCGAGAGCTTCGTGCGTCGTTGGGCCGTCAAGGTCGACGAAGCGGAGCTCGCCGCGTGGCTCGCGACGAAGGAGAACGCCGCAGCGGTCGACGGCGTGTTCGAGTCACGCAAGGAGCAGGTCACGCCGCACGAGAACCACCTGCGGCACATCCTCGTTTCGGTGAGCCCCGAAGCGGACGCGAAGACGCGCGGCGAAGCGCTTACGCGCCTTGCGGAGGCGGTCGAGCGCGTCAAGCGCGGGGAATCGTTCGCCGAGGTCGCGCGCGAGATCTCCGAGGACAAGGGCTCGGGCAGCCGCGGAGGCGAGCTCGGCGACAAGACCGATAGCTTCGTTCCGGCGTTCAAGGCTGCAGCCGATGCCTTGAAGGCAGGGGAGATGACGAGTGGCGCCATCGAGTCGCCGTTTGGCTTTCACGTGATCCTGCGCGACGACGCGTCGAAGACCGACGCCGTGCTCGCGGCCGCGAAGCGCGCGATGGCTCGCGAACTCTTCGTGAAAGAGAAGGTCCGCGCCAAGACTCTCGAGCTCACGGCCGCCGCACGCACCCAGCTCGCGAGCGGAAAAGCTCCCGCGGACGTCGCCGCGGCCATCGCAGCCCCTTTCGCGGCGATGACCTCGAGCGTCACGGCCCTCCCGGTCGTGCGCGACCTCTCCCTCGACAAGGCGATCGAAGGCGCCGTCGCTCCAGCTCGCCTCGTGGAGGGCGCTGGAACGCGAACCGCCGCATCCGCCGACGATCGCCCGAGCGGTGGCGAGTCGACTCTCTTCGGGCGCGGCCAGGAGCCGTTCGCAGGACTCTCGAGCGACGGCACCGCGAAGGCGACGGCGTTCGCGATGAGCGGAGCCATCGGGTCGGTGGCGAACGAGAACATGGCCCTCGAGAGCGGCGCTGCCGTCGTCAAACTGCTTGATCGCAAAGAGGCGGATCGCGATCAGTTCTTGAAAGACAAGGACGGGTTCATGGGGCGATTCTCGCAAGCCAAGCGCCTCGAGGCCGTCGCCGTGTACTTGAAGCGCGCCAGGGAACGCTCGAAGAACGAGATCACGATCGACGCGAATTACCTCAGCGAACCGTCCGCGAAATCCGGTGAGACGCCGGTCGACGAGGGCGAGGGCGAGTGAACGTCGGCGACGCCGGAAGGCCATGAGCCTTTCCTGCCCTCACGTTTCGTCGACGCTCCCGAGCGGTCTCCGGATCGCCGTGGTGCCGCGTCCTTCGCTGCGGAGGTCGCACCTCGCCGTGTTCGTGCGCCTCGGCTCACGCTTCGAGTCGCGACGCGACAACGGCCTTTCGCACTTCCTCGAGCACATGATCTTCCGTGGCACCGCGCGCCTCCGCGATGCACACGCGGTCAACGCGTCGTTCGAGCGACTCGGCGCCAGCCTCGAAGCGTGCACGCACGTCGACTACGCCGTGTTCGAGCTCGACCTCCCACGCACGAGCTTCCACGCCGCCGCCGCGCTCCTAGGAGAAGTCCTCGCCGAACCGCTGTTTCCCTCCATCGAAGTCGAGCGCGGCATCGTCTCGGAGGAGCTCCTCGAAGACCTCGATGACGCCGGTAAACAGGTGAACCCGGACAACATCGTTCGTGCGGCGACCTACGGGCGGCACCCGCTCGGCATGACCATCACCGGGGGCAAGCGCGAGCTCGCGCGCTTCACGGTGGACGATCTCCGGCGCCATCATCGTCGTCACTTCGGCGGCCCCTCGATGGTCGTGGTCGCGGCAGGAGCCGTCGACGCGGACGAGGCGCTTTCCACGCTCTCGAGCGCTTTCGGTCGGTTCCCGGCGACGCCCACGGTGCGCGCCGAAGCTCCGCCGCCGCAACGGAGTCCCGTCACGAGGCACGTGCGTGATGCGGCCAGCCAAACCGACGTCCGGATCAGCTTTCGCGCCTTCGGCGAGAGCGACCCGCGCATGCCCGCGCTCGAAGCGCTCATGCGAATCGTCGACGACGGGATGGCCACACGGCTCTACCGCCGCCTCTGCGACGAGGGCGGTCTCTGCTACGACACCAGCGGCTCGTACGAGGTCTTCGAAGACGACGGCGTGGTCGACTTCGCGGCGTCGGTTCGACATGACCGGGCGAGCGCGGTCGTCGAGGGCGTGCTCGCGCTCGTGAGCGAGCTCGCGGAAGACGGACCAAGCGTTGATGAACTCGCGCTCGCGGTTCAGCGCCACCGCTGGGACGTCGAGAGCGCGCTCGACTCGCCATCGAGCCTGGCCCACCTGCTCGGCGTGAGCTGGCTCTTCGGGGAGGCGCGATCCGTGGAGGAACACCTCAAGCGCCTCGATGCGGTGACGGTCGCCGGTGTGCGCGCCGTCGCCAGCTTCCTCGCGCGTCGCGAGAGACTCACGATCGCAACGGTCGGTCTCGCGCCGCTGCGCGAGCGGAAGCGCATCGACGCGCTCGTTCACGGGTTCCGATGAGAGGTCTCGCCGGCGGCGCATGACGACGGTGCCTCTCGCGGCGACCGCACGCAAGAACGCGCACGAACGTTGGAAATTCCCGAGGTCCTAGCGATCTAGTACGCGAGATGACGCGGGCCCGTGACGCGGAGCGTCTTTCCCCGTTCGTTCATGAAGTCGCTCCCGAGCGCGCATCGTTCTACAATCCGCCACGCGCGCGAAGTAGGCGTGTGCTGCGGAACGCGAATGCTCCCGTAGCGAGCGCCGGTCGAGGAACGAGTACGCGATGTACTTCGACGAGACCAAGCGACGATTCGAAGCCGGCGCCGTGTCCCAGCGCCCTTCCCGGCACGAAGGAACCCCATGAGCCACACGATCACCCTCATCCCCGGCGACGGAATCGGCCCTGAAGTCAGCGAAGCCACCCAGCGTGTGCTCGAGGCCTCCGGCGTGAAGATCGAGTGGGAGCTCCACAACGCGGGGGCTGCCGTCGCCGAGAAGCGCGGGACCACGCTTCCAAGCGAGGTCCTCGAGTCGATTCGGCGGAACAAGGTCGCGCTCAAGGGCCCCATCGGAACGCCGATCGGCAAGGGCTTCAAGTCCGTCAACGTGACGCTCCGCCAAGAGCTCGACCTCTACGCGAACGTGAGGCCGGTCCGTTCGCTCCCCGGCGTCGAGCCCCGCTTCGAGGGCACGGACATCTGCATCGTCCGCGAAAACACCGAAGATCTCTACGCCGGTCTCGAGCTCATGATCATGCCGGGCATCGCCCAGAGCATCAAGCTCATCACCGAGCGGAGCTGCAAGCGCATCTGCGAGTACGCCTTCGAATACGCGAAGCGCATGAACCGCCGCCGCGTCACCGTCGTGCACAAGGCGAACATCATGAAACTCTCGGACGGCCTCCTTCTCGAGGTCTTCCGAAAAGTCGCCATGCTCTACCCGGCGATCGAGCCTGCCGAGGTCATCGTCGACGCTTGCGCGATGAACATGGTCCGCTACGCCAACAAGCTCGACGTGATCGTGACCGAGAACCTCTACGGCGACATCTTGAGCGACCTTGGCGCGGGCCTCGTCGGAGGACTCGGCATCGTCCCGGGCGCCAACATCGGAACGTCGTCGGCCGTTTTCGAGGCGGTTCACGGCAGCGCGCCCGACATCGCGGGCAAGGGTATAGCGAACCCGACTGCGCTCATTCAGTCGGCGGTCATGATGCTCCACCACATCGGTGAATCCGGCCCGGCGGAGCGTATCGAACGCGCGATCACGGACATCTACAAGCGCGGCGAGGTGCGCACCGGCGACCTCGGTGGCTCGGCGACGACGGCCCAGTTCACGGACGCGCTCTGCCGCATGGTTGCAACGGCCTGACCGTCGCGCGACAAGCGTGCAGCGGCCTTGGGCGTCCTCGCAAAACCTCTGCTCTGCGCTCCGCCCGCCTTCGTCACTCGGCCTTCCGCGTAGAACGACGACGCGTCCGGCGTCGCGCCTGGGCGTGCTTGCGTATCGTCGAGCAACTCGGTCCGTTTTTTCCGCGCTCTTACGACGGCTTCGTGAGGCGATCGAGTTCTTCCCGAATGATGCGCTCGGCGAGGCGCGGAACGACGTCCCACACCGCACGCTCGACGGCCTGAGTCGTCAGCTGAAGCACCGACGAAGCCTGCGCTGCCGAAAGGCCGAGCTTGTCGAGCTCCATCGCGAGCGTGCGCAGCTCCGAGCCCGAGCCAGGCGCTGCGGGGACGGACGCATCGTCGACCTCGGAATCGACCGATTCCACGGTGAGCTCCGACGCGTAACCGCTCGCGTCGAAATCTCCGCCCCAGCCTTCACCCTGTGGCGCTCCCTCGTCATCGGCGGGCGCCTCAATCGCGGCATCGGTGTATTCCGCACCGTCTTCGCCAGGTTCCGCCGCGGCCTCGGCCCCTTCCCCTTCGGTGTATTCCGCAAGGGTCTCCGCGTCGTCGGCGGGCACCGCTTCCGCTTCTACGCTTTCGCCGCCTTCGGCCGTGAGCTCCGCCGCAAAGCCGCTCGCGTCGAAGTCTCCGCCCCAGCCTTCGCCTTCCGGCGCTGCCTCGACCTCCCCCGGAAGTTCGCCCTCAGTCTCGGTGTATTCCTCACCGACCTCGGATTCCTCCGCGGGCGCCGCTTCGGCCTCGACCTCCCCCGGAAGTTCGCCTTCGGCCGTGAGCTCCGCTGCAAAGCCGCTCGCGTCGAAGTCTCCGCCCCAGCCTTCGCCTTCCGGAGCGCTCTCCGCGGCGGTGTCCTCTGCGGGTGCCTCTTCTGTCGCCCAGGCCGTCGTCTCGCCCTCGCCCTCCGCGACGGCTTCGGTCCCCTCATCGGTGCCCCAGGCCCACTCCGAGCCCTCCGCTGCCGCTTCGGTGGCTTCCTCGGCTGCGGGCGCTTCACCCCAACCGCCACCCCACGGATCGTTCGGGTCCGCCGCGGGCGCCGCCTCAGCCGCACCGCCATCGGTCGCGTCGCCCCAGCCTCCACCCCACGGATCGTTCGGATCCGCCGCCGCCTCGGCGGCAGGCTCTTCGGGTGCGGGTTCCTCGGGTGCGGGTTCCTCGCCCCAGCCACCTGAAAAATGAAGGTCGTAGGCAGGCTCGGCCTTCGGTGCCGCCTTGGGCGCGGGCGCCGCAACGACCGTCTTCACCGGGCTCGCGGCCACGGCGGGGGCCTTCGTGACCGGGACCTGGACCGGCATCGTGGCGGGCAGGGGCGGCGGTGCCGCGGCAACCTGCGCCGGCCGCGGCGTGCGCGACTTCGGCTGTGCTCGCATGATCGGCGCTGCGGCAGCGGGCGGATCTACCGGCTCGCGCCCCATGAGGACATCGAGTCGAGCTCGGAGCGTGTCGCTCTCGAAGGGTTTGTCGATGTGGTGCTCGATGCCCGCCTTCGCTGCGCGTTTCTCATCCCACGGATGAAAACGGCTCGTGACGACGACGGCCTTCGCATGCTTCAGCGGCTTCTTGAGCGACGCTGCCACCTCGTACGGGTCCGCCTCCTCGAGCCCCGCATCGACGAGGATGAGGTCCGGACCCTCGGGCAGAACCGCGCGCGCGTTCGCAACCTTCTCGACGACGCGCACGGTGAAGCGGTCGGAGAGGGCGTACGCGTAGACTTGGCGCATCGTGGCGCTGTCTTCGAGAACGAGAAGCGTGGTGTCGCTCAAGGATGCCTCGAGAGGGTTCAGGTTCGGCGGAGCGTATCAACATTTTCGCCCTGTCGTGGTCCTCGACTTGTGTACCCATGCCGTGCTGCAAAGGGCGAATGGAGACCAGGTTCTTTTCAGCCGAGAAACCGGCGCCGCTCGACGGACAGCTGCGGAACGAGCTTGGCATCAGCTGGGGCGATGCTCGGAAGCTCGTGGAGCGGGGGAAGGTCTCCGTGAACGGCGTCGTGTGGACCGACGGCACGAAGAAGGTTCCGTCGAAGGCGGAGATCGTCGTCACCCCCAACGCACCGCGCGCCGACAAGCGCGCCGAGCGGGCGCCCCTCGAGGTGGTCTTCGCCGACGCGCAGATCCTCGTCGTCGAGAAGCCCGCCGGTATCTCGACCGTGCCGTTCGACGATCCCAACGAGGACACCGTCGAGGGGCGCATCCGTGCACTCCTCACAGACCGATTCGGTGCCCGCGGCGGCAGACCGAGCGTTGGAGTCGTCCACCGCATCGACAAGGACACGAGCGGCCTCCTGGTCTTCACTCGCACCTGGGCCGCAAAGCAGGCCCTCGCGTCTCAGTTTCGGTCGCACACGATTGAGCGCCGCTACCTCGCGCTCGTCCACGGTACCCCGAGCGCGACTCGCTTCGAGAGCAGCCTCGTGGAAGACCGCGGAGACGGCCTTCGCGGAAGCATCGAGCACCAAAAGCGACGAGGCCATACGCCCAAGGGCACACGACAGCACGCCGTGACCCACGTCGAGGTGCTCGAGCGATTCGGCGGCGTGAGTCTCGTCGCGTGTCGACTCGAGACCGGTCGCACGCACCAGATCCGAATTCACCTCGCCGAGGCCGGCCACCCGCTCCTCGGCGAGAAGGTTTACGTCCGCGACTACGCCCATCCGCTCGCAGCGGCGCCGCGCCTCATGCTCCACGCGGAGACCCTTGGTTTCGTGCACCCGACGACGAACGAGAACGTGAGCTGGAGTCTCGAGGCGCCTGCGGACTTCCAGCGCGTTCTCGACACGCTGCGGCGAGGGGAACGCCTTTCCAAATCCGACCACCGTGGTAACGAAGCACATGGCCCAATCGATTCCGCTCGAGCTCGTCAAGAAGCTCCCCAAGACGGATCTGCACGTTCACCTCGACGGCAGTCTCCGCCTCGAAACCATCCTGGACCTCGCGGAAAAGCAGGGCGTTGAGCTCCCCTCAACGGACCCTCAGAAGCTCCGCGAGGCGATGAACCTCGGCAAGAACTGCGGCTCGCTCGTCGAGTATCTGAAGGCGTTCGACGTCACGTTGCTCGTGCTTCAAACGGAAGACTCGTTGTATCGTGCAGCCTTCGAGCTCGCCGAAGACGCGGCAGCCGAGAACGTCCGCTACATGGAGGTTCGCTACGCACCGATGCTCCACACCCGCCGCGGGCTGAAGCTCACGAGTGTCGTGGAGGCCGTGCTCGCTGGACTCCGCGCCGCCCAAGAGAAGTTCGGGATCGAATCGAACGTCATCATCTGCGGCATTCGGAACGTCTCTGCCGCCTCGAGCCTCGAAATGGCCGAGCTCGCAGTGGCCTACAAGAACCGAGGCGTCGTTGGCTTCGATCTCGCGGGTGCCGAGTACGACCACCCCGCGAAGCATCACCGCGCGGCGTTCCAGCTCGTCCGCGACAACAACATCAACGTGACGATCCACGCGGGCGAGGCCTACGGTCCGGAGTCGATCGCCCAGGCGATTCACACGTGCGGGGCCCACCGCATCGGCCACGGGTGCCGGCTCCGAGAGAACGGAGATCTCCTCCACTACCTGAACGACCACCGCATCGCGCTCGAGTGCTGCCCGTCCTCGAACGTTCAGACCGGCGCGATCGCTAGCCTCGAGACCCACCCCCTCAAGCTCTACTTCAACCTCGGCCTCCGCGTGACCGTCAACACGGACAATCGCCTCGTGACCGACACCACGGTCTCGAAGGAGCTCTGGCTCTGTCACCACGAGCTTGGGCTGACGCTTGTAGACCTCAAGCAAATCATCGTGGCCGGCTTCAAGAGCGCGTTCCTGCCCTTCCACGTGAAGCAGGCTTACCTCCGCAAGATCAGCGAAGAGCTGGCGATGTTCCCCGACAGCGATTTCCCCAACGCGACGCACTCGGGCGCCCTCATCTGAAGGCGCGCCCGCCGCGACGCCCCGCTCCGCCTTCGCGACGCTTTCAGGTCAACCCGTCAGAGGAATTCGCAAACGTACGCGCAAGGCTCCGTCGCCCGGACGAAGAATGCGCTCTTCGCGGGAACCTCGAAGCTCGTGCCGGCCGGGAAGGCTTTCCACGCGTCTGCACCTTCGATGCGGGCGTCGATGGCTCCGCTGACGATCGTCATGCGTTCCGGTGCGTCGGTTCCGAAACGAAATTCGCCGGGCGCGATGACGCCGACGGTGGTGCGGCGACCGTTGCGCGCGAAGCCGATGCTTTGGACCGAACCCTCGAAGTAGGTGTTGTGCGTCAACATGACACCGACCCTAGCAGGCGGGGAGCACGCGATCGACGAACCTCGACGCCCCTCGGTCACCCGCGCGCAAGGAGGTCGCGGCGAAGCTTCGCGTGTGCAGCGCTCGCACCCCAGAGCGCGAGGTCGGCGAGTCGCGCCTGGACCTCGACGCCTCCGACGCGACGATCTTCGTGACGGACGATCGCCACCACCCTCACGGCATCTCCAGCGAGGAGCATGCCGAGGCGATTCGCCGTGAATTCAAGTCCACGCACCCACGCGCCTAGATCGACCCGTCCCCCCTGAGCCTCGAATCGCGTCACGGCTGCGACGAGCTCGGCGCGTTCGTCCTCCGAGAGCCGCGCGCGGAGCCCGTCTCGCCAACGCATCGTGGCAGTGGCCTCGCGCAGCGCGGCCGGAACGTCGTCGCGAACAGCGAGAAGCGCCGCCCAGAAGAGCATCGCGAGTTCGTCGACGGAGACGAACTGCAGCGATATGCGGTGACCGGGGAGGTAGTACGTGAGGTGACGCGCCGCGAGGAACGAGAGATCGACGAGGCTGCGACCGCTGATCGCGCGAGGTCCCACGACGACGCACGGGGGTGGTCCGGGGTGCGCGATCAAGTCGTGGCGTGTCGACTCGACGTGGTGCACCGGAACGGGAGCGAGCCCCAGCAGTTGTGATGCCCACGCGACCGTGCGGACGATGGTCGCCGTTCCTTGGGCGTCGAGGAGCGTTCCGGCGTCGAGGGGTGCGAGGCGTTTCTCGTCTGCGCGCATCGCGAGGGCCGCGCGCTCGACGACGCGAAAGACGACACTCACGGTTTCGCTCATCGATTCGTGACGCAAGCTCGCCCAATCCGAATCCGCGATCGAACGCGCTGGGCGTAGCGGGGCAGACGCCGTCATCGCTTCGGCGTCGGGTTGGAAGCGCGGGTCTCCGAACGCAACGGCGAGGGACCCCGCGAGCGCCGCACGCTCCGGGTCGAGACGAGCGAGGGTACTGCGTCGGAGGACGAGGAGGTCGAGCTCGGGGCCGACCACCGCCAGCGATTCGTCGAGACACGTTGCCGCGAGGTTCGCGTCGACACCCATACTGACGAGGTCCGCAAGGTCACGGTGGTTGTCGGCTTGCGCGGGAACGCAGCGAATCGCACCACGAAATGCGTCGATCGCACCGGCGACATCATGGAGCGAGTCGCGACGCAGGACGGCGAGGCGACGGCATACCGCTCCGGCCTCCCGCCCCTTCCCCTCCCGGGCGAAGGCTTCGACGAGCCGCATGAAGAGCCCCTCGACACGACGAGGTTCGAGCGCCGCACGCTCCGCAAGCGCGTCGAGCCGCGCAGCCCATGCCGGGTCACGCGCGACACTTCCGACGAGGGCCTCGACCTCCTCCTCCCATGGTAGCCACGAACCCCGCGCCGCAAGTTCGAGATTCGGCCCCGAGAGAGCCGCTTCGAGCGCGGGAACGGACTGCAGCTCGACGAGGTCGGCGCTGCTCATGCTCGCGGGTGCGACAGGAATTCCCGAGCCAGAAGCGAGATCGATCTCGACCGCGATCGACATCGAGGGTGGAGGCTCCGGGATGCAGTCGCCGGACGGAAGCTCGCGAGCCTGCGGTCTCGGGGTGCTCACCGCGTCCGCGACGCTCGCCAGGTCCCGCGCCGACCCGATCGGCTGCGGTAGCGCACCAAAGTGAACGTCGAAGCTCGGCGCCGCGCGACCGAGCGCAGGCGCCGCGCGACCCGAAAATGAAGACGACGCCAAGAGCTCGTACGCCTCGTCGAACGAGAGGCTCTCGGTCCCATCGGTGATGTCCGTGAGCCATCGCAGCAGCGGATGCGGAGCCACCGACGGGAGCGCACGAACGGCGACCGCCCACGCTTCTCCCGGGGCTGCTGCCGAGAGGATCGCGCTCGCCGCATCAGCGGCGGCGAACGGATCCGCGCCTTCCGCGCAGGCGAGATCGAAGAAGAAGCATCGCTCTTCGGCGGCGCCACGAACCGCATCGAGGAACGCGGGTAGCGGCGCGCTCCGCTCACCGAGCGTGAGCGTCAGGCTCGCGGTCTCGATGCTGCCAACGACCACGAATGCGGCCCGCGGCACCCGCGTACCGAGCGGAGCTTCGAGCTCCCCGCGGCGCGACCCGTGCACGCGAGCAAGCAGTCCATCCGCCGAAGCGTCGTCGTTCCCGAGCCACACGTTCCATCGCATGGCGCGGGAGCCTAGCAGGACGCGGAAAGACGAGCGACGGGCCCTTCGTGCGCGCGCGCTTCGTCTGCGTATTCTCGTGTCGACAGCCACGCGACCGCTCGAGCCCGCCGCGAATCAGCCGACCTCGACCACGACGGGGGCATGATCGGAAGGGACCGCGGACGACTCACTGCGACCGAGCTCTTTCAGCCCGTCGTCGTGGACCACCACGCTGCGAACCTGGCGGTACAGGGTCCACGTGAGCAGCGCGTGATCGATCACCACGCCTTCGCCTCCGTGAATCACGGTGCGGCGGCGACCTCCCGTGAGCACCGCGATCGCGGGATGGAGCGCGCCAGGTCCGCGCGAGCGAAGGAGGCGCACCGGGAACGAGTCGACCGTGTCGTTGAGGTCCCCGAGCACGACCGCTTTGCGATCCGGTTCCGGCAGGCCATCGATCGCGTCATCGACGAGCTTTCGGAGGAAAAGCGCCTCGCCCGAGCGCATGATGTGTGAGCGAAACAGCGCTTCCGCGTGCGCCGTCGCCGAGGTCGGAGCGGCTTCCGAGCCGTCGGCGAGACGGAACGGGCGCGGGCTCTGAGATTTCAGGTGCGCACAGAAGACGTGCACTTCCCCGAGTTCCCGGGCTTCGACGAGGGCGTGGACGAAGGGTCGACGAAGCGGGAGCGCCGCTCCGTAGGGCTCCGCGTGACCTTCCGCGAACACGGGGATCGGCAAGGCGCCCGTTCCGTGGCTTCGCACCCAGCGCACCGGGAGGCG
>SXGU01173182.1_pt1 | contig 12351 bp, 13 predicted proteins | sample 3174531 | NCBI WGS metagenome assembly SXGU01 (sample SAMN11356863, study PRJNA531348) | freshwater metagenome | isolation source: freshwater sample F1-140 | place: China: Fuxian Lake, Yuxi | collected 2017-12-25 | reverse complement strand
GAAGCCGTCGATGACGCGATGGAAGATGGTGTTGTCGTAGTGGCCGGCTTCGACATAGGCGAGAAAATTGGCGGCGCTCTTGGGAGCCTGCTCGGCGTCGAGTTCGATGCCGATGACGCCGTGGTTGGTGGTGAGCTTGATCATGGTCGGGTTCCTGGTGGGCTTATTTCTTTTCCGGCAGCAGCGTGATCGATTCGATCATCACCGGCGCGGTCGGGACATTGCGGTGGGGACCGGCGTTGCCGGTGGGGACCTTGGCGATTTTTTCGACGACCTCGAAGCCCTGCACGACCTTGCCGAAAACCGCATAGCCCCAGCCATCCGGCGACGGGTAGTTGAGGCCGTCGTTGTTGACGAGATTGATGAAAAACTGCGCGCTGGCGGAGTGTGGGTCACCTGTGCGCGCCATGGCGATGGTGCCTGCGTCGTTGCGCAATCCGTTTTAGGCTTCGTTCTGGATCGGCGCGCGCGTAGGCTTCTCCTTAAGGTTGGGTGTCATGCCCCCCCCCTGGATCATGAACCCCGGGATCACCCGGTGGAATACCGTGCCGCTGAAAAAGCCGTCCTTGGCGTACTGCAGGAAGTTCTCCACCGTCTTGGGCGCCTTGTCGGCATACAACTCGATAGTCAGGCTGCCCTGGGAAGTTCGGACTTCCAGTTGCGGATTGGCGGCGTGTGCGGCGAGCGCGAAAAAAAACGTGAATGCGAATAAGAACAGGCGACGCATGAAATCTCCGGAGACGAATAGGGAAATGGAAACGGGCGGCCCGGTCAGGCCGCACCTTCGTAGACGATCTTCCAGCGGCCGCCTTCCTTGATCCAGTACTGGCGCTTCTTCATCTGGTTGGACAGGTTGCTGGAGCGATAGTCCTGCTCGAAGGTGACGACGACGTATTCTTCCCGGCCGGGATTGCGGAACATGCTGATATTGCCCGTGCCGACCTTGATCCAGGTCTTGCCGGCATTGACCTTGCGTTTGTGTTCTATCCAGTCGCGATAGCCCTGGCCGTCGGCGTTGAATTTCTGCGAGTAGTGGCGGGCATAGGCATCGCCGTTGCGGCTTTCCCAGTCACCACGCCATTCTTCGATCATCTTCAGTAGCGAACTGCGCTCGGTTTGCCAGTCGTCGAGCGAGAGCCATTCGACGCTGCTGCTGATGATCACCGGAGTCAGGCCGACCTGCAGGCTCTTGGCCAGAGAGTCGAGGTCCTGGTTGGCCAGCACTACGCAGCCGTCAGAGGCTTTTGGCGGGCGCGAGACGGTATCGGAGGGCGTGCCGTGCAGCCAGATGCCGTGGCCGTTGCGCCCCTGGCGTTTGTCCCATTCGTTCGGGTAGTTGATGGGGAAGGCGCCGCTGCCGTAAAAGTCGGTCAGCTTCTGGCGCGGCAGGCTGGAGGTGACGTGATAGACGCCAATCGGGGTTTTTTTGTCGCCTTCGCGCGCCTTCTCGGCGCCGAGCTTGCCTTGCGAGATGTAGTAATCGGCGACGAAGCGCGGCGTACCCTTGTCGTTCTGGTAAAGGTAAAGCCGCGACTTCTGGGTGTCGACCACCACGGCGTGCTTCTGTTCGGGATGCATCTGCAGCAGGTAGCGCGGCACGAAATCAGCCTGTGGCTTGGTGCGGTATCCCTTGAGCCTGACGATGGCCTCGTCGCGCAGGTCGGCGATCTTTTCACCGGCGGCGGGCCCGCCACCTTCGCCGAAGCTGTTGAGCGGACGCGAACGGGCAAGCAGCAGGTCGCCGCGCACCAGGTGCGCCAGGCGGAAATTCGGATAGGCCTTGATCAGCGCGTCGGTCTGTTGCATGGCCAGATCTAGGCGGTTGGCCTCGATGGCATCGAAGACCTTGGCCAGCAGGGGTTCCGGGCCGGAATCGGTGTAATGCGCTTCGAGGCCGTTGCCGGCGGCCTTGTTCAGGTGCTTGGGCGCCTTGCCCGCAGCGTTGGCAACGCCCGCAGCCAGAAACAGGCCGGCAGTGCCGAGAAGGGACAGAAGGCGCCGAGAGCGGACCATCAGTTGCCGACCCGCTCCTGCAGGATCTGCCACTTGCCGTCACGTTTGCCGAATTGGAGCACCTTGCTGCTCGAGGTCTTCAGGTTGGCCGATTTGTAATGCTGACGGAACTTGGCCGTAGCTGTATCGCCATCGATGCTGACCTTGAGGTTTTCGTAGCTGACCTGAATCGCCCCGGGCTTGCTGATGCGCTTGGTCCGCTCGCTTTCCCAGGCGGAACGCGATTCGCCGGCCGGAGTCTTGAATTCCTTTCCGTAGGCGCCGAGGTAGGCCTTGGTGTCCTTGCGCGACCAGGCGGCGGCCCAGAGGTCGATGGCCCGTGTGACTTCGGCGACGGCATCGCCAGCCGGCTTGGCCGCTGCGGGCTTTGCCGCTTCGGCGCCCTTGGCTGCCTCAACCGGCTTGGCTGCCTCGACAGACTTGGGCGCATCAACCGGCTTGGTTTGCGCCGGGGCGGCCGTAGGCGTCGCTGTCAGGCCGGTAACCGGCTTTGGGGCCTCGGCGATCTTGATAGGTTCGCTTGGCCGCGCATCGGCGATCGGTCGCGCCACCTTGCCGGAACGGCTGCCACCCATCAGGTCGCGGATCAGCGCAAGCTTTGCCTGGGCGCTCGGGTTCGAGGAGTCGATCTGCAAGGCCTTGTCGTAAGCCTGGCTGGCGAGCCTGGCGTAAATGTCGCCGAGGTTCTCATGCGCCGTTGCATACGAGGGATGGGTGCGGATCGCCATTTCCAGTGCCTGCTTGGCCTTGTCGAACTGTTTCTGCTGAGCATAGATCACTGCCAGGTTGTTGTAGGGTTCCGGCAGTTCGGGATATTCCTCGGTGAGTTTGGTGAATACCGCGATGGCGTCATTGGCCCGGTTCATCTCGGTGAGGATGATGCCCTTGAGAAAGCGCCCCTGCGCGTCCTTCGGCTTTCCCGCGAGGTACTTGTCGACCTGTTCCAGGGCCTGGGCGTGCTGGCCCTGCTTGATCAGCTTGCCGATGTCCTGCAGCGCATCGGCGTTTGCGGGCGCGGCGGCGAGCAGCAGGGCGATCGAGGCGAAGGCTGCCAACAGGCGCGTTACGGTGAGGCGGGTTTGGCTCATGGTATATACTTCTCGCTGGCGTTTTGCCTGTGATTGAAAGTGTTGCGGCCGCGTTGCCGATGTCGGGAATCCGGACCTCGGTCAGTTCTGAAACTGCGTGTACGACAAGAAAACATGCGGGATTCAGCGTTGGATTCTAACAAGAAGCCCGCCTTCCCCACAACCGGAAGCACTCGATCGAAAGGCTGATAATGCCGGCCTTTCAAGCCCATTTTGCTGCTTCCACCGCCGCAGGCGAAAGTCCTTTCAATGCTGAAGATATACAACACCCTAGCCCGCGAGAAGCAGGCCTTCGTTCCCATCGAGCCCGGCCGCGCCAACATGTACGTCTGCGGCATGACGGTTTATGACTATTGCCATCTTGGCCACGCCCGCGTCATGGTGGTGTTCGACATGGTTGCGCGCTGGTTGCGTGCCAGTGGCTACGCCCTCAACTACGTGCGCAACATTACCGCTCTCGACGACAAGATCATCAAGCGGGCAGTGGAAAATGGCGAAACGATACGACAGTTGACGGATCGCTTCATCGCCGCCATGAACGAGGACGCCGGCGCACTGGGTGTGCTGCGCCCGGATGCCGAGCCGCGCGCCACCGAGTATGTGCCGCAGATGCTGGGCATGATCGCTACGCTGGAAAAAAACGGCTACGCCTATGTCGCCGAAAGCCGCGACGTCTGCTATTCGGTGCGCAAGTTCGACGGCTATGGCAAGCTCTCCGGCAAGTCGCTGGAAGACCTGCGTGCCGGCGAGCGGGTCGACGTCATGGCCGGCAAACAGGATCCGCTCGACTTCGTACTGTGGAAACATGCCCGCGAGGACGAGCCGGCCGAAGTGAAATGGGAATCGCCCTGGGGAACGGGGCGCCCGGGTTGGCACATCGAGTGCTCCGCGATGGGGTCGCAACTGCTCGGTCGACACTTCGATATCCATGGCGGTGGCCAGGATCTGCAGTTTCCCCACCACGAGAACGAGATCGCCCAATCGGAAGGCGCGCACCAGTGCCAGTTCGTGAATTACTGGATGCACAATGGCTTTGTCCGCGTCGACGACGAGAAGATGTCGAAATCGCTGGGCAACTTTTTCACCATCCGCGAGGTACTGAAGAACTACGACCCCGAGGTAGTTCGCTTCTTCATCCTGCGCGCCCACTATCGCAGCCCGCTGAACTACTCTGACGTCCATCTGGACGATGCGCGGCAGGCGCTGGCGAGGTTGTACACCTCGCTCAAGGGCGTCGCCGGAGATGCCCAGGTCGATTGGAACGAAGCCCACGCCGTGCGCTTCAAGGCCGCCCTGGACGACGACTTCGGCACACCCGAAGCCATGGCCGTACTGTTCGACCTGGCCACGGCGGCGAATCGCGGCGATGCCTTTCTGGCGAGTCAACTCAGGGCCTTGGGCGGCGTGTTGGGCCTGCTGCAGCGTGACCCTCAAGTCTTCCTGCAGGCTGCGCCGGCCGGCGGCCTGAGCAATGAAGAGATCGACGCAAAAGTCGGCGCCCGTGCCACGGCGAAGAAGGCAAAGAACTTCGCCGAGTCCGATCGGATCCGAGACGAACTCAAGGCGGCGGGAGTCGTTCTGGAAGATGGGCCCCAAGGAACCACCTGGCGTCGCGGCTGAGTTGTATCGCAGGATAGCCGCGCTGGGTTGGGGCCTTCACGCCATGCCGACGTGATGTCTTCTGCGAGGGGCGGGTAATGTCATTTCAATAACGCGTCGGTGTCGACAGCACGGCCATGGTCACGCGCGAGACGCAGACCAGTCGATCCATCTCGTCGTGGATGCGGACGTCCCAGACGTGGCTGCTGCGGCCAAGGTGGATGGGTCGGGCGACGCCATAGACCCAGCCGCTTTCCACCGCACGGACATGATTGGCGTTGATTTCCTGTCCAACGCAATGGAATTTCGCCGGGTCGACAACAAAAGCGGCAGCCCACGACGCCAGGGTCTCCGCCAAAACCACCGAGACGCCCCCGTGGAGTACTCCGGCGGGTTGCCGGGTTCGATGATCGACGGGCATGCGGGCCTTGAGGTAGTCGTCGCCGGCTTCGATTAATTCGATGCCCAGATTAGCATTGGCGCAGCCCTGTCCGCGCCGGTTGGCTTCATCCAGCGGGAAACTCGTGTGCCAGATCGCCACGCGTTCCGTCAGGGTGCGACGGCTTGCCATTCACCCTGGCGCAGGGCTTCAAGCGGGCGGAAGTTCGACTTGTAGGCCATCTTGCGGCTGTCGCGTATCCAGTAGCCGAGGTAGAGCCATGGCAAACCGAGGTGCTGGCACTGCGCGATCTGCCAGAGAATGGCATAGGTGCCGTAGCTCGCGCCTGAGATGTCGGGATCGTAGAAGGTATAGACGGAGGAGAGCCCGTCGCCTAGCACGTCGATGATGCAGACGACTCTAAGCTGGTCGCCCTCGCGAAACTCGATCAGCCGGCTGTCGACGTGGGTCTGCAGCAGGAAGTGTGCATACTGGTCGCGGCTGTCCTGGTCCATGCCGCCACCTGAGTGTCGCGCCGCCTGATAGTGCTGGTAAAGCTGGTAGTGCTCCTCGCGAAAGCTGAGGCTGCACTCGCGCGCGGTGAGTTTCGCATGGCGCGCCAGTGCCCGGTTCTGGCTGCGATTTGGAACAAAGTCGCCAACCTTGATGCGCACCGGCTGACATTCGCGGCAGGCATCGCAATACGGCCGGTAGGTGAAGACGCCGCTGCGACGGAAACCGGCGCGAACCAGTTCGCCGTAGGTGGCGCTATCGATCAAGTGGGTTGGCGTCGCTACCTGGGAGCGCGCGATACGCCCCGGAAGGTAGGAGCACCCGTAGGGCGCCGTTGCATAGAACTGTAGCAGCGGAAACGGCGGCAGATCGCGCAAGTGGGTCATTGGCGGCCCCTGTAATGCCCTTCGATGGCTTTTGCGACCCATGTGCCTGGTGGATCTCCATCAAGGCAAAGGACGTCAAGGCGCTCAGCGAATTCGCTGCGGGCAATCGGCCGGGCGCCGAGCGAGGCGAGGTGTCGTGTTTCCATCTGGCAGTCGATTATGCCGAATCCCCGGTGCGTGAGGTGGGCACAAAGATGAGCGAGTGCGATCTTCGATGCGTCTCGCTTCAGCGAAAACATCGATTCGCCGTAGAAGGCCTGTCCGATGGCTATGCCGTAGAGGCCGCCGACGAGTTCGCCGTCGATCCAGGTTTCGACGCTGTGGCCGAAGCCGCGACGATGGAGTTCGACGTAGGCCTGCCGCATCTCGCGGGTGATCCAGGTGCCGGCTTGCCCTTCCCGTGGTGCGCCGGCGCATGCGTTGACGACCGATGCGAAGGCAGTGTCGAGGCGGATTTCGTAGCTGGCATTTCGCAAGGTCTTTGCCAGGGAGCGCGTGATCCTGAACTCGTCCGGGAAAAGCACCATTCGCGGGTGCGGGCTCCACCAGAGGATGGGCTCGCCGGTCGAGTACCAGGGATAGATTCCACGCCGGTAGGCGGCAATAACGCGCTCCGGCGTCAAATCGCCGCCGGCGGCGAGCAGGCCGTTAGGCTCGGTAAGGGCGGCTTCGAGCGGCGGAAACACGCGCTCCTCGGGAAGCCAGGGAATCATTTGTCCTGGTTGAAGGTCACGACGTGATCGACGTCGAGGCGGATTCCGATTTTTTCGCCAATCGAATGGTTGTGGTGCGAAGGCACGAGGGACAGGACTTCAGCACCGGAAGCCAGGCGCAGCGTGTAAAGGAACTGAGCGCCGCGAAACGCCTTGGCGACGACTTCGGCCTTGACCTCGCTGGCGTCGTCGTGGATCACGTCATCGGGGCGCAGCAGCACGTCGAGCCTGCAGCCGCGTCCGCACTCGTTGCAACTCGATGAACAGTCCATGGGTAACTCGGAATCGAGGCGCCCCAGTTCGACCTCGACCACCTTGGGAGACAGAACTTCCCCGGGAAGGAATATTCCTTGGCCGACGAAATCAGCCACATGACGGGTTGCCGGCCGGTGATACAGGTTGTAGGGCGTATCCCACTGCTCGATGCGTCCCTCGCGCATGATGCCGACGGAATCGGCGACGGCGAAGGCCTCGTTCTGGTCATGGGTCACCAGGATCGCGGCCATTCCCGCGCGTTTCAGGATATCGCGGACTTCCAGCGACAGGCGTTCGCGCAACTCGACATCGAGATTGGAGAATGGCTCGTCGAGCAGCAACAAGTGTGGTTGCGGCGCGAGGGCGCGCGCCAGGGCCACGCGCTGCTGCTGTCCTCCGGAAAGTTCGTGTGGATACCGTTCGCCACGGTTGCCGAGTCCGATCAGTTCGAGCAGTTCATCGACACGCCGCTGTTGAGCCGCTGGTGATTCGCCGCGCAGCCCGAAGCCGACGTTCCTCGCGATCGTTAAGTGGGGAAACAGGGCGTAGTCCTGGACCACCATGCCGATGCGCCTCTCCTCGGCGGGTATCTGGACTTTGGCGTCGGCGATGATCCTGCCGTTGAGACGGATCGCGCCCGAAGAGGGGGCCTCGAAACCGGCGATCAGGCGCAGCATTGTGGTTTTGCCGCAACCGGAGGCGCCCAGCAGGCAGGCGATCTCGCCGCCTTCGATTGAAAACGACAACTCACTGACTACGGCGTGCTTGCCATAGGCATGACTGACGTGATCAACTTCCAGCAAAGGCATGTGGGCCAGCGCTTTTCGCACTTTATAGGAATGAGTCTCAATTATAATCAGGCTGCCGTGTCCCGCCCAATTAGTTCATCCCCGCTGGATTCCTTCGCCTTCGTGCTTGCCCTGCTGGTGGCCCTGCCGGTGTTGGCCGTCGGCGCCAACCTGTTCACAGGCGGCACGGCAGGGACCTGGGGCCACCTGATCGACACGGTATTGCCGGAATACGTGACCAACTCGATCTGGCTGTGTCTCGGGGTCGGCATTGGTGTGGCCTCGATGGGTACCGGTGCGGCCTGGCTGGTGGCCTTGAATGATTTTCCCGGACGGCGCATTGCCGAATGGGCACTACTGCTCCCCATGGCCATGCCGGCCTATGTCCTCGCCTACACCTATACGGACTTTCTGCAGTTCGTCGGTCCGGTGCAGGCATCCTTGCGCGAGACTTTTGGCTGGAGGATGGGCGACTACTGGTTTCCCGAGGTTCGGTCGCTGGGGGGGGCCATCGTGTTGTTCTCCTGTGTGCTTTACCCCTATGTCTATCTGCTGGTGAGGACAGCGTTTCTCGAGCGTGCCGGTGGCATGATCGAGGCGGCCCGTGCGCTGGGGCTGAATCCCTGGCAGGGCTTCTGGCGCATCTCGATTCCCTTGGCACGTCCGGCGATCGCCGCCGGCATGGCCCTGGCTTTGATGGAGACGCTGGCGGACTACGGCACCGTGGCTTACTTCGCGGTTCAGACTTTCACCACCGGCATCTATCGTGCATGGTTCTCCCTAGGTGATCGTGTTGCGGCTGCACAGTTGTCGGCCTCGCTGCTGGGTTTTGTTGCGCTGCTGATCTTGCTCGAGCGCGTCAGTCGCGGGCGGGCGCGTTACCACGATAGTAGCGGCCGCCGCCGCGCAGTCCGCCAGGTATTGACCGGCGGCCATGCATTGCTCGCTCAGATCGGCTGTGCGATCCCGGTAGTGGTTGGGTTCGTACTGCCAGCGGCGCTGCTGATACGCCTGGCCATGGGAGAGATGGAGGCGGGAAGTTTCTCCGGTCGTTTCCTGTTGCTGGCGCGGAACAGCCTTGTGCTTGCGACGGTGGCGGCCGTTGCGGCGGCCCTGGTAGCACTGCTGCTTGGATTTGCCGCCCGCGACGGGAGGCGGATGTCCGTTTTCGCCGGGCGGGTGGTTGGATTAGGCTATGCGGTGCCCGGGTCGGTAATCGCCGTCGGTGTCTTGATTCCGGTAACGCGTCTTGATCACTGGCTGGCGGATACCTGGCAGCACCTGGGCGGCGCCAACCCTGGCCTGATACTGACCGGCGGCATAGCCGCGCTGATCTACGCCTATCTTGCACGATTCCTGGCCATTGCCCTGCAATCCGTCGAGGCCGGATTGGCTCGTGTCACACCCAGCATGGAAGCGGCAGCCCGCAGTCTTGGCAGCGGACCGGTCGAGACCTTGCGCCGGGTGCATCTTCCACTGTTGCGCGGTAGCCTGCTCACCGCGGCGCTGCTGGTGTTTGTCGACGTGATGAAGGAGCTGCCAGCAACCTTGGTCATGCGCCCGTTCAACTTCGATACGTTGGCGACACAGACCTTTACACTGGCAGCAGACGAGCGTTTGGCTGAGGCATCGAGTGCAGCACTGGCGATCGTCGCCGTTGGCTTGCTGCCCATCATCCTGCTGGCCCGGCAGATTTCCGCCGGACGCAGCCAGGTCAGTTCCTGCTAAAGGGACTTGTGGCTGCCGTCGCAGAGTGCGCCATTGGCGCTGTGCTTGCAGCCGCAGAAATAAACCGTTTTGCTATCGTCGGCGGTGAATTTTGTCGGCGCAAATTCGGAGCCTTTGTGGCTGCCGTCGCAGAAGGGCTGTGTCTTGCTCTTGCCGCAGGAACACCAGTAGTAGTCCTTGCCCTTTTCCACATTGACGGCGTAAGGGGTTTTGGCAGCGATTTCGGGTTTTGACATTGAGGCTCTCCGTCGGCGTGGAATGAGCCAGTACTATAGGCAGGAATGGTATCGGATGTAACCACGCGACGTGACTGCATTGTTTCGCCAAGGCGAACAATGGCGTGGGAAAGTCGGCGCTGGTGACACGGCGAAAAAGGCTCCCGGCATCGCGCCGGGAGTCGATGCGGCCCTATTTCCAGCCGGCGCGATCGTAGATGCGTTGCGCGGCTGCCGAGTTTTTCGCCAGGGTGGAAACCGGCAGGGCGTCGGCCTTGAACTTGCCCATGGCGTCCAGGGCGGGATTCCTGACTGCGACCGCAGCAACGGCCGGCCATTCGTTGTTGCCATCTGCAAAGTAGCGCTGGGCATCGTCCGATGCCAGGTACTCGAGGAAGCGCTGCGCGGAGTCCTTGTTGGGCGCGCTCTTCAGCATGCCGCCACCGGAAACGTTGATATGGGCGCCAAAGCTTTTCTGATTCGGCCAGATGATGGAAATGCGTTCCATAAGTTTGCGGTCCTCGGCTTTCTCCGAGCGCAACAGGCGAGCCAGGTAGTAGGTGTTCGAGACGGCTACACCGCACTCGCCGGCAGCGACGGACTTGATCTGGTCGGTGTCACCGCCCTTTGGTGCGCGCGCGAAGTTCGCCACGACGCCACGTGCCCATTCTTCCGCCTTGCTTTCTCCCAGGTGGGCGATTAGCGCGGACATCAAGGACAGGTTGTAGGGGTGGCTGCCCGAGCGCGAGCACACCTTGCCCCTGAGCTTTGGGTTCGCAAGGTCTTCGTAATTCTGTACATCCTCGACCTTGACCAGGTCGCGGTTGGCAATGATCACTCGCGCTCGCGTAGAGAATGCAAACCAGTCCGGGCTGCGAAGGTTCGAGGGTATGCGATCCTCCAACTGCTTTGACTTGACGGCGGCAAACAGACCCAGTTCGTCTGCCTTGGCCAGGCGCGCGGCGTCCACGGTGATGAAGACGTCGGCAGGGCTTTTTGCGCCCTCATTGCGGATCCGTTCGAGGAGCTCATCCTCCTTGGCCTCGATCCGGTTAATCTTGATGCCAGTCTGACGAGTGAAATCGGCGTAGAGCGCCTCATCGGTCTGGTAGTGCCGAGCAGAGTACAAATTCAGGGCCTTTTCCTGGGCAGAAACAGGCAGGCTGCTGGCTGCGGCAAAGGCAAGGAGGAATCCAAACAGGGACGGTTTCTTCATGATTCTCGGTAAAAGGAAAGGAGCGATTCAGTTATTGTATTGAGAATCATTCGCAAGTGCAAGCCAAAAAAAATGGCTTGGCCCTTCATGATTCCTATCAGTTATTGACTCGGCGCGCGCCGTTGAAGCGTTTGACCCAGTAGCCGTCGCGAAGGTCTTCGATTCGGACCCGGCCACCGGCGCGCGGGGCATGGACGAATTGGTTTTCGCCGAGATAGATCCCGACATGGGAAAAGGCGCTGCGCATGGTATTGAAGAAAACCAGGTCGCCAGGCTTGAGTTCGTCGCGGGCCACGACCTCGCCGGACTTGCTCATTTCCTTGGAACTGCGGGGCAGGATCAGACCCAGGCCCTCACGGAATACGTGGCTGACAAAGCCGGAGCAGTCAAACCCCGACTCTGGCGAGGTGCCACCGCGTCGATAACGAATGCCAAGCAGATCCAATGCCTGGTCGATCGCATCGTGGGCTGATGCCGACGCCCGGTCGACGAAGGATACCGGAGGCGGAAGCGCAACGACGACAGTTTCGTCGGCATGGGAAACGGGAACAAAAAAAACTGCGGCGAGGACGAATACCCTCGCGCCGAGTAAGCATATTTCGCGCATGGGACAGGACTATAGCTGCGAATACCTGTCGCGTAAACCCCAGGTCGGAGACCATTCAGCGCCCTGTAAGCATCGGCTTACTATAATCTTTCGGCTTCGATCCGAACAACACCAACAACGACCGGCAGACGACCGGACCCGGCAGGAGGAGGCTATCATGGGCTTCAAGGCTTACCTGATCACTCAGGAAGACAACAAGGTCAGCAGCGGCTTCGTCGAAATGGACGAGGCCCAGTTGGACCCCGGCGAGGTAACGATCGCCGTCACCCACTCCAGCATCAATTACAAGGATGCACTGGCTGCCACCGGTGCAGGTCGGATCATCCGCCGCTTCCCCTGCGTCGGCGGCATTGATCTGGCGGGCAGGGTGGTCGCCAGCTTGGACCCGCGTTTCAAAGCGGGCGACGATGTTCTGGCGACCAGCTACGATATCGGTGTCGCCCATCATGGCGGCTACGCACAGCGGGCGCGGATACCGGCGGACTGGGTGCACAAATTGCCTGTCGGGCTAACGGCTGCCGAGGCCATGGCACTGGGTACTGCCGGCTTCACCGCCGGCCTTGGCATCGTGCGCATGGAAGAAAACGGCCTGAAGCCGGCGAACGGCCCGGTCATCGTCAGTGGTGCCACCGGCGGAGTCGGTAGCCTCGCGGTCGATATGCTTGCCGCGCGCGGCTATCACGTCGTGGCGCTGACCGGCAAGGAGAGTGAAACCGACTACTTGAAGGGACTCGGCGCGAAGGAGGTCATGCTCCGGCAATCCCTCGATCTGGCGAAAATCAAGCCGCTGGGCAAGGAACTGTGGGCGGGTGCGGTCGATAACCTCGGGGGTGACTATCTTGCCTGGATCG
>SXGU01030066.1_pt1 | contig 12354 bp, 17 predicted proteins | sample 3174531 | NCBI WGS metagenome assembly SXGU01 (sample SAMN11356863, study PRJNA531348) | freshwater metagenome | isolation source: freshwater sample F1-140 | place: China: Fuxian Lake, Yuxi | collected 2017-12-25 | reverse complement strand
GGGAATGGTGAAGGTGACGTGAACTAGGATGAGGCCGAGGAAAGAGTTGTTCAGCCCTAGGTTCACCAGCAGAACAAACAGCGGCACGGCCAGCATGATCGAGGGCACGGCGTAGCTGAGAATCAGCACGGTGGAGCCGAAGCGCGCCCCGCGAAAGCGCAGGCGCGTCAGGGCAAAGGCCGCCGGGGCCGAGACCAACAGCGAAATGAGGGCGGTGGCCGAGGCGACGAACAGGCTGTTGCCCATCCAGCGCAGAATGTCGCTGCGGCGGAAGGCGCTCTTATAAGAGGAGAAGTCGAGGCGCGTGGGGAACTGGTCGGCCAATTCAAGCGACAGAAAGTTCTCCACCCCCCGGATCGAAGACAGCATGATCCACAAGAAGGGGAAGATGATGACCAGCACCGCCAGAGCCGCCAGAATTGTGAACAAGGCCGCTTTGGCCTGCGGCGAGCGCAGCCAGTGCAGGGGCGAATACAGGGGCCGTTCGGGCATGCCGGCGCTCATCGCCGCCCCTGCCGGGCCCGTTCGCGGGCATTCAATAAAAACAAGGCTGTAAGGGCCAGTACGCCGACCAGGAAGATGGTGACGCCCAGGGTGGCGGCGCGGCCGGTGTTGAGCGCGCGGAACATCTGGTTGTATTCGAGCAGCGGCAGGGTGGTGGTGCGGCCCGAGGGGCCGCCGCCGGTGAGCAGAAAGGTGAGGTCGAACAAGGCAAAGTTATACAGGCCCGACAGCACCGTGGCCAGGCGGATGGCGGTTTTGAGGTGCGGCAGGATGACGAACCAGAATTGCGAAAAACCCCAAGCCCCGTCTACGCGGGCCGCTTCGAGTTGCTCGGAGGGCAGAGATTGCAGGGCGCTGAAGATTACGATGAATGCTAGGGGCAGACCTTTCCAGGCGTGGGCCAGGGTGACGGCAGGCAACGCCCACCTGGGGTCGCCCAGGAAGGCGATGGGCTCGCGCAACAGGTGAAATTCCAAGCCGAACTGGTTGAAGACGCTGTAGTTGGTGTTGGACAGCCACAGAAAAGCCGCCGCGACTGAAATGGTGGGCACAGCCCAGGGCAGGGTGACCAAGGCGCGGAAGATGCCGCGCCCGGCCATGGGCTGATTCAGCAGCAGAGCCAGGGGCACGGCGGCCAGAATTTCTAGGGCCACCGAGCCGAAGCCGATGAGGGTGGTGGTGAGCAGGGCCCGAAAGAACGCCGGCCCCATCAGCCAGTGGTAGTTGGCCAAGCCGAACGCGCCCGAACCTTCTTCGATGAAACTGGAGACGATGACGAACAGGAACGGCCCGATGAGCAGACCGCACAACAGCAAGACCGCAGGGAGCACCAGCAGGCTCCCTGCGATCTGCATGTAGGTGTCGTGCTTCAGGTTAGACAACTAGCCGGCGCTGGGTTTTTGGTCTGCTACGCGCATCTAGCCTGGGAAGCCCGATTTGTACCAGCGATGCCTAGAGTTCGGCCTGGATGGTGTCGATGGCGAACTGCATCACGTCTTCGGGGCTCATATCGTCGACCACCAACTTGTCGCCGATCTGCTTCTCGACGTCGGTCGAGACCAGGACCGAGGCCTTGGGGCTGGGCCCAAAGTAGCCGGTGCCGATGATGCCGCTGGCTGCCGACTGGCCGCCGATGTCGATGAACTCTTTGACCGGGGCGATGCGCTTGTCGCCCAGGTATTGGTCGGTGTAGGCGTCTTGCAGCATGGGCACCCAGCCGACCACCGTCCGGGCCAGGTATTCTTGGAAGTTGGCCGGGGCGAGCAGGAACTTGATCATTTCTTTGGCCCCGTCGGGGTTCTTGGCCTTGGTGGGGATGACGAAGCCGTAGAAGTCAAGCGAAGCGCCCTTGGCCCCGGCCTTCTGCGGGTAGAGGAACGCGCCGTACTTGTCGATGTTTTCGGGGGTGAAGTTGGCGGCGAACGAGGTGGTCGTGAACATGTGGGCCACCTTGCCGTCGATCATCAGCGACCGGGATTCGAGGTCGCTCTGGGCCATGGAGCCGGGCGGGGAGAACTTGCCCAATTCCTTGTAGAAGGCCCAGGCTTCGAGGGTTTCGGGCCGGTCTAGGGCCAACTTGTCCTTCTCGTCGAAATAGTACGCGCCGTGCGTCCACATGGCCGTCTTCAGGTTCCAGGTGTCGGAAACGGCCTGGTTGGTCAGCATGTAGCCGTAGATGTCGGGCGCGTTGTTGGTGGCCTTGATGTTGGACAGGAACTCTGCGTGGGTGGTGGGCGGCGTCAGGCCCAATTCTTCGTAGATGTCTTTGCGGTAGTAGATGAAGAAAGGGAACCCGGCGAACGGCACCGAATAGAACACGCCGTCGATGGCAATGCCGTCGAGCGCGCCACCCAGGAATCGGCTGCGGCCAACTTCGTCGATCAGGCCGGTCACGTCGCTGGCCATGCCGTCCACGCCGTAAGAGAACAGGAAGTCGCTGTAGGCCCAAACGATGTCGGGCACTTCGCCGCTGGCGTGCCCGGCGGTGAGTTTGGTGGTGTCGTCGCCGTAGGGCACGTTCAACTGGTTGACCGTGGCGCCGGGATTGGCCTGCATGAAGGCCTCATCCCACCACTTCTCCGAGGCGATGGCGTCGTCGCGGGTGTCTGGGCTCCAAGTCTCGATGGTGCCGGTGGCACCTGCCGGGGCCGGGGGCTCGGTCGGCTGGGCCGGTGCCTCGGTCGGGGCGGGCACTTCCGTCGCGGCAGGGGCTTCGGCGACCGGGGCTTCCGTTGCGGCGGTCGCAGCGGGCTGCGCCGGCGCGCAGGCGGCCAAGATCGAACTGCCACCAACTGCACCCGCCAGCTTCAGGAAATCGCGTCGAGTCGGTTTCTTTCCGTTTTCCATGTCAGACCTCCATATTGTGGTATTTGCGGCACAAAGTGCCCTAAACGCTCACTCAGCCCCAGAAATGCGGTACAGGTTGGTTAGCCGAGTGACCTTGCAACAATAATTCCATGTCGGACCTCCCTATTGTGGTATTTGCGGCACAAAGTGCCCTAAACGCTCACTCAGCCCCAGAAATGCGGTACAGGTTGGTTAGCCGTGTGACCTTGCAACAATAATTCCATGTCAGACCTCCCTATTGTGGTATTTGCGGCACAAAGTGCCCTAAACGCTCACACAGCCCCGGAAATGAGGTACAGGTTGGTTAGCCGTGTGACCTTTCAAGTTTAATCACATCAGACGCAATTTTAATTGTCACGAGTTGCAACCTTAAATTTTTGGGGCGGATAGGAAATTCAAGCCAATAAGCTTAACCACAAATAAATGGTAAGCTATAAGCCCAAACGTGTCAAGTACTAATTTGCGCTAACCTCCACCACGCTATTGCCTAATGGTCAACTATCACTTTTGTTGGATATCCCGAGAGATATGAGCTAAGTAACAAGCGGAAATTACACAACTTCTACAGGCCAGCATCGGCAGTCCTAAAAATTCAGGGCGCTCTGCCGGCGGCTGCACCACGCCTACTCACGCTGCGCCGCGTGTGCCAATCCTGCAGCGCAGGATTACTGACCCAATACCTGATCAAACTGCAGCTCCGGGACCGGCTATGCATGCGCATGCACACCCACATCAGCCACCAACCTATCATGCCCGGATTCTGCTGTTAGGTTTGCCGTCCGGTCAAACTCAAGCTCGGGGATTGCCTCCCCTGCTTCTGGAGCAATCAGCTGCTGTGCATTCGCCTCCACCGGTGGTGAGCGCGCGGGTGCGATTGCCGGTGCAGTTGTCGGCTCGCCGACATGCGCCGGTATCTGTCGCACCGTCGCCGGCTCTGTGATAAAGCCAATCAGGCGCACCCGTCCGCCGCAACCGCTGCACTTGAGCGCAAACACCCGGTAAATGCGCGCCAGCAACTGTGCCCACAAATATCGCGCCGGGTGTCCGCCCCGCGGAGCACCGGTGTCTGCACCCACCACCTTTGGCCGCGGGGGCTAGTTCCCCACCGGCAATCGCAATGTGTCCTGAGACAATCGCATTGCAGCCCAGAAAGCCGATGCCGGTCTGGCTCATATGCATGGAGCCGCCTTTACCTTTACACATACCCGTTGCTTTGACCAGCAGTTCAGCCATCATGCTCTTCACGTCACTGCCTTTGGCAATGGCTACTCCGTATCTCCAATGGTTGCCAAGACTTGATAGCTTGATTTCAGGGCGACGCAAAAGCCCAAAGCTGTGGCTTCTTGACCAATGTAGGGATGCGTCGAGCCACGGTAATGGCCTTCCCCGTGCAACTGAATAGATGCCTCTTCAAAAAAGCGGATAAGCCACATCTTATCCAGTATTTCAACTTTTTGCTGATTACCTAAGGTCATCATCTTGTGCCCTGTTCTCTCTAAAAGTGAACCGGTAACGACTTCAGTTTCCGCAGGGCCAGCAGTGGTTCCCATTCCACTGTTTCGATCGCAAGCTGCAAATGAGGCATCCGGCGCAGAATGGTACTGATCGCAATTTGGCCCTCAAGACGAGCGAGCGGCGCGCCAACGCAGAAGTGAATGCCATACCCGAAGGCAATGTGTGGGTTCTCTTGCCGGCAAATGTCAAGCCGATCAGGATCGTCAAACAGGGCCGGGTCCCGATTTGCCGCGCCGATGAAGAGGATGACATACTGCCCTTGACAAATCTGCTGACCACCCATCTCCAAATCTTCACTGGCTACACGTGATTGACGCTGCACGGAGTTGTCATAGCGCAGAAACTCCTCAACGGCAGTTGCAATCAACGAGGGAGTATCCCGCAGTCTCTGCAACTGAAAAGGGTTTCGCATGAGGGCTAAAAGACCATTACCTATCAGGCCTTCGGTCGTTTCAAAACCTGCAAAGAAGAGCAGCACGCCCATTGACAAGAGTTCTGCTTCGGTGAGTTTGTCACCCTGCTCCTCGGCAGCCACAAGCGCGCTTATCAAGTCAGCTTGAGGATCTTGGCGGCGCTTCTGCACCAAGTCGTGGAAGTAATTCGTCAGGGACCACATGCTTTGTTGAGCCCGTTCAGCTTTTTCGGGCGTGACCTCCCCTGCCGATACAAATCCAACAATATTATTAGACCACTGTTTGAATGTTTCACGATCCTGCTTCGGTATCCCCAGCATTTCGCAAATCACAATGGCCGGTAGATGAAAGGCAAAATCTTGGACCAAATCCATCTGCCCGTTGTTCTCCACTGCATCGAGCAGGTCATCCACAATCATTTGAATTTTCGGGCGCAGGTTGGCCACTGTGCGTGGTGTGAAGGCTTGACCCACTAAAGTGCGTAATCGAGTGTGGTCAGGTGGGTCCGTAAAGGACATCATCTTGGTCATGTGCCGGTGAAGCGGCTGCATTTCTAACTGGACCGTTTTTGGGAGTCGGCGCATAATTGCACTAATGCGATCACCCGAGTTAAGGCGCGGATCATTCAGCGCTGGCTTAACCTCAGCATAGCGGGTTAGGAGCCAAGCTTGGAGTCGCTCACTCCAATAGACAGGCGATTCACCTCGAAGTCGATGGTAGAAGGGATAGGGATCAGCAAAAAACTCGGGAGTAAGCAAGTCTGAGTCGAATTGTTCAGCCATAGTTTTTATCATTTAGGATCGCAGATTAAATAACTTCCATTCCTTAAAACAAGCCTCGAGTACAGCATGTCAATCCGGAAAGACAGCCGCTTCGAGCACCTGACTGGCCGCAATGGGCACATCCGCCGCCGCTATCCGCACGACGGGCCCGTCAAGATAGTCGAAAGCCCGCTCCGTCACCTGTTGGGCAATTTCAGCCCCTACACCGCCGGTTTTGTGGGCCATGTGGGCCACTACCAGGCAACCCGTTTTCTCAACAGAGGCCACAATTGTCTCAATATCTAGCGGAGAAAGCGTGCGCGGGTCAATCACTTCGACGCTAACGTTGCTCTGAAAATATCTCGGCAGCTTGTAAGGCACGGGGCACCATGGCTGCCAGGGCTACCACTGTTCCATCATGCCCTTCACGTTTGATCTCGGCTTGACCAAAGGGATGAGGTATTCTTCATCCGGGATTTCGCTCCTGGTCGCCTACAGGCTTACATCTTCGACAAACACAACTGGACTCGGTTCGCGAATAGCTGTTTTGATCAAGTCCTTGGCGTCGTAGCCGTTAGAAGGCATGGCTATCTTTAAGCCCGGCACACGCATAGACCGGGCTTCCAAGCTTTAAGAATGTTGGGTTCCAAAATCCAGTTGGGAAGCCACCGGCATGCGGACCACCGGCGGCACCTTCACCTGTCCACCCCAATAATATCGTATCTTGGCCGCTTGATTAACAATGGGGTCCATGGCAAAGGTGGCAAAGTCCATGAAGTCCAACTCGGCAATGGTTGGCTTGCCGGCGATTTCCAGGCCGACGCCAAAGCCGACAATGGCTGCCTCATTCAAGGGGCAATCGAGCACCCGCGCTCCTCCGAATTCGTCGTAGAACCCTCGGGGCACCCCAAAAACGCCGCCATACTTGCCCACATCTTCACCCAAGACGACGATATTGGGGTCGCGACGCCTTTCTTCACGGATACCTTCACTAACTGTTCGAGCATAGGTAAGTTCATGCATAAATCTGTTTATCCCTTTCAATAGAGTCTTCAATCAAGACCACAGTGTACCTTACTATCTGTAAAGAGAGGCCACATTAACTGCTTGACCCTCTCTCGCTGCCAATCGATAGGCGGCATCAAAAAGTTCGGCAGTTCGCCGGCCAATTTCGGGCGGCGATCCATTACTGCCCCTGCCTTTGATGATTTCAATGAGATTGGTGACTGGCATATGGGCCGGGTAGACCTCACTACCACTCTGGTACGCGTCAACCCCTTGCAGGGGTGACAATATTTCATGAAATCCGTCTGGGTGGCCGATGATCGTGCTTATGGTTCCCGTAATGTCCATATCCATCCAGCCATGGTCACAATAGATCTGGATGGTCATTCGTTCCGGGTCCCCCGCTGGGACCGTACCCGTACTCCCGAAGGTGCCCAGCGCGCCATTGTACATCTGAACAATTAACGCATCCACGACATCTACCGGTGCATCCATATTATTCATTAGGGCCAAAACGGTCCGAGGTTTCAAGCTGGTCATAAAAAGCACCAGCGCCGCCGAGTGGGTGACCTGCAAGTGGCCCTGACCACCGCCAGAACGCTGTGGATCACTATAAACATCCCCCGGACCAATCACGGGGCAGTTGAAGACAGGCTGATAACTCGGATCCTCGCCGCGGTAGAAGGCAGTGACAGTAGAAGCAAACATGCCATAGATAAAACGCACCGGCCCCAAGGCTCCCGATTGTAAGACCTCTCGCGCCCGCCGGGTGTGCGAGGTGTAGTGCCAGGGATAGCCAATGATGATTTCACGGTTACGCGCGCGGGCCAGCTCAATCAAAGCGCGGGCATGAGGCGCCAGCAAGACCATCGGCTTTTCGAGCATGAGGTGCAGGTTATGTTCCAAACAGGTGCCAGCCACCTCATAATGATCCGCGTGCCATACGGCAACCACCACGCCCTCGAGAGCCTCATTGGCCAGCATCTCGCGGTAGTCGGTATAAATTTTATCTACCTCGTATTTCTCAGCCGCTTTTGCCAACACCTCAGGCCGGATGTCGGCCAGGGCCACCAATTCAGCCTCTGGATGCGCCTTCAGGACAGGCAGATGCGCTGTTGTGGCCCACCAGCCTGTGCCGATGACTCCCATTCTGGCTTTATCAACCAACATCTAATCTCCCTTTTTGAAAGATGAATGAACCAATCTATTCATAACCCCCTGTTCTCAGTTGAGCAATGAAGACGGCAATCACTAACACCGCTCCTCGAGCGATCATTTGGTAGAAGGCCGGCACGTTGAGCATGGTGAAACCGTTGTCAAGGGTTTCCAAAATCAACACCCCGAGCAAAGTCCCAAAAACATTGCCAACCCCACCTCTGATGCTTGTACCACCCAGAATGACAGCGGCAATAACGGTCAATTCTGAGCCGTTCCCGGCTTGGGGTAAGGAGGCTTGCATCCGCGAGGCCAGAAATAATCCGGCGGGCGTCGAAAACCCTGTCCCAGCGATATACACCTTGTAGCGCAACTTATCCACGTCAACCCCGTCCAGCCGGTACGCTTGTGAACTGCCGCCCACAGAATAAATTTAGTGACCGAAATCAGTATATTTCATGATAGCCCAGACAGTCACATAGATGACGGCCAGAAAAATGATCGGCGCCGGTAGGCCGGCCACGCGCCCCCGCGCCAGAAAGCTATAGCTCTGTGTGACGATGGAATGGGAAATTCCGTCAGAGTAGACTATTGCAAAGCCGTGGATAATAGAAAACATGCCGAGGGTGGCAATCAAAAGGTTGATTCGAACTTTGACCACCAAAAAACCATTGATTGCCCCTACTAAAGGGTCCACAATCAGGGTGCCCAATATCGCCAAAAGCACAGGAAAACCCAGAGTCAGCAGCGCGCCGACAGTAATAACATACAGTCCTATAACCGAGCCAACGGTCAGATAAATCCCCCCTGAGACCAGCACGATGGTCGCCCCGACCGCGGCAATGCCGATCATGGCAACCGCGAGGCCAAGGTTAATAAAATTTTGTACGGTGAAAAAAACGGGGACAGGTAAGCAAAGAGGATAAGTAAAGCCATCCAAACTAGTAGCAAGATCAAATCACTCAACAAATAGCCTTTTGTGAGCTGTGCTGCGTGCCAGCGAGGCCACTCAACCACGCCTACTTCTGCTTCACTTGCCATATCTAACTCCTAAGAAAATAGTAGTCAGTCCCAAGGGGAGGCTACGCACTAACCAGTAAGCAGTTAGCAGTAATCAGACAAACTGATTACTGACCACTGGCAACTTGCCTTAGTTACGCTCCAAAAACATGGCTCGCACCACGTCAGCGAGGGACACACGCTGAATCCCGTAAGTTTCCACAAGTTCCCCGGCTCAGAGGACGCCGATTCGATCGGCGACACTGAAGACATTCGGGACCCCGTGAGTGAGAATGATGACGGAGATGCCTCGATCTTTGAGATTGTGGATAAGCTTCAGGACCGATTCAACCTCTTTCAAAGCTAGGCTCGCGGTCGGTTCATCCATGATAACCAACTTGGAATCAAAGCTGACCGCGCGACCAATGGCAACAGCCTGTTGCTACCCGCCCGATAACCTTTGCACGGGTACATCCATAGACTTGACCGTAATATGCAAACTCTCCAAGATCTACATCGCCTGTTTTCTCATCTTGGGCCAATCAAGCACCTTCAGAGAGCCAAGCAACGAGATTCTTGCTCGCTCCCGCCCGAGAAATATGTTGCTCGTGACATTGCGATTCGGACATAGGGCCAGGTTCTGGTAAATCATCTCGACACCTAGATTCCGCGAGTCTTGCGGACGCTGAACCGGCATCCCATCGAAGCGGATGGAGCCTTTCTCCAGGTGATAGGCTCCGGTTAGAAATTTCATCAGGGTTGTTTTTCCGGCGCCGTTGTCACCAACCAACCCTAGCACTTCACCGTGTCGCACCTCAAAATTTACGTCTGTGAGCGTCTGGAGCCCACCACATTGCTTGGAAATACCATCCATGTGAACTAACAGGTTGTTGGCCTCTGTTACTGCTGCCGCTGCATTGGTTTTAGGGTCAGATAATGGTACACACCCAATGTCCATCGAAGTTTACTCCTTGGGATAGAACTCACCGACGTTATCTTTGGTAATGAGAGCAATATCAAATTAGACAAACTCTGGCACTTCTTCGCCGGCTACCAGTTTCTCAGCCGTGGCTACGATGGTCTTGCCATAATTCTCAAAGAAGTAACCCACCGAACCCATATAGGGACTGTTGGGGTCTCAGATTTCGGGAGTGGCTTCAAGCTCAACCCCCTGCCCAAAGAAGATGACATCCTTTTCCCGCCCTAACTCTTCAACCGCTGCTAGGCCCCCCAACAGACTAATGTCATCGATACCACTGATCAGAATTCTATGAGCATCAGGGTTCGCAGTCAGCACGGCTTGGGTAATGTCCAGACCCTTTTTTCGCATGCCCCCGCCCAGCCGACGTTGGATCTTGGACTGATCCAGCTCTGGTAACTTCTCGACGATAGCATCAAAAATGCCATCCACCCGTTACTTGGGCAGTTCGCCCACAGTTAGGTCATCCAGCAGCAGCATCAGGTCCACCTGTCCATCCCATTTGTCGAGGGCATATTGCCCCAGCTATTAGCCAGCCAAGCGGCCGGCCTGGTAGTTGTCCACCCCCACAAAGGTACCTCCTAGCGCTGCCATGTCAATGGTGATGACCGGAATATTGGCCTCGTTGAACTTGGCCTTCATGGCCGGCATCGCATCCTCATATAGTTGGAAGTCGAGGGCAATTTCAACCCCTTGCAGCACCATTGAATCGGCGTTAGTCAGCGCCAGGTCTGCGTCGAAGTTGTTGTTCAACAACAGCACTTCCCAACCCCGCTTTTTGGCTTCGGCTTCGATCCCTTGACGAGTTGGGATAGCGAACTCATAGCCCGCAACCACATTCGCAAAGCCTAACAAGACTGGCGCTGTTTCTTTAGCGGCCGGTTGGGTTGTAGAAACAGCTCCGCAACCGGCAAGCAAGCCGATGATGAGCATGATGCCTATGATTTTCCACCAGTAAGTCATAACTTTTTACTCCCTCATTAGGTGTAAGTTAAATATTGGATTTGCTTTTACAGTAACGGTTTGACCACATTGCGCATCTTGATGGTCTCCGTTATCACATCCACCTTGTCCATATTCATCCAAACAAGTTCAAACTCATACTCTAATGTCACATACCCTTGATAGTTCGCCTCCTTGAGCAGGCCGATGACTGCCGGAAAATCAATCTCGCCGTCGTCCCAATGTTTGCCGATTCCATCAGAGTGGCCCCCACAAAAGGCCAGGCTGCCCCAGCTAATTTAATATTGCTCATATTCCACTCCTCGCAATATTTTTTTTTGGATCAATCAGCCCGCCAGTAGAACACTTCGGGCAAACCGTCAGGATAGGCGTTGGCTGGCTCGTAGGCAGCGCCGGTGGCGCTCTCCATAAGCGGGGCCATGTACTCCTCCCAACGTACCGAGTCCTCGCTCTCGGCCAAGATGCGTGCGGCTTCCGGGTAATCCTCGACTTCCATGTAGAGAAAGAGCTGCAGACCAGCCATGAAAATGCTCATCTTGCACACACCTGCCCGCCGCATATTGGCCTGGACCTCGGGCCAGACCTGCTGGTGACGCCGAATGTACTCCTGTTGCTGGCCCTCTTTGACACGCATCACAAAAGCGACCCGTTCCATCAATATCCCGCCCTTTCCGTTACAGCTATTCAGCCACGCCCGGTATCGGGGCGGTGCTCAGCATACCGCCATCAACATCAAGCCCCACACCGGTCAGAAAGGCTACTTCGTCGCTCAAAAAGAACATGATGGCATTCACGACATCAGCCTCGGTGGGGTTGCGCCTGAGGGGATAGCTGCCGCGCTGGCCGCCAGGATTTCTTCAGGCATCTGGCCCGTCGCCTTTATCTTCCATTTCAGCACATGCTGTCCCATACCGGTTGTCGAAACACCCGCCGGGCAGCCGCAGTTAACGGTCACCCTATACGGAGCCAGTTCGCCCGCCAGCGACTTGATCAGGCCAAACACGCCGAATTTGACCGCTACATAAGAGATAATCAGCGGCCAGCCAATTTTAGACGCGTCGGAGCCGGTGTTGACGGTGCGGCCTCGTCGCCCGCTTTCGCGCAGTAATGTTGCGGCTGCCTGGCGGCATAGAAAAAAAACCATTTAGATCAACGTCAATGCCTCGGTCCCAATCCTGTTCACTCACTTCGGCCAAGGGAGCAACGGAAAGGAATTGCAAGCTCTCAAGTGCCCGCAAAGCATAAGCGCTGGGCCCGAACTTGTCAAGTACCAATTTGCGCTAACCTCCACCCCGCCATTACTTAATGGTCAATAATCACTATTGTTGGATATTCCGAGAGATACGCTCATTCAACAAGCGGAAATTACACAACTTCTGCAGGCCAGCATCGGCAGCCCTAAACATTCAGTGCGCTCTGCCAGCGGCTGCACCACGCCTACTCACGCTGCGCCGCGTGTGCCATTCCTGCAGCGCAGGATTACCATCCCAACGTCTGATCAAACTCCAGTTCCGGGACCGGCTCTGCATCCGCACCCACAGGGGACGTCCACTGATAATCCCCGGCTTCCGCTGTCAGGTTTGCCGTCTGGTCAAACTCAAGCTCGGGGACTGCCTCTACTGCTTCTGGAGCAATCAGCTGCTGTGCATTCGCCTCCACCGGTGGTGAGCGCGCGGGTGCGATTGCCGGTGCAGTTGTTGGCTCGCCGACATGC
>SXGU01003305.1_pt1 | contig 12355 bp, 10 predicted proteins | sample 3174531 | NCBI WGS metagenome assembly SXGU01 (sample SAMN11356863, study PRJNA531348) | freshwater metagenome | isolation source: freshwater sample F1-140 | place: China: Fuxian Lake, Yuxi | collected 2017-12-25 | reverse complement strand
TAAAAATCATTGCCTTCACGTGTGCGCTCGCCCACCCCAGCGAAAACTGAATAACCACTATGTTCATGCGCAATATTGCGAATTAGTTCCATCATGTTAACAGTTTTGCCAACACCGGCGCCGCCGAATAAACCGACTTTACCACCCTTGGTGAATGGGCAGACCAAGTCGATAAACTTAATACCGGTTTCCAGCAATTCAGAAGCTGCAGCCTGCTCGGCATAGCTAGGCGCTTCACGGTGGATACCCCATTTAACTTTTTCGCCGATAGGGCCTTTTTCATCGATAGGCTCGCCCAGAACATTCATAATGCGTCCTAAGGTTTCCTGTCCGACCGGTACTGCAATAGCTGCGTTAGTATTACTGACTTCCAAGCCACGGCTTAAACCGTCAGTACTACCCATCGCGATAGTTCTGACCACACCATCGCCTAATTGCTGCTGAACCTCCAGCACCAGACCTTTGCCTTCTACATTTAAGGCATCATATACTTTGGGCAGGTCTGCACGTGAAAATTCCACGTCAACGACCGCGCCGATAATCTGAACGATTTTACCCGAACTCATTGAGTTGTCCTCTTGTGTTGTGTCATTTTTACTTGGGCTTAAACAGCTGCGGCACCGGCAACAATTTCTGAAATTTCCTGAGTGATAGCGGCTTGTCGGGCTTTGTTATAAACCAACTGCAATTCGCTGATAATATTTCCGGCATTATCCGAAGCACTCTTCATTGCCACCATTCTTGCAGCTTGCTCACAGGCATTATTTTCGACCAGTCCTTGATAAACGATGGATTCGATATAGCGCGTTAACAAGTGATCCAAAACTTCTTTGGCATCAGGCTCATAAATATAATCCCAATGGCCACTTAAGTTTTCATCAAGCTCACCGGCGACGACAGGCAATAACTTTTCGATAGTAGGCCTTTGAGTCATGGTATTAATGAACTCATTGTTAACTACATATAATTCGTCGACTCTACCTTGCGCATAAGCGTCCAGCATGATTTTAATGATACCGATAATGTCATGTTGATGCGGAGTATCGCCCAATTTAGAAATATGACCGACCAGATTCGCTTTCAAATTACCAAAAAAACCGAACGCCTTAGTCCCTACCGTACAAATATCGACTTCAATATTTGCTTTGTCCCATTGCATCATTTGGGTTAGCGTTTTTCTGAATAAATTTGAATTCAGGCCGCCGCATAACCCTCTATCGGAACTAATAACAATGATCCCAACCCGTTTAACCGGACGCTCAATAAGAAAAGAGTGTTTATACTCAGGATTGGCTTGGGCCAGATGTTTGATAATCTGGCCGATTTTTTTGGAGTATGGACGTGTTGCCAACATTCTGTCTTTTGTTTTACGCATTTTACTCGCAGCAACCATTTCCATTGCCCGCGTGATCTTTTGAGTGTTTTTAATACTCGCGATCTTACTGCGTATTTCTTTACCAACAGCCATTTTAAGACCCTTTTACCAGCTATGAGTTTTGACGAAAGTTTGGATTGCAGTCGGCATACCCGTTCTAATGTCATCATTGAAATCGCCAGTTGCATTAATATTGTTCATTAATTCAGAATGCTCTGACGTCATGTACGACTGTAAGGCAGCTTCAAAAGCAAGAACCTTGTTAACTTCTACGCTATCCAAAAATCCTTCGTTAGCAGCAAACAATGAAACCGCCATTTGCGCAACCGACATCGGCGAATATTGGTTCTGCTTCATCAATTCGGTAACACGTTGACCGCGTTCGATCTGTTTGCGAGTATTTTCGTCCAAGTCGGATGCAAATTGGGCGAAAGCCGCCAACTCACGGTATTGCGCCAAATCGAGACGCGTACCGCCACCCAATTTCTTGACGATTTTGGTTTGAGCCGCGCCACCGACACGAGATACCGATAAACCTGCGTTCACCGCCGGACGAATACCGGAGTTAAACAAATTACTTTCTAAAAAGATTTGCCCGTCGGTAATGGAAATTACGTTAGTCGGTACGAAAGCCGATACATCACCACCTTGTGTTTCAATGATAGGTAATGCAGTCAATGAGCCCGTTTTGCCTTTCACTTTACCGTCGGTTAATTTCTCAACTTCGGCTGCATTGATGCGAGAAGCTCTTTCCAATAAACGGGAGTGCAAATAGAACACGTCCCCAGGATATGCTTCGCGGCCTGGCGGACGACGTAATAACAAGGAAATCTGACGATAAGCCCAAGCTTGCTTGGTTAAGTCATCATAAATGATCAGGGCATCTTCGCCGCGATCTCTGAAGAACTCTCCCATAGAACAGCCGGTATACGGTGCGATAAACTGCAACGCAGCAGATTCGGATGCCGATGCAGAAACCACAATCGTGTGAGCCATCGCACCATGCTCTTCAAGCTTGCGAACTACGTTAGCAATCGAAGCACGTTTTTGGCCAATAGCCACATAGATACATTTAATGCCGGTACCTTTTTGATTGATAATCGCATCAATCGCAATAGCGGTTTTACCGGTTTGTCTATCGCCAATGATCAACTCACGTTGACCGCGGCCGACCGGAATCATCGCATCAATCGATTTCAAACCCAATTGCACAGGTTGATCAACCGATTGACGGGCAATAACACCGGGAGCAATTTTTTCAATTGGCGAAGTTTCAGTGGTTTCGATAGCGCCTTTGCCATCAATAGGATTACCCAGCGCATCAACGACGCGGCCCAGCAATGCTTCCCCAACAGGTACTTCCAGAATTTTTCCGGTACATTTTACAGTATCGCCTTCGGAGATATGCTGGTATGAACCTAATACCACCACACCCACAGAATCTCTTTCGAGGTTAAGCGCCATGCCAAAGGTGTTGCCGGGAAACTCCAGCATTTCGCCTTGCATCGCTTCCGAAAGACCATGTACTCTAACAATACCGTCAGTCACACTGACTACGGTACCTTCTGTATGAGACTCTGCGCTCAGGTCGAAGTTTTCGATCTTCTTTTTAATCAGATCACTTATTTCAGATGGGTTTAATTGCATGTTCTTTTCTCGCTCTGGTTTAGAGTCGTTTTGCTAATTGTTGAAGCTGGCCTTTAATGGAACCGTCAATCACTCTGTCGCCTGCACGTACCAGAACGCCACCAATTAATGATTTATCCACGGTCACATTCATATGGACTTTTTTGCTTAGCGTTTTTTCCAGCGTTGAAGTGAAGCGTTGCTTTTCCTCTTTAGTGAAGGCGTAAGCAGTTGCTACTTCAACATCGACATAACCTTCACTTTCCGCCTTTAAGGCTTCGAACAGCTGCGCAACAGTCGGTGCTAAGGTTAGCCGGTTATTTTGAACCAGTAATTTCAGAAAATTTGCACCTTCTTCATCTACTTGCTCCTGGCAAATATCAAGCATCAGCGCCGATAACCGCTCTTTACTAACTTTAGGGTTATTCACTACGACAGAAGTTTCTTTATCATTCAGGACAGCCGATATAAACGCCAAACTTTTCGACCACTTTTCAGTGCTACCGGTTTCTTTGGATCGTTTAAACACCGCTGCTGCATAAGGCCTTGCCAATGTTGCCAGTTCGCTCATTATGCTTAACCCAGTTGATTAGAGATTTTGCTCAGGAGGTCCTGGTGCTTGCTTTTATCGATTTCCGCACTCAGAATCTGTTCTGCAGCCTGTAAAGCCAAGGCCGACACTTCTTTACGCAAACTTTCTTTCGCCTGTTGCTTCTCTTGCTCAATTTGCGCTTTTGCTACAAGGATCAAACGCTCGCCTTCTTTTTTGGCGGTGTCTTTCGATGCTTCAACAATTTCATTCGCGCGTTTTTGAGCCAGATTCACAATATCAGAAGATTGTTCTTTGGCTTCCTTCAAAACACCTTTGGCCTTTTTCTCCGCCAAGTGCATTTCTTCCTGACCTCGTTCAGCCGCAGCCAAACCGTCAGCAATTTTCTTTTTACGTTGTTCTAAAGAGTCAAATAAAGGCGGCCAGATGTACTTCATGGTAAACCATACCAGAAGTGCAAAGGTAATCATTTGCCCAATCAGAGTAGCATTGATACTCACGATGCGTTCCTCTTGTTGCTATTAAAGTTAAACGGCCGATTAACCCGCTGCCGCAGCTTGTACAGCAGATAGGAATGGATTGGCAAAAGTAAAGAACAGAGCCAAACCAACACCGATCATTGTTACCGCGTCTAACAGACCCGCAACAACAAACATTTTTACTTGCAGCATAGGTACCATTTCAGGTTGACGGGCTGCACCTTCCAAAAATTTTCCACCTAACAGACCGAAGCCGATAGCTGTTCCTAAAGCGCCCATACCTAGAACCAGACCCACTGCGATAGCAGTCATGCCTTGTACATCAGCAATTAATCTTGCAATTTCCATGAAACCTCCAAACGTATAGTTAAAATAAAAACAATAAAAAGTTAAAAAATCTTAATGATCTTCGTGCGCCATGCTCAGATAAACAATGGTTAACACCATGAATATAAATGCTTGGAGTGTAATGATTAAAATATGAAAAATAGCCCAAGGAAAGCTTAATACCGGTTGAAGATACCAAGGCAATAACGCGATCAAAATAAAGATCAGCTCCCCTGCATACAAGTTTCCGAATAACCGCAGCGCCAATGAGATCGGCTTGGCAATTTCTTCGACTAATTTCAACAGCAAATTGAACGGCAACAACCAAGGACCGAAAGGCTGGAACATCAGTTCTTTAGCAAAGCCCCAAGGACCTTTGACTTTAATACTGTAGAAAATAATCAAGCAGAAAACGGAAATCGACATTGCGAAAGTTGCATTTAAATCGGTACTTGGCACAACGCGCAGATATTCAATGCCCATAGCCGAACCGATCAACGGCAATATGTCGACTGGGAATAAGTCCATGAAGTTCCATAGAAATACCCAGCAAAAGATAGTCAATGCCAGAGGCGCGATCAATTTGCTATGCCCATGAAAACTGTCTTTAACCTGGGTGTCGACAAACTCAATCAGCATTTCTGCAAAATTTTGTACTAAGCCCGGAACGCCTGCCGTGGCTTTTTCTGCGGCCCGTTTAAAAAACCAGACGAACAAGCCGCCCAAAACAGCTGAGAAAAACAAGGTATCTAAATGCAATGTCCAAAAACCCTCGCCAACATGCAGCGAAGTTAAATGGTGAATAATATAACCGGTTGCCCCTTCGGCAGCATGAGCTTCGGTAGCCATCGTTCCTCTCTAAATTATGTGAATGTCAACGCATCAAAAGCGCAAACCAAAAAACGGATAAGGCTGCTATATATACTGTCAGCAGCGGTAATATGTGTATGTTTGGAAGTTGAAAAATCATAAAGAAAAGCGCGGCTGTTAATAATAACTTGCCTGATTCCCCAGCGTAAAAAGATCTGACAATCTTTCTTGCTTCCTGTCCGACAGATTTATAGACCCGCAATGCAAAATACAGATTGGGGATAAATGCCGCCGCTCCGCCTAAAACCGCCGATAGGGCTTCAGACTGACCGCCTGTCAGGGCAAATCCTATAGTCATTACAATGATCGTCAGAACTTGGTAGCTTATGACCTTACCGACAGTAGAATATTGTCTATCTGTCACATCCAACTCCATACTCAACAGGTAGGGAATTATATATAGCGACCCTGATTAAATCAAGGGAGATTGGAAATTAAACTTACAATTGGCATTGTTTTTCCCTGTAAATCAGCTCCTCTGTCCAGATGAGCATTTGACTGACGGGAGAAATTCACTCTAATGCAAACTCAATCCCTGTTTACAGGCGGTAGTAACTGAACAATTCTATGAGTTTAATTCATTCGGCAACGACTTGCATAAACCAATTATTAGATATTCGATCATGCAATTCTCCCAACTTGTTTTGCAAGTCGTCGAGAATCTCCCGCAATTGCGCTTGACTGGTCTGCTGAGTATCGATGGCTTGCACATAAGCTTGCAGTTTAGCAAGCTCTTCCGGCAAAGCATCGCTATTGGGCAAAGCATTGATACAACTGTCAATTTCAGCAATACAACAACTAACGGAGCGAGGCAGGTTGGCATTCAGTAATAAAAAGTTGAGCACGTCGTCGCCGTTAACGCTGCTTCTGACATGCTGGCGATACATTAACTGGGCGTTGAGCGATTTCAATATATTCACCCATAAAATGGTCTCATATTGGCGCATTTCATCGCTACGCGATTCAGCCAAAAGCAAAGAGGCTAAATCCAGGATCCGACTGGTCATATCGGCGCGCTCGATATTTTTACCCAAGCGGATAAATCGGTAAGGGTTATTGTGGCTCATATAGCCCGACAACAAGCCGGTAAAGCGTTGACAGCCTTTGAGGATTTCGTTGAGTAATAACACGCGATTGCTGCGGTTATATACCGAATCGGTATGATTAAAGTTTTTGACAAACAGATACATTTCATTGACCTGTTCCCACGCTTCATCAGGCAATAAATCCCTGGACGTGCGGATGTTTTCTCTAGCCGCGCTTAATGACGAAAACAATGAGCCGGTATGGCTCTTATCGATTAAAAGAAAACGGGTGATGTTGCGCTCATTGGCAATTTTGTATTTTTCATAAAATTGCTGTTCTAAAGCATTGATGCGCACCAGCTGTAGCCAGCCCATTTCGACGCCGTTAGGCAAATCCATCAATAAATTCATATGCACACTGACCAGCCTAGCGATATTTTCAGTGCGTTCGAGATAACGTGCCAGCCAATACAGGCGTTCCGCTGAACGGGATAACATTAGTTGAGCTCCATGTTGATGATCCAAGTGTCTTTACTGCCGCCGCCTTGGGAGGAATTAACCACCAGCGAGCCTTTCTTTAGCGCTACCCGGGTCAAGCCTCCGGCAGTAACAAAGGTATTTTCGCCCTGCAAAATAAACGGTCGCAGGTCGATATGCCTAGGTTCAAGCTTACCTTTACATAAAGTCGGGGCGGTCGAAATCGATAATGTCGGCTGGCCGATATAATTTCGGGGATTTTGTTGGATAATTTTCCGAAACTCGGCTATTTCTTTCGTTGTTGAATGCGGCCCTACCAGCATGCCGTAGCCGCCCGACTCATTGGCAGGTTTAACCACCAATTCCGGCAAATGCGCCAACACATATTCCAGATGCTCCGGATTATCACATAAGTAAGTTTGCACATTAGGCAAAATCGGTTCTTCGTTCAGGTAATAACGGATCATTTCCGGAACGTAAGCATAAACCACTTTGTCGTCGGCAACACCGGCTCCGGGCGCATTAGCCAACGACACATTACCGGCTTTCCAGGCGCGCATCAAGCCTGGAACCCCTAATGCGGAATCTTTGCGGAATACTTCCGGATCAAGAAAGTCATCGTCGATGCGCCGGTAAATAACATCGACCTTTTCCAAGCCTTCGATGGTGCGCATGTATACGCAATCATCGTCGTTGACCACCAGATCGCCGCCTTCGACCAGCTGCGCGCCCATTTGTTGAGCCAAATAAGCGTGTTCAAAATAGGCGGAGTTATAAATACCGGGCGTTAACACCACGATTTGCGGCTTGATAATATGCTCGGGCGCAAGCGAGGCCAGCATATCCTGCAAGCGGCTGGGGTAGTCGTCGATAGGCAGAATATCGATGTCTTGTAATAACTCGGGGAACACGCGCTTGGTGATAACGCGGTTTTCCAGCATGTAGGAAACGCCCGAGGGGACGCGTAAATTATCTTCCAGCACATACATCACGCCGTCTTTATCGCGGACCAAATCGGTACCGCAAATATTGGCCCAGACATTGTGACGGGGCTTCATGCCGATACATTCTTTGCGGAAGTTTTTGGAACTATGGATAATCTCGGCAGGCATTTTGCCCGCTTTGATGAATTCTTGCCGATCGTAAACATCCGAGATAAAGCAATTGAGAGCAGTCAAACGTTGCTTTAAACCCTTCTCTATCATTCGCCACTCTGTCGAACTAATAATGCGGGGAATAATGTCAAACGGCCAAGCCCGATCTATGTTGCCTTCGTCGCTGTAGACGGTAAAACTGATGCCCATTTCCAAAATAGCCAGTTCGGCGGCGATTTTGCGCTTATCAATATCGCTCTTATTGAGTGAATTTAAATATTGACACAAGCGGTAGCTAATTTGTCTAGGTTGAAACTCTGAACTCATCAGTTCATCGTAAGCGATCTCGGTGTTGTAGTTTTCCCAGATTGATTTCATAACATTTTACAAGGCTAGTTGGCTTTGTTAATAAAACAGCATGATTTATGCCACTTGTGATTTGACTTAGACTGTCTATGTAATTCAATTTTTCGCCCCAAAGCCTAGCGAACCGTTCACCGACTTTATTCAGCCCGGCAAGACCTAATGCGACCATGGTTTGAAAGGCGAGACCGGCGCCAGCCGGCAGAGCCGATTAAGTAAAACCGCATTAATCACCCTATTTTGGGCCTTAGCCGCTCCAAATTGGTGCAAACGCAGAGACTAAATGACTCATTCACGTTACGCGGAAGAGTCGCGCCGATACGATGCCGATAAATTAAGTGTTTGGTATGGCATTTGCTTTAACTTTAGGGATAAAACTTATAGAGAGCATACTATGCCGACCGGTAGCCATTCCTTATCTTTTCCTGTTCAGGGCGACAAAGAAAATTCATCGTTCTTTACCGAATACCTGCATAAGCTGCTCGAAGAGCGTGACAGCTTGGGTTTGAGCGACATGATTCATGAAATCGACGCCATGATGCTGACGGTCGAGCCTGGAAACTCAGTTGAATATATCGAAGAGCTGTGCTTAATGTCGCCTTATCATTATCTGGTCACGCTGGAAAGCGAGTCGCATTGGACCCACGTCCTGCGCATCGATATGACGGCTCCGGACCTGATTATCCGCGAAGTGAAAAATGATGACACCAAAGGTATTTTCCGCAGTCTGAACGAAGTTTTTCCGATAGGCTCAAGCAAGCCGCACAGCCGCTATATGGGGGAAATTTTGAGAGTGACTAACCGCCGTGACGTGGTTAAGCTACAGCAACGCCGGGGCATTCTGTTTTTCTCCCAAGATGATATTGGTAAGTTGGAATTGCCGGGCAACTTGGCGATCACCAAGCCTTCGCCTTACACCCATAATGTGGTTGCCTATTTAGAGCGAAAACCCGAAGAAGCGCGCGTTTATGCGTTGGGCGTCAGCAGCATTCGCAGCGATGCCCGGCAAGCTTGCGAGCGCGCCAAACAGCGACAACAAGCCTTAGCTATCGCCGAGCTGATTTTACCGGTGGACCATTTAGCGACCCGCATTTACAGCCAAAACAGGGAAGTGGCGATTTTGGAATGGCTGTCGTTATCGAGTTATTACTACTGGGGCTCGTTCGATATCGTCGATCAGAATTCATCGACCAATGTCACCAAAAGCATTCATTATGCCGATGAACTGCACAGTCCGGCCAAAGTATTTACCGCCAATAACACCCCTTATTTTGTCAATCATTTCAAAATATTTCCTTCGCCGACTGAAAACTTTGTCCGCAATTACGGGCCCAGATTGCACCATATCGCCCTTGCGGTTAAAGACGGCAACCGGCAGGGCATAGAAAACATCGACTTTGTCGTTGACGCGATTCGCGAACAAGGCAAAAGCTTTTTGCTGGATGTGATCGGCTCCAAAGACGAAGGCTTAAAACAGATTTTTTCCAGCGCATCCGAGCATTCATCGTTGATTATCGAGTATGTGCAGCGCTTTGGCGGTTTTCAAGGCTTTTTTACCAAAGATAATGTCGCCGAACTGACGCATGCGGCGGGTATCGAAGAAGAATTATTGCGCATGCAAACCGAAGCGCAAAAAACCGTTCGGGCTTAACTATTCACAGCAGCAGAAAAGTATAGCGTTACACAGTATTTAGAATTAACTCTTACAATAACAATAAGTTGGGCTAAAAAAATGTCATCACTAAGACACCGGAACGTGAAGTTTTATTGGTGTCTTCGTGGCGAATAAAAAACTTTTAATTTTGGTTCCGGCTTGTTCGGCTTAGGCAATAGGAAAAAAAAAATCATGACCATTCGAGTCGCTGTCCGTCACAAAACCGTCTACAGCTTTGATAGATCGGTATCCCTGTCGCCGCATGTATTCAGACTTCGCCCGGCGGTGCATAGCCGAACGCCGATTAAAGGCTACAGCTTGCGCATTACGCCTGAAAACCATTTCATCAACTGGCAGCAGGATCCGTTCGGCAACCTGCTGGCGCGGGTAGTCTTCCCGGAAAAATGCCGAAAACTCAGCGTTGAGGTCGAAGTCATCGCGGATATGACAGTCATCAATCCCTTCGATTTCTTTGTCGAAGATTACGCGGAACACTATCCGTTTAAATACGATGCGCTATTGCTGAAAGAATTGCAGCCTTATCTGGAAATAGCCGAGCAAGGCCCGTTATTGACGCGCTGGCTAGCCGATTTCGATCTAAGTCAACGCAATATCAACGATTTTCTGGTTGACGTTAACCGCAAAGTGTTTCAGGCGATTAGCTACAACATCCGCATGGAAGTCGGCATCCAAAGCTGCGAGGACACGCTAGGCAAGCTCAGCGGATCGTGCCGGGATTCGGCCTGGTTGCTGGTGCAAATATTCCGTCATTTAGGCTTGGCGGCGCGCTTCGTATCCGGTTACTTGGTGCAATTGACCGCCGACGTCAAATCGCTGGACGGCCCTTCCGGGCCGGAACAGGACTTCACCGATTTGCATGCCTGGACTGAAGTTTATATTCCGGGAGCCGGTTGGATAGGGCTTGATCCGACCTCCGGCTTATTGGCCGGAGAAGGTCATATTCCTCTGGCTTGTACGCCCGACCCGGCCAGTGCCGCACCGGTCACCGGCGGCACCGATAAATGCGAAGTGGAATTCGAATTCAGCAATACGGTCATACGTTTACATGAAGACCCGCGTGTCACCAAGCCTTATACCGATGAGCAATGGTATCGCATTGACGCGCTGGGCCGGCAGGTCGACCGGCAATTGCTGGCTGACGATGTGCGCTTAACCATGGGCGGCGAGCCGACCTTTGTGTCGATTGACGACATGGAAGGCGCGGAGTGGAACGTTGACGCCGACGGCGCGCACAAACGCGAGCTTGCCAATGCACTGACCAAACGTTTGCGCGATCAATTTGCACAAGGCGCGATGCTGCATTACGGCCAAGGCAAATGGTATCCGGGTGAAGCGCTGCCGCGCTGGCAGTACGGCATTTTCTGGCGCAAAGACGGCGCACCGATTTGGCGCAAACCGGAATTGCTGGCCGATATTAACCAAGGTTACGGTCATAGCGTTGAACAGGCCGAGTCATTTATCAAGCAATTGACCTTGCGCTTAGGTTTGCAACCGCGCTATATCAAGACCGCTTTTGAAGACAGTTTTTACTATCTCTGGCAAGAAGGTTCATTGCCGGACAATATCGATCCGTTAACAAGCAATCTGAAAGATTCGATTGAACGCAAGACCTTGGCGCAGCTGCTGGATTCCGATTTAGGCAAGCCCGCAGGCTTTACCTTGCCCATTAAATGGGACTGGACGCAGCAAAAATGGCAAAGCGGCCCTTGGGATTTTCGCCGTAAACAGATGTTTTTGATCCCCGGCAATTCGCCGATGGGTATGCGTTTACCCTTAGGCAGCTTGCCTTGGGTAGCTCCGGACAAACGCGACAGCCAGGAAGAGCAAAGCCTGTTTGAAGCGTTGCCCGAACTCGGCGATTATTACGGGGAAGTCACGCGCCGTTACAGCCATATCGAGAAAAAACTCAAGGCCCATCCAGAGCTTACCGAGCAGGATGCGGGCGACGATCAAACCGTTGAAGTCGAAGTGCCCCATACCGCAGTATGTGTCGAAGCCCGCGAAGGCCGCGTGCATATATTCATGCCGCCGCTGACTTCACTGGAACATTACCTGGAGTTGATCGCTGCGGTTGAAGCCTCCGCAGAAAACCTGTCGATTCCGGTCGTATTGGAAGGCTATGAACCGCCGCGAGACTATCGCATTGAACGCTTGATGGTAACGCCGGACCCCGGCGTGATTGAAGTCAATATTCATCCGTCGAAAACCTGGCAAGAGTTGGTCGACAAAACCACCGTGCTTTATGAGCAAGCGCGCCAAGTCAGATTGGGCACCGAAAAATTCATGCTCGACGGTCGTCATACCGGTACCGGCGGCGGCAACCATATCACCATGGGCGCAGAAACGCCGACCGACAGCCCGTTGCTGCGCCGTCCCGATTTATTGCGCAGTTTGCTGACCTATTGGCAGCATCATCCCGGCTTGTCGTATCTGTTTTCCGGCATGTGCTGGAAGGCGATATCCAGTTCATACAGCTTTTCGTCGCGGCCTTCGT
>SXGU01503415.1_pt1 | contig 12360 bp, 11 predicted proteins | sample 3174531 | NCBI WGS metagenome assembly SXGU01 (sample SAMN11356863, study PRJNA531348) | freshwater metagenome | isolation source: freshwater sample F1-140 | place: China: Fuxian Lake, Yuxi | collected 2017-12-25 | reverse complement strand
TGTTATATTTTTCAAGAAGTTGAGGAAGTATGTCAAATATTCGTGTAATTGCCATCGTTGGTTGTTTTAATTGTCTAATTTTGTTTCTCCAAAAATAAAATATTTTAGTCATTTATCAATATAAATATAGCTTCAAATGCAAACAAAGTTAACCCAAGCATTGTCAATAGACTTCCCAATGATTATGGCGCCTATGTTTTTGGTTAGCAATGAGGCTATGCTAATAGAAGGAATGAAAGGTGGCATCGCAGCAGCTTTTCCAACATTAAACTACAGGAATGGGAATGAATTGGAGGAACTACTAGATAAATTGAATGTTTCAAAGGCAGGATTGACAGTGAAAGGAACCTATGGTGTAAATTTAATAGTTCAGAAAACGAATCCTTTATATGAAAAGCATTTAAAAATTTGTGTCGATAAAAAAGTGCCTTTTTATATTACATCCTTAGGTAGTCCGAAGCAAGTTATAGAGCAGGCGCATACTTACGGAGCGAAAGTGTTTTGCGATGTAACCAATCTGGAACATGCTCAAAAGTGCGCTGATTTAGGATGTGATGGCTTTATTGCAGTGGGACAAGGCGCGGGCGGACATGCAGGTCCAAATCCCTTACAGATAATTGTCCCAGCATTACAGAAAAAATTCCCCAATATTCCAGTAATTGCTGCAGGCGGAATAGCAGATGGAGCAGGAATTGTTTCAATGTTGGTATTGGGAGCAGCGGGTGTATCTGTAGGAACACGATTTATTGCAAGTACGGAAGCAACGGTTAGCCAAGAGTATAAACAAGCAATTGTCGACTCAAAAATGACAGATATTGTTTTAACAGAAAAAATTTCGGGTACTCCTTGTACTATTATAAATACTCCTTTTGCTAAAAAGATAGGATATAAACAAAATTGGTTCGAGCGAATGCTGTCTAATAACTCTACTACTAAGAAATACTTCAAAATGTGGGTTCAGATTAGTGGAATGAAAAAATTAGAACAATCCGTTAAGCCAGGAAATTACCAAACCTTGTGGTGTGCTGGCCAAAGTGTTGAGCTGATTAATGATATTCTACCTTGTGGGGCAATTATCAGTAGAATGAAAGATGAGGCAAAATTGGCTCTTGAAAAAATTCATAATTTTTATAATTACTGATATTAATTGAGCGCAGGCTTAAATATTGTTTTTTTTATTTTCTGACTTTAGTCGATGCAAATTTTTGGCAATATATTTTTCGGTTGGTAATAAACTCTGTTGAATTCTTTGTGCGACAAGAATACTGTCCAAAATTTCTTTTTGTTTTCCGTTAATAATAGCATTTTGTTTTGAGATTTCAGTATTAGCATTTTGTTTTTGCCTATAACCTCTAAAAATAAAAAATGCAAGGGCTAACATGAAAGCAAAACCGATAATGAAAAGGTTGCGTTCAGAAGCACGTTGTTTCGTTTCTGCATTTTGCCTATTTATTTCTGCATCTTTTTTAATTAATTCATTATCTTTTTTTTCACTATTATATCTTTCTTGAATTTCTGCTATACTCTTACTGCTGGCATCATTAAAAATGCTGTCTTTGTAAAAAGAAAACAATTTATAATATTCAAATGCACTTTTGAAATCTCCTTGAGCTGAGTCGCATTGTGCCAAAGACAGAAAAGTCTCTTTTATACCATCCTTATATCCGATTGAGTTTGCAATTTTTAAGCTACTTAGCAGATGTTTTTTTCCTTCAATGAACTTTTTCTGTTCAACAAATGTATTTCCAATATTAATATAAGAAGTAGCTAAACCTCTTTTGTCATCTATTCTTTCTCGGATTTTGGAGGATTTAATATATATGTCTAAGGCTTTGTCTTTTTCTCCCCTTTTGCTGTATAAGCCAGCTATGCTATTGTATGTATCAGCAACCCCTCTTTCATCACCTATCTCTTCTTTTGTTTTAAGGGATTTCATATAGTACTCCAATGCTCTTTCTGTTTCTTCTTTGTAGGCCAAAATGATACCGACATTATTGTAACAATATGCCAATCGTTTTTTATCGCCAATTTCTTCAAATATTTTTAGGCCTTTGAAGTATAATTCCAGCGCTTTGTCATAATCGCCACTACTATGATGAATATTGCCAATATTATTATAGGAAGCAGCCATTCTTTCTTTGTTGCCCATTTCTTCATGTATTTTTAAGCCTTTGAAATAATACTCCAATGCTTTATCGAAATCACTTTTATACCAATGTATCATTCCATGTATATCAAAAAATGATCCGATTGTCTTTTTTCTCCATTGAGGGTTTAAATCTGATTTTTGATCTTTAGGGTTTTCATTCAGCAATTCCAGAGCTTTATTTGAATATTCCAAAGCTTGTTTTAGGTCGCTATTGTCAATAGCCTCCCATGCAAGATTTCTTAAAGCGTTAATGCGAGTAGTGTCATTTGAATTGCTTTTAAGTAAATTCAGTAAAGAATCATTAGATTCCTTTAGGGTGGGCTCAATAGAAAAAGTGGTATTTGACCAGAGTAGCAACGAAAGCAGACAAAAACGAAAAATTAACCTATTCATCAGAAAATTTTAGTTGACAGAATTCAAATACTAAATGTAAATATAGAAAAATCCACTTGATTTTTTGCTTTTCCAGCTTGTAATTTGGAGGCATTAGCGTGTTTTTGAGAAATAATTTTTGACATTTATTTAGTATTTGATATTGAAGGATTATTTTTTTCTCAGCAACTTTATATCTGTTCGCCAGCACTGTCTTGAATTTCAGCACTTTTCAACAGCCGTTTATCGACTTTGTTAATATATTTATCGTCAAATAACATAAATATAACGACAAATATTTGTTTTGTATTAAAAAAAGAGTACTTTTGCACTCGGAAATAACATAATAAGATATAAAAATGAAAAATTTATTTGTTTGTCTTGCAGTAATAGTAAGTGTTTTCACGGTTTCTTGTTCAAAAGAGAACGAAGTTAAACCACAACCTGCTCCTGCAACTTCCAAAACAGTTAATATAAAGTACAAAATTCAAAACGTTTCTGCACAAGTTGGAGTTGATTATATTGCTCCAAATGCTATTGGAACATTGGAATTAATGCATATGGATGTAAATCGTACTTCTGAAACAATTAGCTTCAGTTATACAAGTACTACTACTAATGCTTATTCAGTTACTGCTTATAACTTGATGCCATCAACTGATGTTGTTCAAGTTCAAATATTTGTAGATGGTGTTTTGAAAGCTGAGCATTCAGTTACAGCACCTGGACAAAGCGCTGTTGCCAAAGGCAATTTTTAATAATTAGATTTAGTTTAGAGAGATTTATCTAATTAGGATGACCCGTTACAGAAATGTAGCGGGTTTTTTCTTTTGATAAATCCCTCATTTTTACCACAGATTCACAGATTTTTCTGTTAAAGAAAATAATTTGTGAGATTTCCTGTTTAAAAATTTTAATCTGTGAATCTGTGGCTATTTCCCTTTTTTATTTTATTTTTAAGCTAAGATTAAATCCAACATTGTTATGGCTAAGAATTATAAGTTAAAAGAAGTGAAGGTGTATTCATCCGATGAATGGATGGCGAATGCAACAAAAAAGTATCGTACTGTTTTTGATAAAATGGAGACCACTTATTTGAGAACGGAATTCTCCTTTTATAATAAATTGTTTGATGAGGCTGAGTGGAATGCCAAAATTACTTTGAAGGCAATTTCATTGGATGGAAGCACAAGAAAAGAATTGTGTTCTATTGATTCTACAATTACCATTAAAACGGATGAAAATATTGTGTATGTGCGAGATGGTTGGGGAACACCAAATGAAGGAACATTTTGGTTCAAAGGCGATTATTTGTGGGAAGCATATATCGATAATGAGTTTGTTGGCTCAAAAAAATTCTTCGTTGAGGATGTGGGAAAAGTTACTGCATCATACAATCCTTATTTTGCTGTTGAGTCTGTTAAATTGTATTCTGGTCCGTTTGACGGTTGGAACATTACCAATCGGACGTATTATAAAAAATTGAACCGCACAACTACTCCTTATTTGTGGGTTGAGTTTAAAATGAAAACGAAAACCAATACAGATTGGAACTACGAATTCTTTTTTAATTATTACGATGATGCTGGTCAGCCAAAAGGTCAAAGTATGCGTACTGGTTTGATTGAAAAAGGGAAGAACGATACAACTTTTACTATTGATGCAGGTTGGGGAAGTGAATCAGCTGGTTCTTGGAAAGATGATAAATACACTGTAGAAATTGTGTTTATGGATACACTTGTTGCACTTATTCCATTTGAGATGGGAGATGTTGCCGAAGAAGGTGAAATGGCTCCATTGGTTTCTTCTGAGCAAGCTTTGCAAAATGTCGCTTCTGTTACAACAACTCCAGTTGAAGAAGAAACAATAGAGCAACTACTTGCAAAAATTGACGAGTTGGTTGGAATGGAAGCTGTGAAAAAAAATATCAAAGATCATATCAACTATATCAACTTCATTAAACTCAGAAAAGAAAAAGGGTTTGAAGATTCTGGAAAAATTAATTTACACAGTGTGTTTACAGGAAATCCGGGAACGGGAAAAACTACTGTGGTAAATATGTTGGGAAAGATTTACAAAAAAATGGGATTGTTAAGTAAAGGGCATGTGCATGAAGTAGATCGTTCAGATTTGGTTGCTCAATATATCGGGCAAACTGCTCCTAAAGTGAAAAAAGCAATTGAAGAAGCGAAAGGTGGAATTTTATTTATTGATGAAGCTTATTCATTAACGCGTGCGAAAGAAGATTCTAATGATTTTGGTCACGAAGTTTTGGAAATTCTGATAAAAGAGATGAGTGACGGAACAGGTGATATTGCTATTATGTGTGCAGGTTATCCAAAAGAGATGCAAAATTTTGTGGAAGCAAATCCCGGACTGAAATCCCGTTTCAATCATTATTTCCATTTTGATGATTACTTGCCGGAAGAAATGTTTGCTATCGCAGAATTAGCTTCTAAGAAAAAAGGAGTAACTATTACTGCAGAAGCAAAAACATTTATGGAAGAAATGTTAGTAGAAGTTTATCGTAATCGCGATAATTCTTTTGGTAATGCACGTTATGTTTATTCATTGGTAGATGAAGCAAAAATGAACTTAGGTTTGCGTTTGATGTCTCACCCCAATGTTAATGATCTTACAAACGAAGTGCTTTCAACTATTGAATTAGCAGACATGCAAAAAGTATTTGCTGCTCAAGGTAAAAAGAAATTGAGTTTGGAAGTAAACGAAAAATTATTGAAAGAAGGGTTGGCAGAATTGAATGCATTGACAGGAATGAATTCAGTGAAAGAAGAAATAAATGAATTAGTAAAGTTAGTTCGCTTCTATAAAGAAACAGGAAGGGATGTACTAAATAAATTTTCGTTGCATAGTATTTTTACAGGAAATCCAGGAACAGGAAAAACAACTGTTGCTAGAATTGTTGCAAAAATTTATAAAGGATTGGGATTGTTGGAGCGCGGGCATATTGTGGAGGTTGACAGAGAAGGATTAGTAGAAGGATGGGTAGGGCAGACAGCAACAAAAACGGCCAAAAAAATTGATGAAGCTCAAGGTGGAATTTTATTTATTGATGAAGCATATGCCTTAGCAAACAATGCAATAACAAATGATTTCGGGCAAGAAGCTATTCAAGTTATTTTAAAACGAATGGAAGATTTGCGCGGACAGTTTGGAGTTATTGTAGCAGGTTATACCGATAACATGCATCATTTCATTTAATCAAACCCTGGTTTAAAATCTCGTTTTGATAGAACGTTTCATTTTTCAGATTATGGTCCGGATGAGTTGTATACAATTACACTTTCTATTTTGGCTAAAGAAAAAATTACTCCCGATGCAGAAGCAGAAGCACACCTAAAAGCATATTATACGCATATTCATAATAACCGAGATAAACATTTTGGAAATGCAAGAACAGTAAGAGGAGTTACAGGAGAAGCAATTAAAAATCAAAATTTGCGATTGGCTGGAATGCCTGCATCTGAAAGAACTCCAGCACACTTAACTGTTTTGACTTTAGCTGATGTAAAAGAGTTTGATGTAAATACAAACGAAAGAGCAAAAGGAAGTAGCTTAGGGTTTAAGATTGGTGGATAATAAAATCATGATATGAGATATATTGGTTTCTTAGTTTTATTGTTGTTGGTTCCAACTGTATTGGATGGGCAGCAAAAAAAAGATACAACTACTAGTGTGCTTGTATCTGAAGGTGGGTCTTCGGTAAATGTAAATTTTCCATCTACTATTGAGTTAAAAGGTATCCATAATCAAATCGAAAAGCCTAGTATTCTTGAAAAAAATATGCCTTGGATTGTAGCGCTGTTGATTGGAATTATTTCAGCATTTGTAAATTTTTGGATGGCTCATCGTTTGCGTCAGTCAAATGAACGAAATTTACAAAGACAAATTGATAGTAACGAAAAAAATTTAAAGGAACAAATTGATAGCAATGAAAGGTTTTTACAAAAACAAATCGAAACTACAAAAGAAACAAAAATTTTAGAATTTAAAGCCACAATTGCGTCAAAAAATAGGCAAGAATGGTTGAGTGAATTAAGGCATACACTAACGGAATATTTATCAAGCTTAAGTATGATATCTATAGTGTCAAAAGGTGCTGATGCTACTCATGCGAAGAGAGTGCTGGAAGCTAATAGTAATTATATAGGTAAAATGTCTCTGGCAAAGGCAAAATTGGAGCTATTAATGAATGAAGAAAAAGATGAACAAAAAAAATTGTTGGACGAAATAGAGAATATGTTATCAATTGTATCAACAAAAAAGGAGGATACATATATTCAAGACATAAGGAAAGCTCGCTCAGAAACAATTAATGCCGCAAGAAAAGTGTTTGAGATTCATTGGGAAAAAATAAAAAAATTACAATAACTATAACATGCAATCAAAAGCAACAACTCCGGATCAGTATATCGCTGAATTACCAGACGATAGAAAAGAAGCAATGACAAAATTGCGTAAGGAAATATTAAAAAATATTCCTAAAGGCTTTAAGGAAGGAATGGGTTATGGTATGATGGGATATTGTGTTCCGCATTCAATTTATCCTGCTGGTTATCATTGTAAACCTTCAGATCCTTTGCCATTTGCAGGAATTGCAAGTCAAAAGAACTTCATTGCATTTTATCACATGGGAATTTATGCCGATCCTAAGCTTTTGAAATGGTTTACAACAGAATATCCTAAACACACCGATGCAAAATTGGATATGGGAAAAAGTTGTATCCGTTTTAAAAAACCAGAAAAAATTCCTTTCAAGCTATTTGGTGAGTTAATGAGTAAAATGACTGTGCAGGATTGGATTGATAAATATGAGTCATTGTATAATCCAAGTACAAAGAAGAAAAAGTAATTCCGTCAGAGTCGCATACCAACAGAGAAAACCAAATGGTTGTCTTTGATGTTCAAATTATTTGAACCTTCATTTCCATCATAATGAAAACGGGAAATTCCGTAACGGTAATTAAATTCGAAGAAAAGAGCTCTTCCTGAATCTCTGAAATTATATTGAATTCCTAAACCTGCATGGTAAAAGGCGTTTAACCCTTTTCTTACGCGTTGATTTTCGAAATCTATTTTGTCTTTTGCATCATATACGGTTAAGCCTGTTGAATCATTGGAAATAACGGTATATGCTGCAACAATGTATCTTGCTCCAACTCCTCCAATAAAATAAGGTGAATAAAAATGTTCTTTTTCTGAATTGAACGTAATTTTTAATCCAAAAGGTATTTGTATTTCCTGTAATCTTATTTCATGTGTGTAAGCAAATGTTTCATCATACAAGTAAGTGTATGTTGGTGCTTTGTAATATCCATTAAAAATTACAGAATGGTTGAAGTAATCTAAACCAATTAAAATGTTAGTTTTCCTCCCTAATAAAATTTCACTTTTGTAAGAAGCACTAAAGCCAAATTTGGCTTTTGTGTTTCTAGTATGTTGTGGATGATTGATGTAATAAGATTTAACGGCACCAACACTTACGCGATGTTTTACTTTGCCTTTGCGGTAGGGCATACCATCTTGTGCGTTGAGGTTTAAGACAACCGCAAAGATGATTAAAAGGGAATATATTATTTTAAGTTTCAATTTTTATTAGAATAAACCTTCTCGCCATTTACAAAAGTGTACACTACTTTCGTTTTCGGAACTTCATCAATATTACATTTCATAATATCCTTTTCCATAATTACAAAATCTGCAAACTTTCCAACTTCAATACTTCCTTTTTCTTTTTCTTCAAAATTGGCATAAGCTCCCCAAATTGTCATTCCACGCAAAGTATTTTCTCTCGACAAAGCATTTTCCATTTGAAAACCACCTTCAGGGAAACCTTTCAAATCTTTGCGGGAAACTGCTGCATAAAACGAATACATCGGATTAATATTTTCAACAGGAAAATCCGTTCCGATGGCAACCATTCCAGCTCTGTTTAATAAATCATTGTAAGCATATGCATATTTCACACGTTCTGATCCTAAACGGTCTTTTGCCCAATACATGTCAGAAGTAGCGTGTGTTGGTTGGATAGATGGAATGATGCCGGATGATTTAAGATTAAAAATATCATTTTTTGTACTAACCTGAAAGTGTTCAATTCTCCATCGCATTGATCTAGCTTTTGCAAAACTGGCTTCAGGACTTTTCTGCAAAAGCACCCATAGTAGTGGTTGGCTGAGTATTAATGTTACTGCAGAATCTCCTATACAGTGTGTGTTCATTTGAAATCCGTATTCTCTCATCATGACTGCAGCACTATCAAAATGTTCAGGTTTACTCAACAAAAATCCTTGCCCTTCAGGTTTGTCTGAGTATGGTTGCAACAAACAAGCACCTCGCGAACCTAAGGCACCATCTGCATAAAATTTAAAGGAACGTACATTTAATCTATCAGTTTTGTAAGGGCCAGTTTTTAAATAATGGTCTTTGTTTTCTTTGTTGTCTGTTAACATAGCATAGATGCGCATTTTTAACTCTCCACTTTTTTGTAGCTCATCAATGTTGTCTACAATTATTTTTTCCAACCCTGCATCATCAACTGTTGTTAATCCTACAGCAAAGCAATCTTTTTGTGCAGCAAGTAATGATTGTTTGATTGATTCTTTAGATGGTTTTGGAATTTTTGTTTTGATAAGATCAACTGCATTGTCGACCAATATTCCGCTTGGAATTGAAAGAGGATATTGAATCGGTTTTGTTTCTCCTCCGTATTCAAATTTCAACCAATCGTATTTTTCTCCTTCTTCTTTTGTTATAAGACCAACTTCAATTACTCCACCGGAAATTTTTGTGTCAATTCCAATGTTCGCTTTCTTTAATGCTGTTCCGTTTGCAATGGCTGCATGTCCGTCAACGCGTTCTAAAAAAACAGGAGTGTTAGGAAATAATTTTTCCAATTCATATCGTGTTGGATATTCTTTTACATCCCAATCGTTTTGATCCCAGCCACGCCCAACAATCCAGTCCGATTTATTTGTCTTGGAATACTCAACAACTTTTTCAATCACTTCTTCAAATGATTTTGTTCCTACAAGATCTAATTCCTGCAAGCCTTCTCCATAACCATAGAAATGACAATGGGAATCGATGAAGCCGGGATAAACAGCTTTCCCTTCAGCATCAATTATTTCGTTTGCATCGTATTTATTTAGAATGTCTTCATTTTTTCCAACAGCAACAAATTTCCCATCTTTAATTGCAAAACTTTCTGCATTAGAAAAAGTAGAGTCAACTGTATAAACTAATGCATTGTGAACGATTAAATCAACTTGCTGTTTAGAAGAGCAGGAGAATAAAAAAAACACGCTAACGACAAACAGAATAAAATATCTGAAAATGGTTTTTGTCGTATTTATACTATGTCTAAAATCTAACATCTAATATCTCAAATCTATTTGCGAAGTGTTGTTGTTGAATTTGCCTGAACAGTCGGCATGATAACTATATCATTAATGTTAACATGTGCCGGCCGTGTTGCTACCCAATACACTGTTTCGGCAATATCTTCGGGTAATAAAGGTTGTAAGCCTTTGTAAACACTTTTTGCCCGTTCTTCATCTCCGTTAAAACGAACAATGGAAAATTCTGTTTCTACCATTCCCGGATTTATTGCTGTAACCTTAATGTTGTGAGGAAGTAAATCAATTCGCATTCCTTTATTCAATGCATCTACTGCATGTTTTGTTGCGCAATAAACATTTCCGTTTGCATATACTTCCTTTCCAGCAATTGAACCAATATTGATAATATGTCCGTATCCATTTTTTACCATGATAGGAGCAATGTTGCGGGTCATGTATATTAATCCTTTTATATTGGTATCAATCATTCTTTCCCAATCATTGATATTTCCTTCTTGGATGGTACTTAATCCTGCAGCTAATCCTGCGTTGTTCAATAAAACATTTATGTTTTTCCAATTATCAGGAATGGAGGATACAATTTTTTCAACCTCATTAAAATTACGCACATCAAAATTTAATGCGAGCACATCAATTTTATATGTTGATTTAAGATGCAGAGAAAATTCATCCAAGCGTTCTTTTCTTCTTCCAGTAATAATAATATTGTAACCATTCTTTGCGAATAGTTCAGCGCTGGCTTTTCCTATCCCTGCAGTAGCGCCTGTAATAAATGCAATCTTATTCATAAGTCAAAAATTAAATTTGCCTTACAAATATACAATTTAGAATGCCAATAATGAAGTGAGAAAAAAGTTGGCCGAAAGCCTTTATTTATTCATAAACTCACAGATAAGTCGGTGAAAATGATGAGTTCCCGTTTCCCTTGCAGGAGAATATCTTCCACTGGAATAAAATCGGGAACGTACTCCTTTTTGAACATTTTCTACTACAGCTTCATCTTCACGTTCAACTTTGTCTAGCATTGCTCCGGCACCGCGTTCCAGTTTTGTGGAATCGTAAACATATGTGATGAAGGAAACTTTTGTAAGTGCAGTCCCCATTGGTTTGATAATATTGAGCGACAAGCCCCAAGGATAAAAATTAAACATCATGTTTGGAAAAATCCAGTAATAATATGCACCCACATTTTTTCCGTAATCAGGTGAATCTTTTGGAAGATCAAAAATATCATCACCACCTTTTGTGATTCCAACTTGTAAAACAGAGTTTGGATATAGCTCAGTTGTATATGCACCATAATCAATTGCCGCATTGAGGGAATTGTGTACAAAAGGAATGTGGAACCCTTCCAGATAATTTTCGCAGTACAAAGCCCAGTGTGCTTTTACTAAATAGTCGCGTGACAATGAAGGTTCGAGTTTGTATTCAGAAAGAGGAAGAAAGGAAAGGCGTTCTTTCATTTCCTTAATTGCTTCATCCAGTTGCATGCAAGGATTTACTGAACCAAAAAGAAATTTATTCCAATTTCCGAATGGAACTTTTGGTAAGTCATCTTTTTCAGAAGGAAAACATTGTACATTTTCAAACTCCGGCATTTGTTTGAATTTGCCACTCAATTCGAATCTGCGACCATGGTATTTGCAACGAATTTGACTATCTATACAAGAGTGTTCTACTAAAATATTTCCACGGTGAGTACAAACATTCGAAATACAATTTAAAGAATCATTTTTATCACGAACCAACAGAATTGGTTCATCCATAAATCCGGGAAGAATGGTGTGTGGAACTAATTGATTCGACAATTTTATTTCATCGGTATCGCCAATAAATTGCCATGTTTTTGCAAATATTTTTTCTTTAGATAAATGAAAATATTCTTCAGAAGTATAAAACTCCGAATCGATAGTAGATGCTTTTGTTATGTCTTGGTCTACAAAAAATTTCATCAAACTATGCTAGTTTACTATGTTTCCTACTATACAAGAAATAAACAATCAAACCAACAGCCAACCAAATGGAAAACCAAATCCAGTTAGATGCAGCCATTCCGGTTAATAAATAACAACAAGAAACCAATCCCAAAACAGGAATTAGGGAAAGATTTTTCAAGAATGATAAAACGGTCATTACTATACAAACAATAAAAAATCCAATCATCGGTAATTTTAATCCTACATCCTCTCCTGAAAAATTAAATGCTTCTTTAAAAAATTCCGGATATTGATAAATCAAAAACGAAAAAGTAGCAACGATGATTACAGGAAAGCTAAATTTTGCATTGATGTAAGGCAATCTGAATTTTCCTTTTGTAGGTTCGCTAGTTGCTTTTTCTTCAGCACTTTGTGAAGGTAGCATTAACACTCCTCCGCAAACAAGCACAAAGGCAAACAATGTCCCGATACTTGTAAAATCTAAAATAAAATTTTCATCAGTAAAAAACATTGGCAACCC